>Ga0302250_1000487_pt1 | contig 38317 bp, 41 predicted proteins | sample AAG_RA_Asp_MG_FD_193536 | JGI IMG/M metagenome (GOLD analysis project Ga0302250, IMG submission 193536) | Enriched activated sludge microbial communities from anaerobic digester in WTTP, New Holstein, Wisconsin, United States - AAG_RA_Asp | ecosystem: Engineered > Bioreactor > Anaerobic >...
CTGGGCTTCATCGCCGCCATCCTGGCCACCCTGGCCTTCCCCTGCCGCAGGGCAGAGGAGATGTGGGACGAGATCTATGTCCGCCAGAACACCGGTCTGGGCATGGCCAAGGCTATCGACCACTAAGATCGTAAACGGTTGGTCTGTAGTAGAATGCAGTGCGGGGAGGCGTGATGCCTCCCCGCTTTTTTTGTGTCAGGTCAGTGGATGGAGAAGAGAGAAGAGAAAAAGAGAAGAGGGTCAGGCCTTGAATTTCGATTCAGTGCCGGCCAGCAGGCGGCGGATATTGGCGTGGTGCTTGGCGATCACGATCACCGATATCAGGGCGGTGGCGATCAACAGCTCGTTGGAATGGGGCCGAAAGAAGATGATCAGCGGCATAACAGCAGCGGCTACGATGGAGCCCAGCGAGATGTAACGCCAGACAGCTACCAGCAGGATAAAGACCAGCAGGGCGCCCGCAACTGCCAGCGGCGCCAGTGCCAGGTAGACCCCCAGGGCGGTGGCAACGCCCTTGCCCCCCTTGAACAGCAGGAAGATCGAGAAAACATGGCCGCAGAAGGCGGCCAGGCCGACGGCAGCCTGCAACGGTTCGCTCAGTCCCAGCTGCCAGGCCAGCATCACCGGCAAGAACCCTTTCAGGCAGTCCCCCAGCAGGGTCCAGATGCCTACCTTGCGGCCCACGGTGCGATACAGATTGGTGGCGCCGATGTTGCCGCTACCCTCGCTGCGGACATCGATGCCGTAGAGTTTGCCCAGCAAGAGCCCGGTGGGGATCGACCCCAGCAGGTAGGCGCCGGCTATCCAGAGCGCCGTAGTCATAGCTTCTCAGCCAGCAGCTTGCGGGCATCCCCCAGGAAGGTGCTCTTGGGATACTCGCGGATCAGACGGCTTAAGGCCGTTTTGGCCTTGTCCTTCTGCTTGGCCTCAAGACTGGCCTTGGCCAGGTAGTAGAGGGTTTCGTCATGGCCGCTGTAGTCGGGGAACTGGGTCAGGGCGCCTTCCAGCCGTCCGATGGCCGCCTGGTAAGCATCGGTGCGGTAGTAAAAACGGCCGACGTAGATTTCGTACTGAGCCAGCATGCCGCGGCACTCGGCGATCTTCTCCTGTACCTTGGGGACATACTCGGACTTGGGGTGCTGTTTGACAAAGGTCTCAAACAGGGCCAGGGCATTTTTTACCGGTACCTGATCGGTGTCGATGCCGGTGATCAGGTTGTAGCTGGACAGCGCCTGGCGGTAGAGCGCGAACTGGGCCAGATCGTGGGTGGGGTGCAGCCGGCGGAAGTCCTCGTAGGCGGCGCCGGCCTCAATAAATTCGTTATCCAGGAAATAGGCGTTGGCAATGCCGATCTCGGCCTTGGCCATCAGTTCGGGTTCAGGAAATTGTTCCTTGACCTGTTTCCAGTAACCGATGGCTTCCTGGTAGCGGCCTTTGGTGAAGGATGTTTCACCACGGGCGTACAGATCCTGAGCAGTGGGGTCTGCGGTTGGTGTGCTGGCGCAGCCGGCGAACAGCGACAGGCAGAAGGTAAGCAGGATCAGGCAATGACGGAGCAGCTTCATGGGAGTTCCTTTTGTTCCGGTTAATCCAACAGGTCGGAGCCACGTTGATCGGCCACCAGTTGTGCTATCAGGTCGTGGTTCAGCCAGACAGCGGCCTCCTGGCTGCTCCAGGATCCCTGGACGATCAGCCGTCCCGTGGCCCGGAACACCAGCCGCGACAGCTCGGCGCAGACCAGTTGCTTCTGGTCGCGGTGCAGGGCCATCAGGCGGTTTGAGGTGGCCAGCATCAGCTCCATCTGCTCTTTGGTCGAGTGCTGGGGCCAGCCAGCGAAGGTCAACGACTCGTTGATCAGCGGGTCGGTCAGGTAGGCGTCGGCCTCGGCCAGCAGACCGGCCAGGCCGACGCCTTCCTGCAGCAGGTCGGCACAGCGCTGTTCCAGCGGTGCAGCGGCAGCGCCGACTGCGTTGCGTACCGAATGCAATAGCGGGTAGAGTGACAGCTCAACACCGAGGAACAGGGCACTGGAGTTGGTCTGGATCTCGGGGCAGTTGAAGACGGTGGCGTTGATCCCCTGTTGGCGTGCCTCGGCGGCGATATCTTCCAGCCGCATCTTGGCGAAACCTTGCAGGTAGGGGGTGTAGGACTGCCACCGGTATTGGCCGTTCAGCAGGATGCCGGTGCCGTGGTAGCCGTAGGCGGTGTAGGCCACCTTGCCGCCGCCTGCGGTTACGCGCTGACGCAGGCTGGCCGTGCCTTCCAGCAGGTAGCGGAAGGTGTCGGCGGTCACTTCGTTGAAGCTGGCGTCGCACAGCCGGCCAACGCCACTCTGCCAGAACGGCTCGGAGGGCAGGTACTTGTCGCCGGTGCCCTTGAAGACCCGATTGAGGAGCGGCATGAAGAAGCGGGCCCGGGGAATACCGCCGGCCATGGTGTGGGCAAACAGCAGGTTGGCCCCGGCCGGTATGCGGCGTTCAAGTTCAGTGGCCAGTTGGGCCACGTTGGCGGTGAAGCGTGCCTGGCCGGCAGCCTGGGCCTTGGCTATGAACTCGGCGGAAAAGCTGACCTGTTGCCACTCGTCCGGCTTGGCCTTTTTCAGTTGCTCGGCGATCGAGGGCTGGCCGTCCGGTGTTTCCATGTCAAAGCCGGCCTCCAGCGGTATGTTGATGATGCTGCCTCCCAACAGGGCTTCAGCCTCAGCCAGTTCTTCGGCGGTCAGCGGGCGCAGGGTGCCGTCGCCGTTACGGCGGCCCACGGTGGTGCCGATAACGGTCATGCCCAGCCGCTTGGCCTCTTCCACCAGGCCGTTGGCGTAACCCCGTCCGAACAGTTCGCCGAACAGCACCAGGACATCGCCGGTGGTGTAGCCGGGAACGGGCGGCAGGACGGTCAAGGGGCGGTAATCAGACATGGAATCCTCCAGCAAACAGATTTCTGAGATGTGAAAATAAAGCGTTTTTGTAACATGAAGCAGGGTGTCTTGGGAACAGAAAACAGGGGTGGGCGATCAGGAGATGACACCCCGCTACCTACGTGCTAGTCTGCGTCAGCAGGGAGCGAGAGCTATGGATACGGATCTGATCCTGTTGGGCCACGGCAGCGGTGGTACCTTAAGTCATCAGCTGCTGGACGAGCTGGTGGTGCCGACCGTCTCCGGCCTGGCGGCCAAACAACAGGACGACGCCGCCCTGCTGCAGGTCGGTAGCAGCCGGCTGGCCTTCACCACCGACGGCTATGTGGTCGATCCGTTGTTCTTTCCCGGCGGCGGCATCGGCTCGTTGGCGGTGCACGGCACGGTCAACGACCTGGCCATGATCGGGGCGCGGCCCCTGTGGCTTTCCTGTGGACTGATCATCGAGGAGGGCTTCAGCCGTAGGGAGCTGGCTGAAATCCTGACTGATCTGCGCCGGGCTGCGGACCGGGCCGGGGTGCAGGTGGTGACCGGCGACACCAAGGTGGTGCCGCGGGGTAAGGCAGACAAGCTCTTTATCACCACCAGCGGGGTGGGGCTGCTGGAGCATGATCTGGAGATTCACGGCGCCAGTGCCCAGCCAAGTGATTACATCATACTGTCCGGCAGCGCCGGCGATCACGGCATGGCGGTGCTGGCTGCCCGGGAAGGGCTGGATGCCGGGGGACTGCAGAGCGATTCGGCCCCGTTGTGGGAATTGGTGGCAGCGCTGCTGGAAACGGTCGGTGCCGGGCTGCATGTGTTGCGCGACCCGACCCGGGGTGGTATTGCCACCACTCTCAAGGAGATCGCCACCCAATCGGGTGTGCTGCTGACCATCGAAGAGGCCGCCATTCCGGTCAAATCCCAGGTACGGGGATTGTGTGGCATCCTGGGGCTTGATCCGCTGTATGTGGCCAACGAAGGCAAGTTGCTGGCCTTTGTGGCGCCGGAGGTTGCAGAGACGGCGCTGGAAGTGCTGCGGCAGCTGCCGTTGGGACGCGATGCGGCGATTATCGGTCGGGTGGAGCAGGGAGAGCCGGGCCGGGTGCGGATGCGGACCCGTGTTGGCGGGATGCGGATGATCGAGATGCCGGCCGGGGAACAGTTGCCACGTATTTGTTGAGAGGTTTTGGGTATGGCCAAGGAAAAGACGCCGGTCACTGCGGCGGTGCGGGTCCTGCGGGCAGCAGGGGTGCGCTTCAGCGACCATCTGTACAGCTATGAGGAAAAGGGCGGCACGGCGGTCTCGTCGCGGGAGCTTAAGGTTGATGAGCACAGCGTGATCAAGACCCTGGTGATGGAGGATGACGCCAGACAGCCGCTGATTGTGCTGATGCATGGCGATCGTCAGGTTTCCACCAAGGAGCTGGCCCGCCAGATCGGCGCCCGTTCGGTGGAACCCTGCCGGCCTGAGGTGGCCCAGAGGCATACCGGCTATCTGGTGGGGGGCACCTCACCCTTTGGCACCAGGCGTCAGATGCCGGTATACGTGGAGGAGTCCATTCTGTCGCTGCCGTTGATCTACCTTAACGGCGGCAAGCGGGGCTACCTGGTGGGGCTCACCCCGGCAGAACTGCAGCGTGTTGTGCAACCGACCCCGGTGCGGGTTGCTATCGTATGAATCAGGAGGGGAGCCGCAGATGCCGTTGATGACCTTTGACAAGGAGATGGTTGAACAGCTGCGCCGGGTGTTGAACGCGGTGGAGCAGATCCTGCCCAGGCCGGTGCCGGAGGTGGACTGGTCCGTGACCCACGCCGCCAACTGGCGTCGCCGGGCTGCCGGCGGTTACCTGGATCCGGTGCCGGAGATCGAGTCGATGCAGCTGGATGACCTGCTGGGGATCGACGAGCAGAAGCGGGTGGTGGAGCAGAATACCCGCCAGTTTCTGGCCGGTGCGCCGGCCAACAACGTGCTGTTGTGGGGCACCCGCGGCACCGGAAAGTCGTCACTGGTGCGGGCCCTGCTGCACCGCTACGCCCCCCAGGGGTTGCGGGTGATCCAGGTGGACAAGGACGACCTGGTGCACCTGCCGGCCATGGTGGACCTGATCAAACGTCAGCCGTACCGCTTCATCCTGTTTTCCGACGACGTATCCTTTGAGACCGGCGAGTCCAGCTACAAGATGCTGAAAAGCGCCCTGGACGGCTCGGTGTATGCTCCGCCGGAGAACGTGCTGATCTATGTCACCTCCAACCGTCGGCACCTGTTACCGGAGTACGAGAGCGACAATCGCGGGGCGATGCTGGTCAATAACGAGATCCACCACGGCGAGGCGGTGGAGGAGAAGATTTCGCTCTCCGGGCGGTTCGGGCTGTGGGTCGGCTTTCATCCTTTCAGCCAGGATCAGTTTCTGGAGGTGACCCGTCAGTGGGTGGAGCGGATGGCCGGCCGGCACGGCCTGCAGGGGCTCTGGAACGAGGAGGCGCGGCAAGCGGCCATCCGCTGGTGCCGCCAGAAGGGGGACAACAGCGGACGGATCGCCCTGCAGTTTGCCAATCACTGGGTGGGCAGCTGCATGATGAAGGGGAACCTACGGTAGGCTGACCAGAATCAGTACGATCAAGGTAATCAGCGTATAGAGGATGTAGAGGTGCAGCTGGCCGTGCTGTACCCGGCGCAGCGTTGAAAATTTGTGGTTAAGCCACACCAGGAACGGGAGGTAGACCTGCTCCAGTACGGTTTCCGGCACATGGCTGGTGAAGCGGGACCTGCCCGGGAAGGGCCCTTGCACGTTGGCTGCATGGCGCTCGGGACGCAGCAGGCCGGAAAAGAAATCAATCAGCAGTGCGGCAAAGGATGAGGCGCTGTATTGCATCCGGCTGGTGGGCGCCAGGTAGCCACAACCCCAGGTGGCAGCCTTGGCCGGGGGGGCGTTACGCAGGCGCGATCGTAACCAGAAAAACCCCGCTAATACCGAGATGATCAGGCTTAAGGCCAGTACGGTTATCCAGGTGAAGGGGGCTACGCTGGCCAGTGCGGGCAATCTGCCGGTTCCGGGCAGCCAGGCGCTCACGGCTGCATCCAAAAGCGGTGCCATCAGGATCGGCGCAATGCCGATGGCCATGCAGATGACGGCCAGGACCGCCATCGGGGCGCGCATCAGCCAGCCAGACTCATGGGCCTGTGCCGCCTCCAGCGTGCGGGGTTCCCCCAGAAACACCACGCCGAAGACCTTGACGAAACAGGCCACCGCCAACCCACCGATCAAGGCCAGGGCCGGTGCTGCCAGGGCAGTGCCAACGGCTGCAGCGCCGTCATGGCCGATCACCCCGTTAAAAAATCCCAGATAGATCAGCAGTTCACTGACAAAACCGTTCAAGGGAGGCAGCCCGCAGATGGCGACGGCGCCGGTCAAAAAGGCCAGGCCGGTCCAGGGCTGTCTGCGCAGCAGCCCGCCCATCCGGTCAAGCTCACGGGTACCCAGGGCGTGGATGACCGACCCGGCCCCCAGGAACAGCAGCGCTTTGAAGGTGGCGTGGTTGATCAGATGTAAGAGCGCCCCCGCCATCCCCAACAGTACCAGCAGTGTTGAACCGGTGGCGGCGCCGATCAGAGCTGTGCCGATCCCCATCACAATGATGCCGATGTTTTCAATGCTGTGGTAGGCCAGCAGCCGTTTGATGTCGTGCTGGCCCAGCGCAAAGATCACCCCGACGATGCCGGAGATCATGCCCAGGGTCAGCACCAGTATGCCCCACCAGAGCGGTATGCCGGTAAAAAACGAAAGGAAGCGGATCAGCCCGTAGATGCCGATCTTGAGGATCACCCCGGACATGACCGCTGAGACATGGCTGGGGGCGTTGGCGTGGGCGGCCGGCAGCCAGATGTGCAGCGGCATGATGCCTGCCTTGAAGCCGAAGCCGAACAGGATCAGCAGGAAGCAGGCCGTGCCGAGGGGCCCGGTGGCCGGCAGGCTGCCCGCTAGTGGGAACCCAAAGCTGCCGGAGTCAGCCTTTAACAGAGCGAATACGGCAAACAGGGCCAGGGTGCCGGTGTGGGTGCAGATCAGGTAGACCGTGCCGGCGTCCCGGACGGCCGGGGTGTGATCATCGGCGGTCAGCACAAAGTAGGCGGAGAGCGCCATGACCTCCCAGGCCAGCAGAAACAGGCCTGCGGAACGGGCCATGGTCACGCCCAGCAGGGAAGCAACCAGCAGCCCGTAAAAAATCGTCAGTTTGCGAACGGTGCGGGGATTTGTTTCAGCGGGCCAGTAACCGAGCGCATAAATACTGCAGCAGGCGGCGATGATCAGGATCGGCAGGGCTACCAGAGCGGTGAGCGGGTCAAGGCCGAAGGCTGTCGGGCCAAAGGGCAGGGGCCAGGGGCTGTCCCAGGTGATGGAGATGCGTCCAAGCAGGACCGGCAGCGCGCCAGCCGTTCCCGCACCTGCCGCCAGCACCACCATGACCGTAGTGATCCGTTGTGCCGTGGCGGGGCGTATGATTTTTATCAGCAACGGCAGGCCGGAGAGAGCGGTCAGCAGGAGTGCCGAGAGCATCAACAGGGTGGGGAGGGTGGCCGTTGCGGTGTTGGTCATGGGGAAAGGCCTCCGATATCACGCTCGATAGCCTGAATGGCGGCGATGATGGTGGCAGGATGACATTCCTTGCCCAGGATCTCCCGCAAGCGGGGGTCCCGCAGACAGTAGGCCAGTTTTGAGAGCAGGTGCAGGTGCATCTTGATGGTGGGGGTAATGATCGTGAACAGGATCTGAACCGGCTTGCCATCGAGGGCACCAAAGTCTATCGGTTCTGCAAGGTAACTTAAGGAAACCTTGGGGACCGGCAGTTGCACCAGGATCGGGTTGCGCACGTGGGGGATGGCGATGCCGTCGCCTACCGCCGTGGTCCCCAGAGCCTCACGGGCCAGCAGCACCTGCAGGATGAAGTCGGGATCCAGTTCGGGGGGCAGGTTGAGCTGGGTTACCACCGCGCGGAGTACCGATTCTTTGTCGGAGCCGCTGACCCCACAGTGCACCCCTCCTGCCTCCAAGGCCTGGCTCAGGGTTGGCAGGGGTTGATTATCCAGATCGGGCATCTTGTAGAGGGCCGGATTGACCTTGATGCCCCGTTCGGTGGCCCATTCCAGCAGGTCGACCGGGTTGACCCGATGCTCTCCCTGGATGACTTCGGCGGGCAGATGGTCTTTTTTGATCCAGCGCAGGACGGTTTTTTCGTCGACCTGCAGGGCCTGGGCGGCATCGACAATTTCAAGCAGCATGGCGGTTATCCTTTGGGGATCCCTGGCATCTCTTCAAGGCCAAGTTGCAGGCAGAGTGCTTTTTCAACCTGGGTCATCAGGGTTTTGGTCAGCAGACCGAGTCGGTCTCCCACCACATTGGTCTTGTCAATGGTAATCAGAATATGTGAGCTGACCTTGGCATCGTGGGTCAGGCCGCTACCGACAGCCGGTAACAGGGTCTCGAAATCGTAGATCTTCTCCAAGCCGGTAAAGCGTACCGGGATGATGGTCACCACCGGGGAGAACTCATTGCTGATATTGTTGCTGACCACCAGGCAGGGGCAGATCTCCGGCGTTGAGCCATCGGCCTGGGGCAATCTGACCGGGTAGATGCCGCCACGTTTAAACATCCCGCTTCTCCGTCACCGCCGGTTCAAACTTCTTTAACACCTCTTTGGTTTCCTGGGCCGTTGAGCGGTAGCCTTCAATCAGCCCCTTGTAAGCCTTCTTCTTCACTTCTGCAAGTTTTTCCCGTGCCGCCTCTTCCAGAAACTGGCTTAATCCCCGCTGTCCGAACAGGGCCTTGATATCATCCACAATGGGAGTGGGCAGGGTAATGTTGAGTCGCGTGGTGGGCATGGGGGTTGCTCCTTTTAAGTCACCTGCAAGCCATATGGTGCAGCATAATTTTATTGACGTCCTCACTTTTATACCATATATTTTTATTATGTGTTATAATTTTTTAAAACACAACAAGCGTTTGTCACGATCAAAATCCACTGGTCATTGAATATAAGCTCGGCTTTGGCCTCATCGTTAGTGAGGGAACTGTGACTCTTCTGCCTGAACCGACCGCCTGTCTGCTGCTTGCAGCAGGGTTGCTGGCTTTCTCCGGGCTGCCCGGACTGCTGCTGCGGCAGCCGGCGGCAGGACAATGGATCGCCGCTTTTGTAGCGGTTTTTGCGTCTCTACTGGGTGAGTCCGCCGTTTTTCAACTACTCGCCGGTACGGCTGGAGCCGCCTATCAGCTTGATTGGCCACTGCCGTTCGGCCCTGCCGAGATCTCGGTGGACCACCTCTCTACCCTCTTTTTGATTCCGCTCTTTCTGGTGACCGGTTGCGTTGCCCTCTATTCGTTGTCCTACTGGCCAGCCAGGGACAAGAGCAATGCCGGGAGACTGACCTTTTTTCTCGGGCTGTTTGCTGCTGCCATGGTGCTGGTGCTGCTGGCCCGTAACGGCGTCCTGTTTCTGATGGCCTGGGAGCTGATGGCGCTTTCGGCCTACTTCCTGTTGACGGCTGAGCAGCAGGATAGTGAGGTGCAACGGGTCGGTACGGTCTACCTGCTGACCACCCATACCGGTACCATGGCCCTGTTTGTGCTGTTTGCGCTGCTGCGCGGCACGGTCGGTTCTTTTCTGTTTCCTCCCACCCACACCCTGTCGGTTGCGCTCCCTGCGGCAACGGTCCTGCTGGTCGCTGCCCTGATCGGTTTTGGCGGTAAGGCCGGGCTGATGCCGCTGCACTTCTGGTTGCCCGGCGCCCATGCCAATGCCCCCAGCCATGTTTCGGCCATGATGTCGGGCCTGATGCTCAAGATGGGGGTCTACGGTATCCTGCGGACCAGCTCGTTTTTTACGACCTTGCCTCCCTGGCTGGGCTGGCTGCTGCTGGTGCTGGGGGCATGGTCGGCAGTCAACGGCATCGCCCTGGCGGCCAGCCAGCGTGACCTTAAGCGGCTGCTGGCCTGCAGCAGTATCGAAAATATCGGCATCATCTTCATCGGCATTGGACTGGCCCTGGTGGGGATGCAGACCAACGCACCGATCCTGACCACCTGCGGCCTGTTTGGCGCCTTTATCCATATCATCAACCATGGCCTGTTCAAGTCACTGCTGTTCCTGGGAAGCGGGGCGCTGATCCACGGTACCGGCAGCCGGGAGATCGACCGGATGGGGGGGGTGGCCAAGCGGATGCCGGCCACTTCGCTGCTGTTTCTGATCGGTGCGCTGGCCATCTGCGGTCTGCCACCCTTGAACGGTTTTGTGGGGGAATTGTTTTTGTATGTGGGCGCGATCAACGACGGCATCAACGCGCCGCTGCCGCTGGCGGCCCTGGCTGCTCCCGTGCTGGCGCTGGTTGGTGGTCTGGCGGTCATCACCTTTGTCAAGCTGTACGGGATGATCTTTCTGGGTTCCCCCCGCACTGCCGCAGCAGCCGGCAGTCATGAGGCCGGCGGCCTGATGATCGGGGCGATGCTGGTGCTGGCGGTCGGCTGTCTGATCGGCGGTATGGCTCCGCTGTTGCTGGTGAAGTTGGTGGCGCCGGCGGTATCGTGGTATGGGGGCAGCAACGGCGATCTGGCCCATCAGATCCGTCAGCAGGTGCCGGTGATGCCGCTGACCGCCCTGAATAGTCTGCTGGTTGCACTGATTCTGGCCTTGTCAGCAGGGTATCTGCTGCGGCTGAGAAAACTCCCCTCCTCAACCGGTCCCACCTGGGGCTGCGGGTATCTGGCCCCCACCCCCCGGATGCAATATACCGGCAGCTCATTCAGCGAGATGGTGGTGAACCTGTTTGGCGCCTTGGTGGCGCCGTTGCGCCGACGTCCCGCCCTGGATATGCTGTTCCCCCCGGTCGGCTCATCCTTTTGCTATGCTGCCGCCGAGCTGGTGCTTGACCGGGTGTTGACGCCGATCTTTAGCTGGATTGGCTGGGCCTTTTCCTATATACGGAGATTGCAGCACGGTCAGCTGCACATCTATGTGCTGTATATCTTTGCAACCCTGTTTGTACTGATGATCTGGGCGCATTAACGGCCAGATCGACCCTGCTGCAGAACGAGGATGGCGCCACATGACTGCTATCATCATCCATTGTCTGATCGCCCTGCTGCTGCCGCCCCTGCTGTTGGGGGTGATCACCAAGACCAAGGCCGCCTTTGCCGGGCGGGACGGGGCGCCCTATTTTCAGCCCTACTATGATCTGCTCAAGCTGCTGCGCAAGGGATCGGTCTTCAGCACCACCACCACCTGGGTATTCAAGGCCGGCCCCCTGGTAAGCCTGGCGGCTATTCTGGTGGCCGCCCTCCTGGTGCCGCTGGGGCGTCACCAGGCGCCGATCTCGTTTCAGGGTGATATGATCCTGTTCGCCTACCTGTTCGGTCTGGCCCGCTTTTTTACCACGATCGCCGCCCTGGATACCGGATCGAGTTTTGAAGGTATGGGGGCCGCCCGCGAGGTCACCTTCGCCTGTCTGACCGAACCGACCCTGTTTATCGCCCTGATCACCCTGGCACGGATGAGCAAATCTCTCCAGCTCTCCACCATGCTGACCTATCCGACCCCGGCCATCTGGCTGGCCGCAGGCGCCAGCATGTTGCTGCTGGTGGCGGCTTTGTTCATCGTGCTGTTGGCCGAAAACTGTCGCATCCCTTTTGATGACCCCACCACTCACCTGGAACTGACCATGATCCATGAGGTGATGGTACTTGACCATAGTGGTCCCGCCTTCGGCGTGATTTTGTATGGTGCTGCCTTGAAGCTCCTGCTATTGGGGGCCATCTTTATCAATATCGCCCTGCCGGTCAGCACGGGCAATCCCTACGGCGACTGGCTGGTCTTTGTCGCAGCCATGCTGGTGCTGTCGGTGCTGATCGGCGTGGTCGAGTCGGTGATGGCCCGTCTTCGCATGGTGCGTATTCCGCAACTACTGGTGGGGGCCACCATTCTGTCCGCCTTTGCCATGCTGTTGGTCCTGAGGTAATCCATGAACTCCCTTGCCGATCAGTTGCTGGTGTTGGTGATGCTGATAAATCTGGTTATGCTGGGCTCCAGTCGTCTGATCTTTTCCATTCGGGCGGTTGCGGTCCAGGGAGCCATTCTCGGTATTCTGCCCGGTCTGATCCACCCCTTTTCAGGGCACCTGGCCGCCATTACCGTCGGTATCATTCTGATCAAAGGGATCATCATTCCCTACCTGATCAGCGATGCGGTTCGCAAGGCCCACATCCGCCGTGAGGTGGAGCCGTTCATCGGCTATGTGCCGACCCTCTTCCTGGGTGCAATCTTCACCGCCCTGGCCTTTGTGTTTGCAGAAAAGCTGCCGTTGGCGCCTGAGCACAAAGAGCTGTTGTTTGTGCCGGCCTCCATCGCCACCCTGCTGGCCGGGTTTCTGATTTTAACCACCCGCAAGAAGGCCATTTCGCAGGTAATCGGCTATCTGGTGCTGGAAAACGGCATCTTCATCTTCGGTCTGCTGCTGACCGAGGCGATGCCGTTCATGGTGGAGGCCGGAGCCTTGCTTGACCTGCTGGTCGGCATCTTCGTGATGGGGATTGTCATCAACCAGATCAGCCAGGAATTTTCATCCATCGACACTTCACGCCTGCGGGCCCTCAAGGAGGAGTAACCGCATGTTGTATGCACTGGTACTTGTACCGCTGATAGGGGCGCTGGTGGCCGGCCTGGTGCCGGATAACCGCATGCGCCCGCTGGTGTTGCCGGTCGTCGCCACCTTCCATCTCTGTCTGTCGATGATACTGATAATGAGCCCCTTGGCGCCCACGGCCGGTGGCTGGTTCTGGCTTGATCCACTGGGCAAGATCGTGCTGCTCTGCATCAGCATCCTGTTCACGGTCTGCGCCTATTATGGGGTCGGATATCTACGGTACCGTCAGGAACGTTCCAACCGGGTGCTCTGCATCGGGCTACTGGTTTGCCTGGCCGCCATGGGTCTGGTGACGGTTTCACAGCATCTGGGGCTGATGTGGGTAGCGGTTGAAGCCACCAGTGTCTCCATGGCCCCGCTGATCTATTTCAATAAAAATGCCCGTTCCATTGAAGCAACCTGGAAGTACCTGCTGATCTGCTCCGTCGGGATCGCCTTGGCTTTGCTGGGGCTGCTCTTTCTGGCCTACTCAACCTATGTGGCCCATCAAGACGCCACACTGTTGCTGAGCGGTCTGTTGGGCGTCGCGGGGGAACTGAATCCGGGCTGGTTGCATGCGGCGGTGATCTTCCTGCTGGTGGGTTACGGATCAAAGATGGGATTGGCGCCGCTGCATACCTGGAAACCGGATGCCTATGGCGAAGCCCCCGGCATGGTGGGAGCCATGTTGGCGGGTGGTTTGGTTAACTGCGCCTTTCTGGCGATCCTGCGGGTTTACCAGATCTGCCTCGCCTCCGGCAGCGCGGAACTGCTCTTCTTTCAGCAGGTGCTGGTGGGAATGGGCTTGATCTCCATGGGTTTTGCGGCGGTGTTTATGGCCCGTCAGGCCGATTTCAAACGGATGCTGGCCTATTCCAGCGTTGAGCATGTGGGTATCCTGGCCATTGGTCTGGGTCTGGGCAAGGGAGCCCTGTTCGGGGCCCTGTTTCACCTGCTTAACAACGGTCTGACCAAAGGGGTCCTGTTTCTGACCTCCGGCAATATCCATCGCTCCTATGGCAGCAAAACCACCGAGGTGGTCAAGGGGGTGCTGACCCGGCTGCCTTGGACCGGCGGACTCTTCATGGCCGGGTTTATCGCTATCACCGGCTCACCGCCCTTTTCGCCCTTTATCAGCGAGTACACCATTGTCAGTAGTGCTTTCATCGAGGGCCGCTATCTGGTGGCCGCCCTGTTTCTGCTGTTTCTGGTGATCGTCTTTATCGGCATGGCTCTGACGGTGTTGCCGATGGTGATGGGTGCGCCTCCCGACAACATCGAGCCGACCGACTACCGGGATGGCCTGCTGACGGTAGGCCCGCCGCTGGTGGCCCTGGCCCTGATCCTGGTGCTGGGGATCTGGCCGCCGGCCTTTGTGATGCGGCTGCTGCATGATGGCGCCGCTCTTTTGGGGGTGCAGCCATGATCGGGGCGACCCGCATCCTTTACAACGGTTCGGCGGTGCCGCTGGCCGAGATTCCCTCGGTCAGTGTTGATGCTTTTCTGCAGACGGTCCTTGATGCCACCGATCAGGGTTGGCGGGTAATCGCCTATTTTGGTCTGCCTGACCCTGGCGACACGCCACTTTACTGTGTGCTGGCCGAAGCGGCTGATAACCGGCTGGCCGCGCTGCGTACGGTTGTAACGGGCAGCCACGTCCCGTCCATCGCCGCACGCTGTCCGCAACTGCAGCTCTTTGAACGTGAAATTGCTGAACAGTGCGGTCTGATCTTTGATGATCACCCCTGGTTCAAGCCGGTCCGTTTTCACCATTCCTACGTTGCCGGTCGCGACGCCTGGAATCGCCCCCCCGACGAACCGTTACGGGTGGGGGTGATGGATTATTTCCAGGTGGCGGGTGATGAGGTGCATGAGGTGGCGGTCGGGCCGGTGCATGCCGGGATCATCGAGCCGGGCCATTTCCGTTTTCAGTGCCACGGTGAAGAGGTCTTCCACCTGGAGATCTCGTTGGGATTCCAACACCGTGGTATCGAGACCAGCCTGATCGGCGGGCCTGACCAACGGACCCTGCAGCAGATGGAGGCGGTAGCCGGCGACACCTCCATCGGTCATGGTCTGGCTTATTGCATGATCATGGAATCTTTGGGGCAGCTGCGGGTACCGGCACGGGCTCAGGTGCTGCGGGGGATCGCCCTGGAACTGGAACGGCTGGCCAACCATGCCGGTGATCTGGGAGCGATTGCCGGTGATGTGGGGTATCTGCCCACCGCCTCGTTTTGTGGCCGGATCAGGGGTGATATCCTCAACATGACGGCGGTGATCTGCGGCAGCCGTTTCGGGCGTGGTCTGGTGACCACCGGCGGTACGGTCTTTGATCTGACACCGGTTCTGATTGATGACCTGCTGAAACGGCTGGATGCCGTACGTCGTGATCTGACCGATGCGGTCGAGTTAATGCGCAGTACTCCCTCCGTCATGGCCCGCCTGGAAGGGACCGGGACCGTGGACCGTGAAGTTGCCCGGCAACTGGGGCTGGTGGGGCCGGCGGCACGGGCCTGCGGCCTGAAGCGGGACGTCCGTCATGATCATCCCTTCGGGATCTACCGGATGACCCATATTCCGGTGGCCACCGGATTTCATGGCGATGTCTGCGCACGCACCACGGTGCGGTGGCAGGAAGCCCAGAAGTCCCTTGATTTTGTCGAGGAACAGCTGCAACAGATTCCGGGGGGCGGCTATCGGACACCGGCAGTTCAACCGGCGGCAGGTCAGCTTGCGGTTGCCCTTACCGAAGGCTGGCGCGGCGAGATCTGCCATGTCGCGCTGACCGATCAACAGGGCCGGTTTTCCCGTTACAAAATGGTTGATCCCTCCTTCCATAACTGGCCGGGGCTGGCCATGGCGTTACGAGGACAGCAGATCTCTGATTTTCCGCTCTGCAACAAGAGCTTCAACCTTTCATACTGCGGTTTTGACCTCTAGCCGCAAGGGCGTGCCATTATGATCCGTGCCATATTATCCCGCATCAGACAGGGACACCGTACCATGCCGTACCCGCAGGCGCCGTTGCAGATGCCGGAGCGGTTGCGTGGTTATCCGGCCGTTGCGGCCCTTGATGCCGCAGCCGGTGATGCAGCGGACTGCCCCTACGGCGCCTATAACCCGGCCGACGGCGGCAGCCTTGATATGGGCCGCTGTCTGTTTTGTGCCGAGTGCCCGGTGGCGGCGGTCAGTTTCAGTAATGATTTTCAACTGGCGGTTTCCCGGCGTGACCAGCTGATTGTGCGTCCCGGTGGGGAACATCAGCATGCCCGGCAACTGTCCGCCCAGCTGTTGAAGCTGCTCGGCCGTTCGCTCAAGTTCAGGGAGGTCAGCGCCGGTGGTTGTAATGCCTGCGAGGCCGACACCAACGTGCTTTCCACGGTTGGCTGGGATTTGGGGCGATTCGGGATCCAGTTCGTGGCCTCGCCCCGGCATGCCGATGGTCTCTGGATCACCGGCCCGGTGTCTGAAAACATGCGGCAGGCCCTGCTGACCACCTATGAAGCGATTCCGGCACCCAAGATTGTGGTGGCCTGCGGTGCCTGTGCCATCAACGGTGGTCCGTTTGTTGACGGAAGCCAGGTGCATAACGGTGTTGACAACCTGCTGCCGGTTGATCTGTACATCCCCGGCTGCCCCCCCCATCCGGCTACGATTCTGGAGGGGCTGTTGCGGCTGATCGGCCGGATTGAATAAGCGTTGTCACTTTTGCGCGACACCTGCGTTGGCTCGTTGGTGTCTCCTCGACGTACTATCTGTACGCCTGCATCGTCCCCACCTCACCGCCTTGGTCTCATCACAAAATTGACAACGCTTGAGGCAATAAAGTTGATGCAGCAGTGCGGTTAGATTTGCTACACTGAGCACCCGATGTCTTCCCTCTCATAAGGAGTTTCCATGCTGCGTAAAGCCCAGATCGGCGATGTGAAAGAGATCCAGAAGCTGTTGACCACCTACGCCAGTCGGGGGGATATGCTCTCCCGTTCCTTGTCTGAGCTGTACGAGTCGCTACGGGATTTTTTTGTCGAGGTGGCTGATGACGGCCGGATACTGGGGGCGGCTGCCCTGCATATCGTCTGGGATGATCTGGCTGAGGTGCGCTCGGTGGCGGTGGTGGAGGATGCCGGCCGCAAAGGGGTCGGCAGTGCCCTGGTAAACGCCTGTATTGATGAGGCCCGCCAGTTGGGGCTGAAGCGGATTTTCTGTCTGACCTACAAGCCGGAGTTTTTCGGTAAGTTGGGGTTCGTGCTGGTGGATAAGTCAACCCTGCCCCACAAGGTCTGGGGTGACTGCATCAAGTGTCCCAAGTTTCCGGACTGTGACGAAAACGCCATGACCCTGGATTTATGAGATCGCCTGCCGTGGCTGCCCCAGTTCAATCCTGAACTCGGCCCCCTGTTCGGTGTTGTGGGCAGTCAACGTCCCGCCCATGTTTTTTTCTATAATGGTCTTGGACATATACAGACCGATGCCGGTCCCCTTGGTCGGCCCCTTGGTGGTGAAATAGGGGTCGAAGATGTGGGGCAGCGCCTCTGGGGCGATCCCGCCACCGTTATCGCGAATCGTGACAATGGCTTGCTGATTGCGGTGGGTCACCATGATTTCAATCTGCGGATCAGCGATTTCCCGCTCCACCAGGATGTCCCGGGCATTGTAGATGATGTTCATCAGCACCTGGGCAAACTCGTTCGGATACCCGGTAATCCGCACATCTTCCCGATCATCCTTCAATAACTCTGCCCGAATGTTGTTGGCCGTCAGTGCCGGATTCACGATGCTGAGCGCTTTGGCAATGGTCGGCCCCAAAGGGAATTCGTTGGTGGCGGTGCGGTCCCGTACAAAGAACCCGCGGAAGTCGTCAATGGTCTGGGACATGTACTGCAGAATCTCCATCACCGCCTTGATATCCTGATCCATCTCCTCGTCAGTCAGTTCTCCCGCTTTCCTCAAATACTGCATGGTCTGGATGTAGACCGCAATATTGTTCAAGGGTTGACGCCACTGGTGGGCGATGTTGTTGAGCAGTTCGCCCATGGCGGCCAACCGGTTCTGCTGGATCAGCAGGTCGTCCTTCTGGCGCAGCTGGCTGACGGTCTCACTGATCCGCTGTTCCAGTGAGGTATTAAGCTCCATCAAGGCTTCCTGGGCTTTCTGGCGCTCGGCGATCTCCTCTTCAAGTTGCACGGTCTTCTCGTGGAGCGCATTCTCGGCCAGGGTCCGTTCGTTGACCTCATTTTGCAGGGTGTGGTTAAGCGTCTCCAGCTCAGCCGTGCGCTGCTGGACGCGCAGGTCAAGTTCGCTGTGCCAGGCATTCAGCTGATCCAGCATGTTGTTGAAAGCTTGGGCCAGTTCAATGGTTTCGCTGTCACCATCCACCGCCACCCGGGCGGTCAGGTCGCCCTCGCTGATGCTGCCGGAGGTGGCGACCATCCTGCGTAACGGTCGGGTCATGCGGTGCGAGATCAGTATGGCCAGAATTATGATCGCCCCAACGCCTGCCGCGGACAGTATGAAGAACAGCTTACGCTGGTGGTGCAGGTGGCTGAAGGCCTCGCTGCGGTCTTTTTGTACCACCAGTCCCCACGATACGCCGGGAGCCAGCTGGATGTGGCGGTAGGCAGCCAATACCGCTACGTTGCGGTAATCGGTATCCTCCAGGGTGCCTTCCCCGCCCGACAGGGCCAGTTGGGCCGCGCGGGTTGTGTTTTCGGTCCTCAGCGGCAAGACCGATTGTCCGTTGGGCAGCTGATAGCGGGTAGTGGTCAGGAAGCGGCCCTGGTCATCGATCAGGGTAATTTCGCCGCTTTTGCCCAGAAGCGCCTGCATATGGAGTTCGAGCTGTGGCTTCAGAAGGGCTTCCAGGCTGTACTCTACCTCCACCAGCAGTTCAGGCAGACCGGTGCCTGACTGTTCTGGAACTACCTGGCGGATCAGATGCAGGTGTGAGGTCTCCTCTTCCTGTCCGAGGCTCAACAGGATACTCTCCTCGGTTCCCGGCTGAGCCGCTTCGGCGAACTGTTCCTTGGTCAGTGGTAGCGGTCGCACGTTGGCCGGGGCAGAGAGGATGACCGCGCCGGATCGGGCATCAAGGATTCTGATAGCATCGAGCTGGTAGGTGGTGCGCATCTCTTCAAGCCAGTAAGCAAAAGGTGTGCGTAGCTGCGGATCGTTTTGTAGTCTGCCGACTCTGAGGGCCGGCAGGGTTGCAATGATCTGGGTAGAACGTCGCCGGCTGGTAATCCAGTCGGTGAGCAGTTTTTTGCGAGAATCGGCCACGGCCGCCAGCATGTCGAATTCGTGTGAACGTATGACCCGCAGGTTGCCTTGGACTTGGGACAGCGGCAGGCCATAGAACTGGATCGCCTGAATGGCCAGCAGCAGAACGGTGCTCAGCAGGCTGAAGGCCAGCACCATCCGGAAACGGATGCTGTGCCGCCAGGAGTTGAGTCGGGCTATCGGTGGCTGAGCAGGCGATTTAGTCATAGGCATAGCGGCTGGTCTGATAGTGGCCGGGGTTGCGGACAACCTGGTCAACAATCGTACGGTTAAGGCTGCGCTGGATCTCTTCCCAGCCTACATGTGGCGGAATCTTGCCCAAGGTCTTCAGAAAACCGAACTCGGCAGCTAGCGAGGCGGTGTCACGGGGCCCCGTCAGCGGTGCCAGACGGGGCGAATAGCGGATGGCGTCCAGGTCGGCAGCCACGATGCGCTGGAGTTGGTCTGGCCTGCTGTCATTGTTGAGCTCGCCGATGGTTGCCAGGTTCCAGGCCACTGCCTGCTGCAGATGTTTGGCCTCTTTAAGCCAACCCATGGCCCGTAGCAGGGCCGCTGCCACCTGGTGACCGACCTCGGGGTGCCGCTCAAGCATCGTACGGTTGGCCACCAGGTAGGCGCTGGTGCTTTGGCGGCCGATGGCGGTAAGACGGTCCGGCGCGTTGGCGATGGCCAGTGATGGTGTTGGCTCCCAGGCAGCAAAGGCGTCAATCGTGCCTTTTTGCAGGGCATCAGGCATCTGGCTGATCGGCAGTGCCACCAGGGTGACATCCTTTTCGCCAAGACCGGCACTCTGCAGCACCTTCAGCAGGGCGAAGTGGCTGGAAGAGGCGTGTACGTTGCCGACCCGTTTGCCTTTGAGCTCCCTGGCCGTTATCCCTTTCCGGCCCACCACCATGGCGTAGTTTTGTTTCAGTTGGGCGAAGATCGTGACCGGCGTCGTGGCAGCCAGTTCAAGGGCCGGCATATCTCCCAGGGTGGTCAGGGTAACCTCTCCCTTTCTCAAGGCTGTGATAGCCTCGCTGCCGTTACTGACCGGATGCAGCCGCAGCGTCAGGCCGCTGCGTGCCAGGGCGCGTCGCAGCAGCTGATCACGGCTCAGCAGCTCCATGAGGACGCTGCCCGGGCTGGCTAAGGGCTGGTAGGCGATCACCAGTTCCCGTGCAGTTGGCTGTGCAGCCAGTGCGGCGGCTGGCGTCAGCAGGGTGATCAGGCAGACCAGGGAGAGCAGCAGTCTTGTCCATTTCATTGATTGACCTCTAGGGGGCATAGCTGAACTGATTCAGCAGATAGCGGGACGGATTTGCACTGATCTCCCGCAGCATGCCAGGATTCATGCGGCTGCTGATGGTGTGCCAGTTAAGATGTGCGGGCACCTGACCCTGTTGCTGCATGAACGAGAAGGTGCGCTGCAGGGGCGAACCGCTGCTGCCCTCGCCGGCTGGCAACAGCGGGGCACCCGGTATGGCCAGCAGGTCGTTGCTGGTGATCTTGGCAATCTCGGCTGCCGTGAGCTGCGGCGGTTTGCCGGTCAGGCTGGTCATCCCTTCCAGGGTCCATTGGCTGGCCTTGGCGAGGTTGTCAGGGCTCTTTTTGAGCCAGCGCACCGCCCGCACCAGCGCTGCCGCCAGCTCGCGGGCTGCGGCCGGCTGTTTTTTTAACAGCCGTGATGATAGCACAAAATAGCTGTAGCTGGACTGGCGGTGGATCAGGCTGAAGCGGTCGGGATGGTTGGTCATGATCACGGTGGGTGTCGGTTCCCAAGCCGCTACGGCGTCCACCCGGCCCTTTGCCAGGGCATCCGACAGCTCAACCGCTTCCATGGCGATCAGGGTGACCTCCTGCTCCCTGATGTCGGCTGCCTGGAGTGCCCGCAGCAGGGCATAGTGGCTGGTGGAGCCGGGCACGGTGCCGATCCGTTTTTTGCGCAGTTCCCGCATCTGGGTACCCCGGGGGGCCACCACGGCAGAAAAGCTCTGTTTCACGATGCCCAGCACCTGGATGTCTGCCTGGGCCATGGATTCAATCAGCGGCAGGTCCGAGAAGGAGACGGCATCCAGGTGCTGCTGGTGTAGCAGCTCTACGGCTTCCTTGCCCTTGTTGAGTGGCACAAAGCGGATCGTAAGACCCTGTTTGGCGAGCCGATTTGTAAGGAGCTGGTCCCGTCGCATCACCTCTCCCAGCGGGGCCACCGGCACCGCCATCGGGAAGTAGGCGAAGACCAGTTCGGTCGGCGCTGGCCCTTTGACGGTGGCCTGCGCACGACAGATAGTTGTCGGCATCAGCAGCGCCAATAGAAAGAGTATAGATATGATCTTGCTCATGGTGGTTACCTCTGTTGATCTTGGTTACAGCTTAATCCTGAACTTCGATCGTCTGCGTTCTTTTTAATGTACCGCGCAGGAGATGCACGGGTCAAAGCAGCGTATCAGCCGCTCTGCCTGCAGCTTGAACGTGTCGGGAGCAGCATCGGGCAACCTTTCAACCAATGCCGTCAGCATCGCGGCCATGGCCCCCTGGTTGATGGCGGTGGGGGTCACCACCTGGGCGGCGGTGCAGCGTCCGTCGGCGCTAAAGCAGTACTGGTGCAGCAGCAGGCCGCGGGGGGCCTCGATCAGGGCCGTCCCGCTACCGGCGCGGGGCAGCACGGACGTCGCCTGCTCCGGCTGCACCCGGTTTTGTAACAGGTTCTTGCACAGCGTCAAGGCTCGCTCGATGGCCTGCAGCAGTTCAATGGCCCGCGCCAGATGGGAGGCGGTCAGGGGGGCGCCGAGCAGCCGGGGGGCATAATGATGCAGCGCTGTCTGGGCGGAAGGTTCCAGCGGGGCATGCAGGTTGAGGCGCGCCAACGGTCCGGCCAGGTAGGGGCCGTGCTCGCTGAAACGGCTCACCTTGGCATGGCTGTAGTCCGTCAGTCGCTCATCCAGCCAGGCGTAGGCCCCGCAGGCCACTATCTGTTGCCCGTCGGTGGTGGCCAGTTGCTCACCGAACAGTGATGGGCCGTCTGTAGCGGCACAGCCTGGCAGCGGCGGTAGTGCGGGCAACGACTCTTCCAGCCCGGCCGCCAGCTCGATGGTGGCCAGGGCCGCAGGCAGCAGCTCCTGCAGCTGGTCGGCAAGGAGTGCAAGGCTGTCGGCCGTAGGGATACTGCCGAGGCCGCCCAGCAACAGGTTGAAGGGGTGGATCGCCCGGCCGCCGACCAGTTCCTGAATCCGGTTGCCCAGCGCCTTGATCTCCAGCCCCCGCTTCAGTTCTGCAGGGGCCCGTTGGGCCAGCTCGGGAAAACCGTTGCAGCCCAGATAATCGGGCAGGGCCAGGCAGAACAGATGCAGGGCGTGGCTCTCGATCTGCCCCCCCTGCACCGCCAACTGTCGCAGCAGCTCGGTCTGTTGGCTGACCGACAGGTTGAGCGCGCGTTCCACCGCCTGCAGGGCCGCCACCTTGTGCACCGTGGAGCAGATCGAGCAGATCCGGCAGACGATATCAGCGATCTCATCATAGCGACGACCCACCACCAGCGCCTCAAACAACCGCATCGATTCATACAGCTCAATCCGTGCGCCCACCACCCGCCCGGCCTGCTGCTCAAGCCTGATCCTGCCGTGGCCCTCCACCCGGGCCAGCTGGTTGATTGTACGCAGATCAGCCATGGCGCCACTCCGGGCAGAAACGGTGCAGCCGTGCCGTCACCGTCTGTTCATCGAACCCCTTCTGCTGATAGACCGCCATCGCCTCGGCCAGATTGGTCTCCGGGGCCGGTCCGCGGCAGCCCTCACAGGCTACGCCCATGCTCGGGCAGCGGGCTCCGCAGCCGCCCAGGGTCAGCGGCCCAAGACAGAGCTGGTCCCGCTCCTGCAGCAGGCAGAGGTTTTCCCGCATCCGGCAGTCGCTGCAGACCGGTGCAACACCCCTGACCGGCAGGTTGCCCCGCAGCAGGTCAGCCAACAGCGCCAGAAGCTCGTGCTTTTCAGGCGGACAGCCGGTCAGACAGGCATCCACCGCGACATAGGCCGATAACGGCTGGGGCAGGCCGTCGTCGCTGGGGGGCTGTGGGCCGTAGACCTGCTCCCGCAGCTGTTCTCGGGGCGTATCGGAGCGCAGGGTGGCCACGCCGCCCCAAACGGCGCAGGTGCCCAAGGCGATCAGCAGCCGGCTGCGGCTACGCAACTCCTGCAGCAGTTCCGCTTCGTGGGCGGTGGTGCAGCAGCCTTCCACCAGGGTGGCATCGTACTGTTCGGCCATCTGCACCGGTGAGCAGGCCAGGGGGAACAACTCAAACTGTACCTGTCCCAGCAACAACGGCAGTTCGGCCTCGCAGTTCAAGAGCGAGAGCTGGCAGCCCGAACAGGCGGTCAGGCCGACTATGGCCAGCCGGGGACGGTTCACAGGGCCCCCTCGATGGTCTCTAGTGCGCTGTAGGCAAAGACCGGCCCGTCGGTGCAGCAGAGCAGGGTGCCGACGGCGCAGTGGCCGCAGTGGCCCATACCGCACTGCATGCGGCGCTCCAGCGACAGATGCAGCTGCTGTGGCGGGATGCCCAGCTCCAGGAGCGGCGGCACCAGAAAACGGTAGGCGGCCGGCGGACCGCACAGCGCAACCACGCTGCGCTGCGGGTCAAGCGGCAGCCCCTCCAGCAGGGCCGGCAGCAGCGCCACCCGGCAGTCGGGCAGGCCGGAGGGGCAGTCGCCGGCGCGGTCCGCCGCCAGCCGCAGCTGCAGGTCCTTGCGATCGGCAAGATCAGTCAACTCGTGCTTGAACAAGAACGCTTCAGGGGCCTTGGCGCCATACAGCAGGGTCATCGTGCCATAGCGCTCCCGCTGGTGCAGCAGGGCCAGCAGCAGCGAGCGCAGCGGTGCCATCCCCAGGCCGCCGGCCATCAGCAGTACGTCGTGACCAGCGTAGTGGGCCAGCGGAAAACCGTGCCCGAACGGCCCACGCACCGCCACCTGATCGCCCGGCTCCGCAGTGTGCAGGGCTGCCGTGACCCGTCCGGCCCTGCGGATGCAGAGTTCGATGCTGCCGTTTCTGGAGGGAAAGCCGCAGTAGGAGATCGGCGCTTCTCCGGCGCCGGCCAGGGAGAGTTGCAGGAACTGACCGGGCTGAAAGTGGGCCGGCGAAGGCTGGTGTTCCGCCGGCCGTTCTGCAAGCTGCAGCGTGAACAGCGACGTATCATCGGTCAGGCGCTGGATCGCCTCAATGCGGGCCGCTTGTGGCAGCGAAGGGGTCATGGCGTGCTCCTTTCCAGCCGCTGCGCCAGCGGGCGCAGGTCGAGTCCGGTGGGGCACTGCACCCGGCAGCGGCCGCAGCCGACGCAGGAGGGCAGCCCCCGCAGCTGACCATAGCCGCGATACTTGTGACGGTAGCGGTAGCGGAAGCGTTGGGCGCGGTCCTTCTGGAAGCTATGGCCGCCGGCCACCTCGGAATGGCTCTTGAACAGACAGTTGTCCCAGCGGCGTAGCCGTTCAGCCGAACAGCCGTCCAGACCGCCGAACTCAAGTACCTCGAAGCAGGAACAGGTGGGACAGCTGATGGAACAGGCCCCGCAGCCCAGACAGTGGTCGGCCAGCTGCCGCCAGTCAGGCAGGTTCGGGTCCAACTCGTCGTGTGCCGTTGCCACGCCAGTGCTGCCGAAATGGTCGCGGGTTGAAGCCGGCGGCTGCTCTGCCGGTGCTCCGTGCAGCAGATCCTGTAGCGCCTCCCGCAGCAGTTCACCCTTCGGGCCCTCAAAGCGCAGCAACAGTTCATCGGCCTGCCGGTACAGAAACAGATCGCAGTCGGTCGGCAGTGGCGAGGGATGTTGCTGGCAGGAACAGTATTGGTCGGGTGTGCAGGAGCTGCCGATCAGGATCAGCCGGTCACGACGGGCTGCATAGGTCGGGTCGGGTGGGTCTGTCAGAAAGAGCCGATCCAGGTAGACGATGGCCGCCAGATCACAGGGGTGGACTCCCAGCAGGATCAGCGGCGTTTCCGGCTGCGGCGGCGCCTGGTAGCCGGTTGCGGGGTGGTAGGTCAGGATGGTCTCGCTGGGGGCCAGCAGGTACTTCTTGGGCGGCAGCAGGCTGCGCTGGGCTGTCAGGTCGGGCTGCACACCCGGCGGCAGCGGAGCGAAACGGACCACACCGTCGCTGCCTCGCACTGGGCCGTGCAGCTCTCCCAGCGTCCGCAGACGAGCCGGAAACAGGGGCAGATCGTTGTATGACAAGGCCGATAGTGTCATGACTGAGCTTCCTTGGGTGCTAAGTGTAGCAGGTAAACCATTGAATGCAAATCCTGCTTGACTGCCGGGGCGGGGCTGGCGTTAGTATGACGCCATGATGCAGCAGTCCCGTTTTCAGATAGCGTTGGTGGTTGCCGGTCTGGTGGTGACGGCCTTGGTGGTCTGGTATGCCGTTTCCAGTTACCGCAGTGCCATGCCGATCGCTCGGACCTTGCAGCGGGGAGTTGCATTGTCCCTGGGCCAGGCCATCGAGGGTGTCGCCAGCCGAGATCCCTCCTTTGCCGCCCTGGCGGCCTTACGGACACAGGAACTGGCTTTTTTTGCGCTGGTTGACCGTCAGGGAGTCATCCGCTTCCATAGTAACCCCGATCTGATCGGCGAGCAGGTCACTGATCAACGGTATCTGCCTGTGTTCGACCAGACAGGGACGGTTGAACACCGGGTCAGGTTGGGGACCGGCGAGCAGGTCTATGAGATCCATCTGCCGCTGCACCTGCCCACGGGCACACTGGCCCTGCGGCTGGCTCTGCACAGCTGGCAGGCCGATCAGATCATCCGCCGCGCACGAACCGGCCTCGCTTTGCTTCTGATCTTGACCGCAGCTGCCTGGTGTCTGGGGGTGCTGTCGCTGTGGCTGGTGCGCCGGGATGCCCAGCGGCGTGAGGCCTTGGTCCGTAATGAACAGTTGGCGCGCTTAGGCGAGCTGGGGGCCGTGCTGGCCCATGAGGTGCGCACACCTCTGGCCGGTATCAAGGGGTTTGCCCAACTGCTGGCTGAGCGGACGAGTGACCAACGATCCCGACAGTGCACCGATGCCATCCTGCGGGAGACCATCCGTCTGGAGGGTCTGGTGAATGACCTGTTGCTGTATGCTCGTCCCGATGGACCGCCGCCCGGTACCGTCGCGCTCGATGCTGCCGTGGAAGAGGCCTGGGGATTGCTCTCCGCTCAGGCAGAAAGGGCCGGTGTCGTCTTTGAGCTCACCGGTGAACGGGGGCTCGTGGTTGGCTGCGGTGCGGAGCGTTTTGGCCAGTTGCTGCGTAATCTGTTTGTCAATGCTCTGCAGGCCATGCCCCAGGGCGGGCGGTTGCGGGTAGCGACGGTGTTGCAGGGCGATCAGGTCAGTATGACCGTGGCGGACAGCGGCGCAGGTTTTGCACATGCATTGTTGCCACGGGTCTTTGAACCTTTCGTGACCACCAAGTCCAGTGGCGGTGGTCTGGGTCTTGCGGTCTGCCGCCGGATAGCGGAGGGTTGTGGCGGAGACATTGTTGCAGCAAATGGTCCGGACGGTGGTGCGCTGATCACGGTGCGCCTGCCGTCTGCAGTCGCCAAGGAGCAGTCATGACACAAGCAGCCAGGATACTGTTAGTGGAGGATGACTCCACCTTTCGTTCATTGTTGGTGACTATTCTGGAGGACCAGGGCTACGAGACCGTTGAAAAAGAGGACGGCAAGGCCGCTCTGATGGCGTTGCGGCGCCACTCCTTTGATCTGGTGTTGTCCGACCTGCGGCTGCCTGGTTTGGGGGGGCTCGAACTGTACCGGGCGGCAACCGCCGAAGGCCTGGCACCGCCCTTTATCCTGCTGACCGCCTTCGGAACCGTCGAAGAAGCGGTGTCGGCCATTAAGGAAGGGGTGGCCGATTTCCTGACCAAACCGCTCAAAGACCCTGAGACCTTGCGGACGCTGGTGCGGCGCACCCTGGACAACGATAACCGGCTGCGCAGCCTGACGGTGTTAAAGCAACGTGAGGCGTCGGGCTTACCGCCCGATGGGGTGCTGTTTGCCGGCCAGGTCATGGCAGCGTTGCAACGCATGATGGTGGAGGTGGCCACTACCCAGGCTACCGTGTTGTTGAGCGGAGAGTCGGGCACCGGCAAGGAGTTGGCCGCCCGCTATATACATCGGACCAGCCAACGTAGTGAGGGACCGTTTGTAGCGCTTAACTGCGCCGCCATTCCTGAAACCCTGCTGGAAAGTGAGCTGTTCGGGCATGAGAAGGGGGCCTTCACCGGCGCCGCCCAGGCACGGCAGGGGAAATTCGAGCTGGCGGCCGGCGGCACCCTGTTCCTGGACGAGATCGGTGAGCTGCCCTTATGCCTGCAATCGCGTTTCTTGCGGGTGCTGCAGGAACGGGTCTTTGAACGGGTGGGTGGCAGCAGGCAGATCCATGCCGACGTGCGGGTGGTGGCTGCCACCAATCGCGATCTGGCCGAAGAGGTACGATCGCGACGTTTCCGCGAAGATCTGTACTATCGACTGAACGTCTTTCCGATCCGGCTGCCTGCCCTGCGTGAGCGCAAAGACGGGCTGTCGCTTTTGGTGGATTTCCTGCTGAGCCAGGCCGTTGTGCAAACCGGTCGTGCTGTGCGGGGGATCGAACCGGCTGCCATGGCCAGGCTGCTGCAGTACCACTGGCCCGGTAACATACGAGAGCTGCGTAACGTGATTGAGCGCGCGGTGATCCTGTGCAAAGGGGAGGTGACGTTGACCGATCTGCCCGACAATGTGCGTATGCTGAGTGCTGTCGGTGATGGTGGCGAGTCCGGCAGCCTGCGGGAACAGGAACGGGCCATGATCCTGCAGACCTTGGAGGGCTGTGGTAATAACCGGCGCCTGGCAGCCGAACAGCTGGGGATTTCACGGCGTACGCTCCAGTACCGCTTGAAGGAGTACGGTCTGGTCGACCCCTGAGCCGGTGTGCAGGTTTGCACGACGAATGTGCAAAAATTGCACATTCCGGGCGTCGTGCTTGTGCTGATACTACTACGCATTTATAGTGATAATCGCATATTATGTCCCTGCAAGACCGCTTGGCACGGTTACTGTAAACCTCGTGAATGACGAGCAGTTGCTCTGATATTCAACCGAAGAGGAGAACGTAAGCATGAAAACAAGAACCCTGATGATGGCAGCGGCAGTTGTGGCGGCAGTGATGGCCTTTGGCGGTGAGTCTTTTGCCCGCGGCGGTGGCGGTATGGCTGGCGGCGCCCGGATGAGCGGTGGCGGCCAGGGCAGTCAGTTGAGAGACGGCAGCGGCGACCAGAGCCGCATCAAGCAACAGAAGCGTGAACAGGTCCAGGAGCGCAAGCAGTTGCGCGATGGCAGCGGCAACGGTGCCGCTACCCGGCAGGGCGCCGGTCAGGGGCAGATGCGTCAACCGGGTCCTGGTGATGGCACCGGCACTGGGGTGCGTCCGCAAGACGGCACCGGCTTTGGCAGCCCTGCCAAGCAGTAGTTGCGTGAATTTTCAGCGAGCAAGAGGAAGAGATGCTGCATCTGCGTTTTCTGCATAGCATGTCCCTGCCCCTGATGGTGTCTGTGCTGCTACTGACACCGGCTGCAGGCCACGCCGGCTGGCTGTTCGGGGATGATGCCCCGACGGAGCGGGCAGGGCTGAATCTCAGCCAAGGGTATGACCGCAACACGGTGGTGACGGTAACCGGCCGTGTTGCGGCTCTGCCCGCTGCAGAGAGTGATCCGGTGACCATCGAACTGGCAACGGTCAATGACCGTTTTACCGTGGTGTTGGGACCCCGCTGGTACCTGCAGGACGACGACCTGGGCTGGAAGATGGGAGATACGGTGTCGGTGCGAGGATCCCGTGCCCAGGGCAAGGATGGTCATAGTTACCTGATCAGTCAGTGGATCAGTCTGCCCGATGGCGGTCAGCTGACGGTACGTTCCGACACGGGCCGCCCGTTGTGGTCAGGCGGCCGGCACCTTCGCACGGGGCAACAGCAGCATCAGCAAGGTGGTTTTGGCGGACGTCGGGGGCGCTAGGCCCTGGTAACGAACTATGGGGATGGTGACAGGTATGCAGATGCTGCAACGCGGGTGGGGTGAGGCGAGGCGGTTCAGGTTGCTGGGTGCGCTGGTTGTACTGCTGGCGGCATCGGCTGTCTGGGCCGATGATAGCGAGCACCGCTTGCAGCAGGGCGTCAAGACGGCTATCGGCAGCGGCTTCGAAGTAACCTATGGTGATTATGGCAGCAATGCCGATGCAACCGTGGTCACAGTACCGGTTCTGCTGGCCGTAAACCCTCTTCAGGATGTTGATCTGACCCTGGAGCTGCCGCTGGTCTATCTCAGCAGTCGTTCTTCCAGCAACGTGGTGGTCACCCGGTCAGGCGGCATGGGGCGGCGAAGCAATGCCACCGTCAACCTGTCTTCCGGCAACAGCACCAGCAGCGAGGCCGGTCTGGGTGATATCAACCTGAGCGCCGGTTGGACCCTGCAGCAGGATGAGGAAGGCTGGGCGCCCCGTATCCGTCCCAACCTCTACCTGAAGCTGCCCACCGGTGATGATGATAGCGGGCTGGGCACCGGCACCTTCGAGGCTGGTCCGGGGCTGTCGCTCTCCAAGTGGCTGGGTGATGTTCAGTTGTTTGCCGATGGCGCTTACATCCTGCAGGACAGTACCAGCGACTACCAGGGGAAAAACTATCTGGCCTATACCGCCGGCGGCGGCGTGCAGCTCAATGATCGGCTGTTTGTCTCACTGTTCGCCAAGGGCTCAAGCACCCGCGTTGATGGCGGTGACGCTCCGCTTGAAGGCCGGTTGAAGCTCAACTTCCTGCAGTCGCGGCGGGTGGCCTGGGAGTTGTACGGCCTGGTCGGGTTTTCGGACGCCAGTCCGGCGGCCGGTGGCGGGCTGCTGGTGATGTATCAGTTTTAATCCATACTGCCGCTGCGGTAGCCGGCCGGATCGATAACCAGCCCGCTAAAACCGGCCGCGGCACATATCTCTGCAATGCTTTTGCGCAGCAGCGGGTTGGCGGTTACGGTCGCCAACTCCTGCTGACCAAGCTCCAGCCGCAGCCCGTCGTTGAGACAACGGGCGCGCACCAGATGTAATCCCATGTTGTGTAACTTCTCCTCGCAGGATTCAACCCGCCGCAGGTCTGTGTCGGTAAGCGGTCTGGTATGGGGAAAGCGGGTCAGCAGGCAGCTCTGGGCCGGCCTGTCCCAGCCGGGTAATCCCAGCTGACGGCTGATGGCGCGGATCTTGGCCTTATCGAAGCCGAGTTCGGCCAGTGGTGAACCCACCGCCAGCTCTTGCAGGGCGCGACGTCCGGGGCGATGGGTCTGCAGGTCATCCAGGTTGCTGCCGTCGACCAGGTTCCAGGTGCCGCCGGCCGCAGCGATGGAAGCCAGCTGCCGACGGCAGAGCGACAGAAGCGTATGCTTGCAGCGATAGCATCGATCGGGCGGGTTGGTATGCAGCTCAGGCAGCCCTGCCCAGTCCAGCTGTAGTTCGATCTGCCGGATGCCGATCTGCTGTGCCAGCTCACGGGCCGTGTCCAGTTCTCCTCGGAACTGCATCGGCCCGTTGATGGTGATGGCGATGGCCCGGTCCCCCAGGGCATCATGGGCCGCCTTTACCAGCAGGGTCGAGTCGACGCCGCCGGAAAAGGCCACTGCCAAGGGGCTCATGTCCTGCAGGTGGGTGATCAGCTGCTGATAGTGCGGCATGGAAAACGGCTCCTCAAAGAAAAAACGCCCAGTTATGGGCGTTTTTGTGCGTAATGGCGGCTCTTTTTGGGCTAGTCGAACACGCCGGTGGACAGATAGCGCTCGCCGGTATCCGGCAGCACCACCACCAGATGCTTGCCGCTGCCCAATCGTTTTGCCAGCTGTATGGCCCCGCTCAGGGCAGCGCCGCAGGAAATCCCCCCCAGAATCCCCTCCTCACGTGCCAGTCGCCGGGCATAGGCAAAGGCCTCTTCGTTGGTGACGGTGATGATCTCGTCGTAGATGCTGATGTTCAACACATCCGGTATGAAACCGGCGCCGATCCCCTGAATCTTGTGCGGGGCAGGCTGGCCACCGGACAGTACCGCAGAATCGGCCGGCTCCACCGCAGCGATCCGAATCTGTGGGTTGTGCGTGCGCAGAATCTCGCCGACGCCGGTGATGGTACCGCCGGTGCCGACCCCGGCCACAAAGCCGTCAATGGTTTTGTCGGCCATGGCGCGGATGATCTCCGGTCCGGTGGTACGACGGTGCATCTCGGGATTGGCCGGGTTTTTAAACTGTTGTGGCAGCAGGCAGCGCCGTTCGGCAGCGATCTCTTCCGCCCGCTGTACCGCACCCCGCATCCCCAGACTGCCGGGGGTCAGCACCAGTTCGGCGCCGTAGGCGGCCAGCAGGCGGCGGCGCTCCAGGGACATGGTTTCCGGCATGGTCAGGATCAGGCGGTAGCCTTTGACGGCGCAGACCAGGGCCAGACCGATGCCGGTATTGCCGCTGGTCGGTTCCACCACGGTGGCGCCCGGTTTCAGGCAGCCGTCCGCCTCGGCCGCTTCGATCATGGCCAGGGCGATCCGGTCCTTGACGCTGCCGCCGGGGTTGCCGGCCTCCAGCTTGGCGTAGATGGCCGCCATGCCCGGTTGCGTCAGCTTGTTCAGGCGTACGAGACGTGTGGTGCCGATGGCCTGGATGCAGGAGTCAATCGGAAGGTGCATGGGATATCCCGCGTACTAGGTTAGATGTAATACATGAAGCGGTGATCCTGCTCCTTTTTGACGCCCATGTCCTGTCCGCGCTGACAGAGGGTTTGCAGGGTCATCTTGCCGAACAGTTCCGACAGCAGGTCGTTGGCGTCCTTCCAGACGGTCTGGGTAACGCAGTTGCCCTCAAAAGGACATTCGTTCTTGCGGCGGCGTTTTTTGCCCTCACCGCCACAATCCACCATCAGCACATCCTGCTCAGTTGCCTTGATGATCTCCAGCACGGTGATCTGCTCCGGTTTTTTGGCCAGGGCGTAGCCACCCTGGGGACCGCGTTTGCTCTTGAGGATGCCGGCTTTTTTAAGGCTTTGGAAGATCTGTTCAAGATAGCGGGGGGAAATTTCCTGGCGGCGGGAGATGTCCTGAATCTGGGACGGTGAACCGTTGCCGTTGTAGGCGATATCGAACAGTGCCCGCAGGCCGTACCGGCTCTTGGTTGACAACCGCATGAAAACCTCCTGGTGAGTGCTAAGTAGGTGATTGCAGGTCTGATATAGGATACAACAGCACGCTTGTCAAGAAAATTGCCGGCAAAGCATCGTCAATTCTACAGAACAGCCATGACCCATCAGGTCGCCGGAAGCGGCGCTCGCGCCACGGTGATACACAGGACCGCAGCGGCTCCTGCCTGCAGCAGGCAGCGTGAACATTCGGCCAGGGTGGCGCCGGTGGTGAAGACATCGTCCACCAGCAGCACCCGTTTGTCTGTGACACCTGCGGGATCTGACACAGAAAACGCACCCCGCAGGTTGGTTACGCGCTGCTCGGCCGATAGTTCGGTCTGCGAGGTGGTGTAGCGGAGGCGCTGCAACAGCTGGCGCTGCAGCGGCAGCTGCCACTCTCTGTGCAGGATCTCCGCCAGCAGCAGCGACTGATTGAAGCCACGCTGACGGAGACGTCGCGGATGGAGCGGCACCGGGAGTAACAGATCGGCTTTGGCCGCGGCAACAAATTCGCCGAGCTGCCGGGCGGTCAGCAAGGCCAGGGGGCGTCGCAGATGGAAGCGGTGACGGTACTTGTAGGCATGGATCAGGTCGCGGCAGCTGCCATCAAACAGCAAGGCCGCCCGGGCTGCCTGCCACGGCGGCGGATGGAGCAGACAGGCGCCGCAGGGGTGGTCGTTGCCTGCGCCATCGAAGGGGCGTCCGCAGATACTGCAGCAGGGCGACATGAGCAGCGGCAGCTGGTCGAGACAGGCCGGGCAGAGGTGCAGCGACCCGGCCTCCGGTATGAAACAGCGGCAGAGGTGACAGCGGGGAGGCAGTGCCAGATCCAGCAGGGCGCTGCCCAGTGTGCGGACTGCGTTTAGCATCTGACGCCGGCGGCTAAAAGCCGAGATCTGCGTTGACCACCACCACATGCAGGTCGGTCAGGCGCGGTTTGCGTTCAATAATGGTGGTTACCCGGCAGATCCGCTCCGGTGAGTTGCAGTTGCTGCAGAAGCCGGTGCCGGCGCAGGGGGTCTTGGCCTTGAGCCGTTTGGTGTTGGGCGGCGCGGCCCAGGTCTTGACCCGCTGGATGGCATCCTGCACCGTGCCGTCCACCAGCTTGTTGCGGCCGGTCACCACGATCACCTTGCGGGGGCCGAACTGCATGGCGCCCACCCGGTTGCCGACGCCGTCGATGTTGACCAGCTCGCCCCGCAGTGTCAGCGCGTTGGTGCTGCACAGAAACAGGTCGCAGGTCAGCTCCCGGCGCAGGATGCTCTGCTTCTCTTCAGGGGCAAGGGATGGATTGCCGTGGTTGAGAATCTCTTTTCCGGCGGCTGCCAGCTCCGCCTCCACCCCCAGGCCGGCGATGGTCATCGAGCCGCCGAAGCCGATTGTTTGGGCATCGGCAGCCTGCTGCAGGATATACGCGGCAGCCTCCTGGGGGGCGGTACGGTAGACGGCGGTGAAGCCGTTGGTCTCCAGGGCCGACACCGCTTTGCGGCATTTCTGCTCCCAGCTCCAGTTGATCAGTTCCTCGGTCATCGACATGTGTTTACTCCTTGGTGCGTCTGGGCAGGCGCAGGGTGAAGGTGGTGCCGCGTTGCGGTTCACTGACAACCTCGATGGTGCCGTTGTGGGCCGTCACCAGTTCGCGGACAATGGCCAGGCCAAGCCCCAGGCCGCCCTGCGCCCCTTTGTAAAAGCGTTCAAAGATATGCGGCAGCAGGCCTGGCGGGATGCCGTGGCCGTTGTCGCTCAGCTCGATGACGGTGGTCTGCTCGGTCTCCGTGGCCCGCAGTTCGATCCGGCCCTCTTCGGGCAGCGCCTTGATGGCGTTGGTCAGCAGGTTGATCAGGATCTGGCTCAAGCGATCCGGGTCGGCCCAGACGGTCAATCCTTCGGGGCAGGCCACCACGATCCGGGCCCGTTTATCTTCGGCCAGTCGACCAAAGCGGGTGGCGATCCCCTCGCAGAGCAGCTTCAGCTGCACCTCTTCCCGTTGCAGGCTGAGAAAGCTGGCCTCGGCCCGGGACAGCTCGTCCACCCCGTCCAGGATGGCGGTCAGGCGTCCGGCTTCCTGATGCAGTGATTGCAGCGCCTCCGGTGAGCTGGGCAGGACGCCGTCCAGCATCCCCTCCAGTTCGCCGCGGATCACCATCAAGGGGGTGCGCAGCTCATGGGCGGCATTGGAGACCAGCTGCCGGCGCAACCGTTCATGGCCTTCCAGGGAATCGGCCATGGTGTTGAAGGCGGTTGCCAGGCGGCCGATCTCGTCAGTGGTGGTGATCGGCACCCGTTGCCTCAGGTCGCCGTTGGCGATCCCCTCGGCTGCAGTGATCAGGTGTTGCAGGGGCCGCGACAATCGGCGGGCCAGCAGTGCGCTCAGCAGTACGGCCACGAGCCCCATCCCGACGGTGGAATAGAGCAGGAACTGGTTTGAGGAGCTGATGAACAGCTCCTCCTTGATCGGTCGCGGTATGCGCACCTCAAGGTGGCCGATCTCGCGGCCTTGCAAAAACAGCGGGTAGGGGTGGTAGTCGTCCGGCGCAGCATCAGGACGACCCTCGGTGGAGGCGCTGATCCGCTTGCGCATCAGCGGCGGCAGCCCGTTCAGGGCCTGATCGGTGGTTATGATCAGCCGGTTATCCCGATCGTAGAGTTTCAGCTCGAAGCCCATCTGGTTGGCCCAAATCAGGTCAGTGGCCAGTCGTTCCTTCTGCCAGCCGTTGCCTTCGGCAAACCGTCCTTCCAGCACCGCCAGCACCTGATAAAGCCGGTCAATGCTCCTGCCCTCGGCAAAGGCCTTAAAATCACGAATGATAAATCCCCGCAACAGCACGCCCGAGGAGAGCGCGATCAGGGTAACCAGCAAGAGCGGCAGCAGCAGTTTGCGTTGCAGGCTAAAGGACATCCCGTTCCCCGCTGAACAGGTAGCCGACACCATAGACGGTTTTGATCAGTTCCGGCTTGCGGCTGTCGGTTTCAACCTTCTGGCGCAGATTTTTGATATGGGCGTCCACGCTGCGTTCGTAGCCCTCAAACTGGTAGCCCAAGGCCTTGGAGACCAGTTCATCACGGGTAAAGGTGCGGCCGGGGGCGGCTGCCAGTGTGGCCAGCAGCTTGAATTCGGTGGGGGTGATCGCTACGGCCTGGCCGTGGCGCGTCAGGGTATGGCGTTTAGCGTCCAGCACCAAGGCGCCCCGGTTGAAGCTTAACGGCCGCTCATTGCCGCTGGCCGTATCGCTGCGTTTCAGCACCGCCTTGACCCGGTAGACCAGCTCCCGCGGTGAGGCCGGCTTGACCACATAATCATCGGCCCCCAGGGCAAAGCCGGTGATCCGCTCTTCCTCCGACGACTTGGCGGTCAGCATGATCACCGGCAGGTCGCCCAGCTCTTTTAAGTCCTGGCACAGCTCTTCACCGCTGCGGTCCGGCAGGCCCAGGTCGAGAATCACCGCCAACGGCAGCTCCTGCCGGGCCTTCTCCAGAGCAGCGGCGGCAGTATCGGCGTGGACGACCCGAAAATCGGCCCCTTCCAGATAGGCCTTAATGATCCGGGCGATCTTGAGATCATCTTCTACGATCAGGATCGGGCGTTGCATGACAACTCCGTTCGGCAGGAGGTGGAGGGCACTATAGCATAGTCAGTGCCGCAGGTCAGGCGGGAATCTGCAGCTAGAGGATCGAGCGGATACGTCCGGAACGGCGATCGATGATCACGGTGTCCAGCAGCCTGCCGTTTTTGTCGACGATGTTTGCCTTAAAGTGGCGGGGACGTTCTTCAAGATCGCTAATGGTCACCTGATCGGCGCCAAACAGCTGCAGCAGTCGTTCGCGGGCCTCTGCCGCAGTCTGTACCGGCTGCCGGGCACCGTAGCGGTCGGCATGGCGCTTGGGACAGTAGGCGCCGTAGGGGCTGCGTCCTGGTCCGAGGCCCAGTCCCTGGCCGGGGCCATGCCAGCCGCGTTCCGGCATGAATGGTCGTTCCTCGGGATCTTGTGCGGAGACGGGCTGTGCCAGAGCTGCCAGCATTGCACCTGAAACCAGATAGATGAGAAGTATGGTGTGCATGTAAAAACTCCCGCTGTCCCCTCTCCGTCGGAAAGGGGACAGCGATTGTCCTTCTGGTTACTTAGCCGGAGCGGGTGCGTTCATCATGGGGCCCATGCCGGGGCCACCCATCTTGCCGCCACGCTTGCCCATCTTGCCCATCGGCAGGCCGGCCTTGGCGCGGGCATCCATCATCTTTTGACGCAGGGCCTGCACTTCGCCTTGCAGAGCGGCGACCTTGGCAGTGTCAGGCTTATCCTTGATCATCTCCTTCTGCAGTTGGATGTGCTTGGCGTGCATCTCTTCGCGCAGCGGCATGGTGTCGGCGATGAACTTCTTCATTTCAGGTGTCATGGCGCCTGCTTGCCCCATTTGCGGGCAGTTGCCCATGCCCATACCCGGACCCATGCCCATACCGCCGCGGGCAAAGGCTGAGCCGGTGATGGCCAGTGCTGCTACTACCGTCAGTGCTACCAGTGATTTTTTCATGATCTTTCCTCCTTGGGTTTCGTGTTCCGAAAGAACCTCGTTGTGATGGTTCCACCGTAGCAACCCGGTGGGAAGAAGTGATGAAGCAATTGTGAATGATTATGAATTTTTCAGCGCACCGCGCACCAGTTCCGCCAGGCAGGCGATAAAGGTGGGTGAATCGTTCAGCGACGCGATGCGCCGGAAGCTGCTGATCCCCAGTGTGTGGGCCGCTTCGGCATACTCGATGTCGATCTCGTGCAGGGTCTCGATATGGTCGGAGACAAAGGAGAGCGGCACCACCAGCAGCTGTTTGCAGCCCTGAGCAGCCAGTTCCTTCAGTTTGTCGTCGGTGGAGGGCTCCAGCCATTTCACCGGCCCGGCCCGGGACTGGAAGGCCAGATGGTGCTTGATACCGCCGAACTGTTCCATCACCAGACGCACCGTGGCCTGGATATGGTCGAGATAAGGATCACCGTCGTCAATAAACGACTGGGGCAGCGAGTGGGCCGAGAACAGCAGCTGCACCGCACTGCGGTCAGGAAACGAGGCCAGCCCGGCTGCAATCTTTTCAGCCAGGGCCGCAATATAGAGCGGATGATCATAAAAATGGGCAATGCGGACCAGCTGCATCCCGTTGCCTGCTGCGACCAACTGACGATCCAGGTCATTGAAGCTGGAGCCGCTGGTGGCGCGAGAGTAATGGGGATACAGCGACAGCGCAACCAGCTTGTTGACACCGGCCCGGCGCAGCTTAAGCAGGCTCTCGGCGGTAAAGGGGTGCCAGTAGCGCATGGCCGGAAAACAGGGCAGCCCCAGTTGCTGTTCTAACGCCGCAGCCTGGGCTTCGGTCAGCTCACGGATCGGCGACTTGCCGCCGATCTCACGGTATTTCTCCACCACGGTCGGGGTGCGGCGCCGCACGATCATCTTTGCGATAAACGGCTGCAGCCAGGCCGGGCCGGTCTTGATGATCTCCCGGTCGGAAAACAGGTTCAGCAGAAAGGGGCGCACCGCCTCCAGCGAATCGGGGCCTCCCATCTGAAGCAGCAGTACAGCGGTATTTTGCATAGGTTTACTCATACCGGCATTTCGTTAAGTACCACCTTTACTTTGGAAACGGTACGGTTTTCAATTCTGCCAAGGTCTTTCACCAATCGGCGACGATCAACCTTACGGATCTGGTCAAGGACGATCCAGCCTCGCTTGTGGGCAAAGGTGAGGGGAACACGGGTCGGGTAGTCGTGAGATTTAGTGGTCATGGGGGCGATCATGACTGTCTGCAGATGCCGGTTCATCTCGTTGGGGGATATGACCAGACAGGGTCGTGTCTTCTGTATTTCATGGTCAAGGGTTGGATCCGGATTGATCAAATAGACCCGGTACTGGGTTATTTCCATTCCCAGTCCTCCATAGCCAGGTTTGCAGCATCATCAAGCAGCAGGGTATCGTCTTCGTTGGCGTGCATGGCGGCAAAGGAGGCATCCCAACCCTGTCGGGCTGTGCGTGAGGCAGGCCTGATGATGATTTCATCCTTGCCGGGCAGCAGTTCTACCGTATCCGTGATCTGATACCGGCGTAGCAGGGAGGCAGGTAGTCGGACTCCCTTGGAATTGCCGATGGAAATGAGCTGGGCGTGCATGGGTCCTTCTGTTGCTACAAAGTAATTAGTTTCCGTCCGGAAACTCTAACGCATTGATATTTATATCAAAACCCGTATATTTTGTTTTTGTTCTTTCTCCATTTGTGATATTGTTTCGACGCAATTGTCTGGTATTGTTACACTATTACCTA
>Ga0302250_1000488_pt1 | contig 38310 bp, 42 predicted proteins | sample AAG_RA_Asp_MG_FD_193536 | JGI IMG/M metagenome (GOLD analysis project Ga0302250, IMG submission 193536) | Enriched activated sludge microbial communities from anaerobic digester in WTTP, New Holstein, Wisconsin, United States - AAG_RA_Asp | ecosystem: Engineered > Bioreactor > Anaerobic >...
CGCCGATGTCAGCACCGAGGCGCACCTCCGGGCCGAAGCTGACGACGCGGCCGCCGACGGCATCCTGGGTAAGTTCCAGCACACAGCGCTGTCCGTCGGCCGCGCCGGTCAGCGTGAGCGTCGGGCTACCGCCGAGCGTGACGCGCACGGTATCGGCGCGGGCAAAGTCGGCGACCAGCGTCGAGGCATAGGCCAACACCAATACCGCCGGCCGATAGGGCCGCGCTCCGACGGCCAGGAGATTGACGCTATCGTGATAAGCAAAGGTGGTCCCGGGTGGGAGTTTCACGCCGGTCCCGCCGGCAGCCTTGAGCGTGATCTCCCGGCCACCGCTCGTGGCATTCTCGATTAGCCACACGCGCGGTCCGCTCAGGGGAACAGTGACCTGAATCGCCGTCGTCACCGCCCCGGTCAGGACGATCACCGCCGCATTGGCCTCACTGGCCGTCAGTGCCACGTTAGACCCGCCGGCGACCGATTTGACCGTGCGTCCGCTCTGCGCGGCCCGTGCGAGCGCCCCGGCTGCGGCTCCGGTCTCGCCGGCTTCCAGCCGTGCATCGAGCGAATCGAAGGTTTGTCCCAAGGCCGCACTGGCCTGCGCCGCGATCTGATCGGCCGCACCCCACACCACCTGGGCGAGGCGCGTGATCGCAGTGAACGCGCTGCCGCTCCAGACGATCTTGGTCAGCGCCTCGGTCGCACTCGTGCTGCGCGTCGGTGTGCCGTTGCTGTCGGCCTGCAGATAATAGGTGCCGGCGGGCTGACCGCTGAAACTCAAGGTCACCGGTGCGGCACTGGCCAGCACGAGGCCCTGCGATGGCCGCCAGCACCAGCCGGCCGCGACGGTCAGCGTCGTGCCACTGCCGGTCGCCCGGTAGGAATCGGCGCCGATCACCGCCACCGTACTGCCGAGCAAGGCCTGCAGCGCCGCGCCGATCGACACGGCACCGCCAAAGCTCGCGCCCAGCAGACTGCGCAGGGCTGTCAGTTCCGCTTCCAGGGATTCGGCATTGGCGTTGTGCTTGGCGACGTAATTGGTATCGCCATTCGTGAAGCGTTGAAGAGAGAGACTCATCCGGATTTCACCTCAAGCAGGATTCCGCCGCGGAAGATGCCCGTGGCACCGTAAGGCACGGTGCCGTAACCACCGGGCTGGTCGGCGAGTTCGCCGTAGGACAGGGGCCGCGCATCGAGGCCGAAGGCCTGCGTCGCTCCGATGGCGAAGGTGCCCAGATCGACCGGAAAACGGTCATAGCGACCCGGCAGTTCCCTAGAGAACCCGACGACTTCGAATTTGCCATTCGTCGATCGCCGCAAGCGGCAGGCATTGCCCGCTTCGGCATAGAGCAGATCCCGATTGGCGCGGGCGAGGGGCACGTTCTTGAGGACGCGGCCGCTTTCGCCGATGTCTACATCGACGGCATAGACGAGCGCAATGCCGTCGGTCACCAGCAAGGCCGGCCGCGACAGGATCTTACCGTCGAGCTCGGTCTGGCTCGCGTCGATCTGCGCCTGGGTGATATTGGTCAGCAGACTCATGCGACAAACCCCTCCACCTCGAGGCACGCCGGCGCATCGCGCGTGAGATCGCGCGTCAGGCCCGTGACATAGAGCCGTGAGCCATCCGGCAGCGCGAGGATGTCGCCCGGCTCGAGGCGCAGGTCATCGACGATGGTGACGCCGTAGCGTTGCGCCGCGTGCGCCCGATAGATCAGTTCCCGCGCGGCAAACACCTGCGCGTGCGCGTCGTTCTGCACGAGATCACTCTCCACCGTCTCGACCTTGTCCAGCCATGCCGGGGCCGCGGCATCGTAGGCTTCGGTCGTGTGCCGGGCATGCACGTAGTCGTAGGGCGCGCCCCACACCTCGTAGCTGCCGGTGCCGATACTGGCCATCGTCAGCAGGACGGATAGTTCAAGCGCCGCATGCACCGCCTTGCCGACCGGCGTCGTCGGGCCGCCAAACGGCGGCGCGATGTCAGGGATCAGCCCCGCCGCCTTCGTTGCCAGAAAGACGCCCATCAGGCCCGGCACCCACGCCGCCGTTTCCAGCGTGATGCGGCCGCCGGTATGCGCCGTGGCCGAATACTCCTCGCTGCAGACGGGAAACAGGCCGCCGTTGGCGCTTTGCTTGATCACGAGCCGCGTATGGCGCGCCCGTTGCGTGCGATCGTCGCTCCAAAAGACGTCCTGTTCCTGGCGCATCTGGAAGAAGCCGGCCGTGATATTGGCCGACGCGAGGCTCTGATCCTGCTGCACCACCTCGGTGAAGTCCGGGTCCTGCCAGGCGAGGCGCAGACTCGACAAGGGCACGGCGGCCCGCCCGCGGGTGACGGCGACAATGCGATCGTCAGCCAGCGTGATATCCGCGGCACGCGCCAGATCCCGGCGCATTGCGCGCAGGCGGCCGCAGCCATCGATCCACGGCGCCAGACCCGCGGGCAGCAACAGCGTTTCCAGCATGTCCCAAGCCGTGAGATCGGCGAGTTGCAGATTGCTATGGGGCACCGCGTACAGAATCGGCGGCAGAGCGATTTCCGCGGGCGTGAGCCCGACATCCAGGGCAATGTCCCGCGCGATCTGATCGAGCCGCGTGCCCAGCGGGTAAATATCGGTGACACGCCTGACCTCGCGCCAGACCGGGAACGCGTCCGGGCTGCGTGCCGTGAGTGTCAGTCGCCGCTCGCCCGAGGCCAGCCGGTAATCATTCAGCGACTCGATGACGGTGGCGGCCAGCAACCGATCATCGACGAAGACGACCAGCACCTGTCCGGGGACCGGCTGCGTCGCACCGTACAGTTCGTGATGCCACGACAAGCCGACCGTCAGTTCGCCGGTGCTTTGTTGCACGCGCGTCGCATACGGCGACAGGTCCAGCAGGGACGGCGTGGTTCCGGCGACGACCGCGGAAATCGGCGTGCCGATCGGGTAGACCACCACCGCCACGCTGCGCTCGTCGTCCGCCCTCGTCGCGGCGGTGAAGCGGGTGTCCATCAGGATGAGTCCTTCAGAGTTTTCTGACGACGCGCAGCGTGAGTTCGACCGGTCCGGACAGATAGCCCTGCGCTGCGATCGCATCGATCGTGATGCCGTTGCCGCCGGCAGTGAGATTGGTCAAGATCACTTCGAAGCCGAAAGCCGAGGTATAGGACGGCCACCACTGGATGAGGCAGTTCGCCGGGTCGGGCGGGTTTTGCCAGAAGGCGAGCAGCATCCTGAATTGGGCCATCGTCATCGCGATGCCGCGCTCGGCCGTCCACGTTTCGACGCAGACCGCGTCACGAGCCGTGCCGCGCCACAGGGTGTTGGCCGTCCCGGCGAGCGTCTTGTTGCTCGCCCACACCGGCGGAATCAGGATGTCGGTATCGATGCCGGACCACTGATCGGGCGCCGACTCATAATCGAAGGTGCCGAGCGTCGGATGGACGAGGCGCCCCTTGCCACCGCTCCCGATCGCGGCCGGCAATACGGTAACGGTGATTTCCTGGACGACCGGTGAAGCGGCACCGATCGTAAAGCTGGCCGAAGCCGTCAGAAGGGGCATGGGACACTCACTGAAAGAGAAAGCACGTCGTCGCCCGCGGCCAGCAACTGAACTTGGGGAACGCTCTCGCCGGCACCATCGAGGGCGACGAAGTTCTGTGGCGCAACGAGGTTCGGGCCCGTCGCGGCAACGGAGACGCCATCGGCAATCCCTTCCCCGAGGTCACCTACGGCTTTGACCAGCACCGGCACGGTGGTCCCGGCGCGCAGTCGTTTCAATGGGATCGGCGCGCACAGATGCGTGATCACCGGGCGCATCGCAAAGCCGGTGATCCCCACCTGATTCAGGTAATTCGGCGTGGTGACTTGCTCGATGGCCAGCAGCCGACGATAGCGTCTATCCCAGGCGATCCGTGCTGTGTCGCCGCTCAGGGCGGTCAGTTTCACCGCGCCGAACCAGCGCCCGGTCAGATAATCGAGAACGAACAAATCGCGACTGTCGGTAAGCACATAGCACCGTGTGCCTTCCTCATAACAGATGTCGCGCGGCCGGCTCGGCACCTGCAGCGTATGAAGCAGCGCCCCGGTATCCAGCGCGCGCACCTCAAGGATTCGGTCGACATCCGGCGTCATGACGATTCGGTTGGCTAGCCGATCGATGAGTACGGCGCGAAACGCAATTGCCCCGAAGCTGGCGGGCAACAGCGTCACGCCACTCGGCTGATCGTCGGGACCGAGCAACTGCAACGGCCCGGTGACGAGTTTCAGCCACAGTTCGCCGCCAGCGCCCTGATAGACGTCCTGGGCGTAGTAACCGCCCTGTGCCGAGTCCCGGCGCAGGAAGGCGCCGGTTTCGGCATCGAACTCCCAGCGGAAGCGCGCCCAACTGGGCCACCAGCGCTGCCGCGTCCAGCCGGTGGCGATGACGACACCCGAATCGGTCAGCGCGCCACCGTCATTCGCCGCATACAGACCGTCGATGCGGTCCACACACTCGAAACCATCCTCGCCAAGGATGTCGGCGTTATACAGGGCGCTCGGAATCAGGTGCGACGTGCCGGCCATTTCCTCCAGACCGCGATGCGGAATGGCCTCGGAAACATAGGTTTGGCACAGCATCAGATGGCCACCTCCGCGCGAATCTGGATTCCTTCGGCACCGCTGTTCAACGGGGCGTCGTACCAGGTTTCGGCCACGCCCTCGTCATCCGTATAACTGGCCAGCGGCGCAAGCGTGCCGGGGCCAGAGAGCGACCAGGCGACGACTTCGCCGGCACAAGGATCTGCGTGTGCACCCAATACCGTGGCACAAATGCGCGTGTGATGGCCGGCAGTGAGCGGCGCGTCAGGTATAGGCACACCAACAACGGCGGGCTGCACGGTCGCGGCCCAGACCCGCAAGGCCAGCGTTGTGCCGTCGTCGTGCAATGAGACATAGACGCCATGCTTTGCGCTCCACCACAGCCCAAGGCAGGCCATCCCGATCGTGCGTACTTCGCCGACGAAGGTTTTCTTGATCCAGTCGTAGCGGGCGACCAGCCCATCGCAGCTGCCGACGACGAGTTCGTTTCCCACAGCCCAAGACAAGCTAACACCGTGAGTGAGATTGTCCACCGACGCTTCGATTTCACCCGGCGCCGAGAGATCGAGCGGCCGTGCGTAGATCCTGCCGGCCAGCGGATAGACGTAGCGGTCGTGCAGCCGGGCGTAGTTGCGGCCGAGCGTGACGTAGGACTCACCGACCCGGGTGGTCTTGAACAGGGTGACGGCATCGATATCCCATTCACCGTACGCCCCCAGCGAATCGGACAAGCCGTACCAGCGCGGCCGCGTAGCCGGCGCGCTGCCGAAATCGATCAAGGCCAGCCCGTAGTCGTTCGATTCCGTGGCCACCGGATACGCTGCCCCGTCCATCTGCACGAGGTAGACGCCTTCGCTCGAAATCGGCAGCAGCAGGCCACGGCCATCGATCCAGATCGGGGCGCCGGCAATAGTCTTGCCGACTGGTGCTTCGGTCAGGCGGTTGGTAATCGTGAACGGCCCGGCCAGGGGTTCAAGCGCCATGCTGCACCCGAATCGTGGCGGTGCCGGACGCGCCGTTCGGCCGATAAACAGCCCAGGCGCGCCCGGTGGCATCGGTTGCGTTCCCCAGCGGCGTCACTGTTCCCGGCCCCGAGACGACCGACCAGTCGACGATCACGTGGGCCGGACCGTCGAAGGTGAGCAAGGCCGAGGCATCGGCACGCGGCGTGACGGGCATCGCAGAGATCGTCATCGGGTCGCTCCAATCCGGGCGAGTTCGCCCTCGAACCAGTCGCGCAGCGTCATATGCAGGGTATCTGGCGCGATGCGGAAATCCAGAACGGTGGGCGCCGACGCCGCCCGTTGTTTCGGTGGCTCGGCCAGCGCGTCGGCGACAAAGCCACCGGTGGCGAACGCCAGCCGCCCGGCACGCACCCGCGGACCGGAAGAAATGCCGTTGAGCGCATTGAGGAACGCCACGCCGACCCGACTGACGGCATGGGCATTGACGACAAACTCGCCGGTCGAGAGGCGCGCCGGAATCGAATCGCTGGTCGACGTACCCGGGCCGCTGACGAAACCGCCCCCGGCAAATCCCTTGAACAGTCCCGAGATCATCGAGCCGAGTCCGGAACCGGTGCCGGCGCCGGCCTTGAACAGGTTGCCGAACAGCGATTCGGCGAGCTTCTGCGTAAGAAGCTTCTGGATCGTCGCGAGGACGGAGCGGCCGAAGTCGCCGAACGCCTGGGCGGCCGATTTGCTGCCGTCGATGATGCCCGTAAAAGCCTCGGTCAGCCCATCCTGGATCGAGCCGTCGATTTTAGTGGCGACGTCATCGACAACCCGTTTGACGTTGGCGATTTCGTTCTTCCAGCCCTGCACGCGGGCCACCGCCTCCGGAGCGATGGCAGCCGCGGCGGCCTCCAGCTTCGGCAGCAAGGCGTCCAGTGCCTGCCCGGTGTCCTGATGCAATGCCAGGATCTGTTGCCGCGCCTGCGCTTCGGTCAATAGCCCGGACTGACGCTGAATAGCGATTGACTCTTCGCTCGCCCGCATCCGGGTGAGTGCCGCGTTGAACTGCGTTTCATACGCGGCGAGATCGGCACTGGCCGCCTTCACGTCGATGAGTTTTCCGACGGCGGCGATGCCCTCCTGATCGCCCTCGGCGCGGAGTTTCTCGAGCAAGGTCCGATATTGCCGTTCGATGGCGGCACGGCGATCCTCGCTGGTGGCGGCCACGGTCAGGTCGAGCAGTTCGTCGCGAACACGAGTGAGTTCGTCGCGCAGCTCGCGCTCGGCCTGGACGGCTTTGCGCGCGTTGGCGACTTCGACATCGGCGCGTTTGTTGTTGAGGACGGTCAGTTCCGCTTCGAGCTTGGCGACCTCGGCCTTCGCGCGCAGGCGGTCGTTTTCTGATTTTCCGGTGGTGGCGATCTGCTGGCTGCGGGCCAAGGACCGCTGCGTGCGGGCGATCTCGGCCTCGATCGCTTGCTGCTCGAGGGTCGTTTTCTGGGCGTAGTAATCACGAACGGAAATTAGACGCTCGTCGAGGGCCGCATCGAGCACCGTTTGCTGCCGGGCCAGTCCGTCTTTCAGGAGCGAGAACTCGGCGTCGAGACGCGCTTTGAGCAGCGCGGTCTGCGCACCTGTGGTGTCCTGCGACGCTTTCGCCGTCGTCGGTTTCGTCAGCCGTTGAAGCAGTTCCGGGTCGGCTTGGATCTTCGGCGCCTTGACCTCGATCGGTTTTGGCTCAAACAGGCTGTCGCGAAATTCGGCGAGTTCATCGAGGCGCTGGACGAGGCGGCCCTTGAGTTCGGTGATGATCGCTTTGGCGTTCGACACGTGGCCGGACAGTGCCTCGACGGCCGCCGCCATACTGGCCCCGATCGCTTCACCCAAGGCCACGAACGCTTTGCCGACCGTGGCGGCACCCAGGGCCAATACCTTCAGGGCCAGGACGATGCCGTCGAGGACGGCGCGCAGCGTGCCGCCTTGCTTGGCCGAGTCCACCATCCCGTTGGCCATCGCATTCATCGCCGGCAGGAAGGCTTCGAGGATGCGGTTGCCGATACTGGAAATCGCCAGCCGCATCTTGGCGAGCGAATCGTTGAACACTTCGGCCTGCGCCGCGGTATCGCCACCGATCTGCACGCCCAACTCCTGCAACTCGGCGGTCAGCGCCCCGACGCCCTCGCGTCCCTGGTTGAGAAAGGGAATGAGGTCGGCGCCCGATTTGCCGAACAATTCCACGGCGAGCGCGGTTTTCTCGGCGCCATTCGGCATTGCCTTGAACCGGTCGGCGAGATCCAGCAGCACCTGATCGGTCGCGCGCAGCGTCCCGTCCTGATTCTTGACGGCGACGCCGATCGCCGCGAAGCCGCGGGCCGCTTCCTCCGAGCCGGTCGCGGCCTCCATCATGCGTGTGGCAAGCTTGCGCAGGCCGCCTTCGAATTTCTCGGCCGAGACCCCGGAGAGATCAGCGGCCGGGATCAGCATGGACAGCGACTCGACGGTGATGCCGACCCGCTGCGAGAGTTTCGAGAGCGAGTCGGCCGACTCGAGCGAGGACTTGACCATCGAGGCCAGCCCGGCCGCTGACACGGCAACGCCCAGACCACTCAGCAGTCCGCCGAGGGAACGTGCGACGTTGCCGAGATAACCGAGGTTGCGCTTGATCGAATCGAAGGCGCCCCGGGTCTCATCAACGGCCGTGATCAGCAGTTGGGCGCGATTGGAAGCCATCAGGATTTTACCAGTTCGTGTTGAATGGCCTTAGCCAGTCGCGGCAACGCGCCGCGGACGGCACCGGCCAGGTCGAGTCGCCGTTTGAGGGTGACGGACTTCACGAGGACGGCGATCGGAACCTCCTGGCCGCGCTTGATCTGCTTTGCACCGGTACGTCCCCGCTCGGCGCGTTTGAAGCGGGTGAGTTGGGACGCGTTGTCCCGGATGTTCTCGGCCATCAAGAGAACCTTGCCGTCTTTCTTGACGAAGAACGCATTGCCCGAGCGCATCAGTCCGTCGATCACGGCCTTGAAGCGCTTGGGGCCGATGCGCCCGGGCAATAGGGGGATCAGCAGATTGCCGGCGACCGTGCCGCCTTTCTCGTGCAGCCCGAGCCAGGGAATCTTGCTGCCGACCCACAACGCCGGCAGGCGATCCGGTTTCTTGTCGAGCACCTGGGTGTGCATCGAGGACACGAAGCTGCTGCGCTTGACGGTAAAGGCGCTGCGCATCTGCGCGCGGGCGGCGTCGCGTACCTCGCGGCCGCCGGACTGCATGCCGCGGGCGACCGCCTGATGAATCGCCTGGCGGCGGGCGGTGGACCACGCCGCGAACTGGCGTGGTTCGAACAGGCCGGCGGTGGTCAGGTTGATTTTCATGATCGCGTGTCCGTGGTCAGTTCGCGCTGCAACCGCTCGATGGCCCGTTTATCGCCTTGGCTGGCGACGGCCATGACCGTCAGTTGCAGCCCCAGTGACTCGCCTTCTCGTACAGATTCGGCAACCAGGAAGGCCTCGAACTGCGCTACGGAGTAGTTCAGGATGTCGGGGAGTCGGTGGCCGGCATGGATGAGGCAGTGGATGGCGTGCGTCCAGGCGGCACCGGGTCCAGGCAGGCGTGGATGCGCAGACTCGCCTCTTGCACGGCCGGCTTCACCCTTTGCACGAAAAAATCGGCATTGACCTCGAACAGCGTCGTGGCCAAGGCAATGGCGGCATCGAGCGGCAAGTCGTCGATCCAGTCCTGCGACTGGCGTGAGGCCAAGGCCACCGTGCGCAGCAAGGCGGTACCGTGGGTACTCAGGATGGCCAGCCAGTCGGGGTCTGCGCTAGCCAATTGATCGGCAAAGGGCTGAATGGTCGCCAGCAAGGCCGGGACTTCCCCGACCCGAATCGGGGTAATCGCCAGCGTCTCGCCGGCAATTTCGATTGAAACCGGTTGCGAGGGAAAGGCTGCAAAGGTAGTCATGGCGGTCCTCACAGCAGCACGATGCGACCAAACTGACCCAATTCCCCGTTCGCCGGCTTGAGCGTATCGGCCAGTACTTGCCCGGACAATTCGAACTTGAGCAGTTCGTCGGTGATCAGGGAGAGTTCTTTGGCCGGATTGATCGCCACGCGGTACAGATCGATCACTACTTCGCGGTTGCTGTCGGCGGTGTTCAGCCCTTCAAATCGCACCCAGCGCTCGGGCAGCGGTTGGGTAAAGAGCGCGGTGGTCTGCGCGGCGCCGTAGGCGTAGTCGACCGAAAACGGTTCAACAAAGGGACCGCCCGTGGTCTTGTCCAGAATTTCCAGCGACCCGTATTTGGCATTCAGCCGGTACAGCTCGGCGGCAAGCGTCTGCGGACTGGCCGAGGCATCGCGGATCTCGACGGCGGAGACATTCTGATGCGCCAGCAGATACAGGCTGCCGACCGTCACCGGGTTGGGCAAGGTTTCCCCGGAGACCACACCGCTCGTTTGCTCGACGGTCGTCCCGTAAAGTGCGAGGCCCAGATTGACGGCGATCAGTTCTTCCAGCGTGCACGAGAATTCGCCTTTCTTGGTCTTGATCAGTTGCAGATCCGTGAGGCGCTGGCCACTGCTCGATTCCTGGTGTTCCAGTGTTTCCACCGACAACGACACCTTGAGTTCCGGCACGTTGCCGACGTAGCTCAGCCCCAAGGGCTGGCCGTTGCTATCACGCGCACCGACATAGACGCGTCCCTGCCCAGAAAAATACGGCATGGTCAGACTCCAAAAAATGAGATGAGAAGCAGATGAAAAGGGATCAGGCGCGCGTCAGATCGCGGGCGTATGTGCGGTAGCGGATTTCGTAGCGCGCCGGCAGGGCCACGGCGCCCGCATCGGCGTCTTCGGCCTCCCAATCACAGTCGACGTCGCTGATACCCAAGGCCAGACCGCCGAGGTTGGGATCGGTCAACAACGCCGCATGCGCCGCGACCAGCAACTGGTCGGCCTGATCAAAGCTTGCCTCACCGCGGCTGAGGACGACCAGACGCAACTGCAAGCTGCGCTCGACCAGGTCATTGACGTGCATGTCGATGCGATCGCTTTCGGCGAACAGCAACACGGCCGGGCTGGCTTCACGTGGCACCGGTGCCGTGGGCTGACGTAACAATGGACACGGAGCGATTGCTGCGGCGAGGCGAGTGACGACCTCGCGCAGAATCCGTTCGCGAATGGAATTCATGGAAAAAAATCCTCAAATTGGAGAAACGAGTTGGGTCAAGGCGGCGCGACGCTCGGAACCGTCGCCGATGGCGCGCACGTCGCGCACCTGATAGGCTACCCCGGCAATCTCGACCGTGTCGCCGATGACGAGCGTCAGTACGGATGCCGGGTAGTCGATCTGGTAGTCCCGCGAGAGCGCGAAACCGTCGAGCACGGTTTCGTCCGGGGCACGGAAGGCGCAATACACCGTGTTCCCCGCGGCGATCACGGCCGTCAGCAATCCCGACCGTTGGGCCGCCTCATAAAACGCCTCGACATTCATCAGGCCGAGGTCAGCTTGATCAATACGTTGGGGCGGTGACACATCGGCAGCGGATTCGACTGGGTGTGCAGATCGGTGCCCCGGTCGAACTTGCGCGGTTCCTGCTTGGCGTACAGCGTCTGCCCGAGCGTATTCACCGTTTCGTTGAAGTCGGCCGGCGCGAAATAGGTGGCGAAGGTATCCACTGTGCCGACCGGGAACGCGTGCGCCTCGCCCGCCGCGATGAAGCGACGCGTGCCCAAGGTGCCATCCGGTTTGACGTAGGACGCCTGGCCCCGGTATTCCTCGAAGGTGATGCCGCTGTAGTTGAAGCCGGCGCGCATGTCATTGATCAGCACCACGCCTTGCTGCCAGTTCTGGTAAGCCGTCTTGACCTCCGCGTGCGTGACCAATGCCCGGAAGAATTCCGGCGAGCACAGCACATGGGTTCCGGTGGAGAACTCGCCGTTGAGCCCGTCCTCCATCAAACTGAGCAGTCCCAGACAGGCTTTTTTGAGGTTGCCTTTATCCGTCTCGATCGAAAACTCGAAGGGCACCGCTTGCGCCGAGAGGTCGAACTCGTCGAATAGATCAATGATCTCGCTGCCATCGGCATCGAGGATCTTTCCCTTGAGTGCCCCCATGCGCAGATGTTCCAGCGTGATCGCATGCTTGTTGCGCATCGTCTCCAGATGCCGAGCCATCACCCCGCCGATGGCCTCCATCTCGGTTTCCGATCCGAAGGCGCGCAGCCCCTGGACTTCCTCGGGCAGCACCACGTCGTCGTGCGGGATGTGCGGGATCACGAAAGAGCGCAGTTTGCGCTTGCCACGCTCACCGACCGTGCCGGGCGAACCGGGCGCGCGGGTCGGCAACAGGTTCAGGCGGCCGGCGTATTCTTCGACGATGATCTGCCGCGTACGCACCGGCCGGACAGGAAACAGATTCAACGCCTCCAGCCGACCGTAACGATTGGGAATCAGGTTGATGGCCGCGGTCAGGCTCGCCATCGAGAAGCCGGGGTTTTCAAAGGGGTTTTGCATTTGGGGTCTCCAGAAATGACGAAACCCGCTGGGCAAGCGGGTTTTGCGGGAAAGCGAGAGGGATCTACAGAACGGCGATCAGGCGGAATCACGCACCAGAATGCCCAGGGCCGCCAGTTGGGTGGTGGCCGTGGCCTGTTGTGGGGCTGTGATGTCGGACGGCCAGAGCACGGCGCCGCGTGCAACGATGGCGTGACGGGCGATCAGGAGGGCGTCGGGTCGATCGGCCAGCGTGGCATCGATGTCGTTGCCGAGCACGCCCACAGCAGCTTCGGTGCCGTCGGTCGCGGCCGGATCGAGCGCCTTGAGCTTCGCGGTCGCCGTTTCACGGCCAACCACCGTGCCCAGAGGCAGGTTTTGCGTTGCCGCGACGGTGTCCTGCTCGCGCGAGTACAGGTTGGGGGCTTCGTATTTCAGCAGGTCGCCAAGATTGTTCGGTTGCGTAATGCTGGGCATGGTTTACTCCTTGTTGGTGAGTTTCTTGACGGCGGCGACCACCGGGCTGTCTTCCGGACGCCGGGTGGTGCCGGCATCGGCGGTGATGCGGGAAGAGATCTCCGGCTGGTCGGCCCGTGCCTCGAGCAAAGCGTAGCGGACTTGTGCTTCGCTGGCCCCGGACGCCAGGAATTCGGCGGTACGCTGTGACTGGCCGGCGATCAAACACAACTCGGCGATGGCCTGGGCTTCGATGCGCCCGTTGGTGGCTGGCGCTGTGCGTTGCGAACTGGCGGCGGCTTCGGATTGAGGCGCGCCATCCGTGAGCGTAGGATCCTCAGTCGGCATTGCGTCAGTCGGTGTGTCGGGCTGTTCACCAACGGGTTCGAGGAGGTCAATCTTTTCGTGGTCTTTCATGGGTTTCTCCAGGTTGGAGGGGACAGAGGAAATTGCACAGGTGCGCGTTGCTTGCGTGGATGCCAATCGACGCTTGGCGGCCAGTGCGTCGGCGAACTCGGCGAGTACCTGATCGAGCGACATCACCGCATCGGCGAGTCCTGCGGCCACGGCGTGCTCACCGAAGAACACGCCCGCCTCGGTGGCGCAAATGGCATCCCGGTCGAGGCCGCGCATGGCGGCCACTTGCGACGTGAAGATCGTGTAGAGCCGGTCGACTTCCGTCTGCAGTGCCGTGGTGGCCTGCGGCGTCAGCGCTTCGTGCGGCGAAAAATCGTTTTTGTGGCCACCGGCAAAGATGGCGGTGTAATTCAGCCCGTCCTTGGCATCCTTGACTGATTGATCGATGTGCAGCGCGATCACGCCAATGGAGCCGACGCCGGCGGTCTGCGACAGCGTCAGGCGTTCACTCGCGGCAGCGATCGCATAGGCGGCGGAGTACGCGGCATCGTTGGCGTGTGCCCAGACCGGCTTGATCTGGCTGGCGGCGCGAACGCGCGCGGCGAGTTCGAACACGCCACCGGCTTCACCGCCGGGCGAATCCATGTCGAGCAGGATGCCGGCGATCTGTGGATCGCCCAGTGCGGCGTCGAGACGCGCGCCGATCTCGTCGTAGGACGTCAAGCCGGAGGCGGCATCGATACCCATCACCCGTTTGACCAAGGTACCGACGACCGGAATCACGGCGATGCCGGTCTGCGATGACGCATGTGCAGCTTTCGGCACTGGCAGCGGGAGTGCCATATCCATCTCGGGCACGCCAATCCGCGAACCGAGCACGGACAGGATGACGTCGAGTTTCGGACGGGCAATGAGGAGTGGCGTCCCGATGATGCGGGACGCCAGATGAACGAGGGGCATGTCAGTTATCCTGGTTGTCTTGCTGCGCGGAACCGGAACCAGAGGCGGTGCCGGTAGCGTCGAGTGGTGATTTGTCGTGGCGCGGATCAGAGTCGAAGACCAGACCGAGTGCATCCGCACGCTGGTTGTCGGCCGCGATCTCACGATCGATGTCCTCGGCGTCGTAACCGAAGGCCGAAATCGCTTCAGAGCGCGACTGCAGGCCGGCACGAATCGCGGTGACCATCGCGTTGAATTCTTTCTGCGGATCGACCCATTGCCAGCCCTGCGGAATCCACTTGGCCGACAGGTACTCACGGCGACGACGGCTAAGTCCGGGCAGCGTCAGTGCTCCTTCGAGCACGGCCTGCTCCATCCAGGCACGCCAGATCGGAAGGCACAGCTGATGCACGATCACGCCATGCTGGATGGCTTCACAGCGGCGCCGGAATTCCAGTAAGCCAGCACGGATCGACGAATAATTCACCTGCGTCAGATCCCCCGTCAGCATCTCGTAGGTGATCCCCATTGCCGCGGCGACCGCCCGAAACTGCATGCGCAGGAATTCGGCGTAACTCGCACCGACGTCGGCGGGCTGACTGAACTTCACGTCCTCGCCGGGCTCCAGGATCTGCATCGTGCCCGGCTCCAGCCCGGCCAATGCCGCACCGCTGGGATCAGGTAGTCCTTCGCCCATCAAATTGTCCTCGGGCGAAAGGCGCGTGATGAAGCCTGCGAACATCGCGGCGGTTTTCTTGCGCACGAGCTCGGCATCGTCGTATTGATCGAGTTCGTTGAGTTTGACCAGTGCCCGGGCGAGCCACGGTTCGCCGCGAATCTGTCCCGGTCGCAAGGGCCGAAACAGATGGATGATTTCGCTGGCCGGCACCCGCACGGTGTCGATGCCGCCGATACCGGACATCGGCGCCAAGGAACCGTCGCCCGGGTGGGAGCGGTACAGGTGATACGCCACACGCCGCCCGAGTTTGTCGAATTCGATGCCCGCGCGGATCACGTTTCCCGAGGCCAATTCCTGGTTTAGCGTAGGCGGCAGGTGCTCGGGTTCGAGTACCTGCAGTTGCAGCCCCACCGGCAAGCCGTTTTCCGGGCGGCGGTAGCGCAGCCGCACCAGACATTCCCCGCCTTCGAGCATGGCGCGACAGGCCAAGGCTTGCAGTCCATAGAAATCGGTCAGTCCTGCGGCGTCGGCTGTTTCGCACCAATCCCACCACAGGCTGTGAATAGCTTCGCGCACCGCCTGATCGGCCAGCATGCTCTGCGGCTTGATGCCGGTCCCAATCGCGTTCGACACGAAGGCCTCGACACCAGCCGCTGCCCAGGCATTGCGCCGTACCAGATCGCGGCTCTTGGCGCGAAGTTCGTTCTGGGTGAACGCCAGCGCGGCGACTGCACCGGGATTGCCGACTTGCCAGGCGAGTGCGCGCCGGCCACCGCCGACGCCGTCATAGATGGGTGATGGATTGCCAAAAAGGCCGCGCCAAATTCTGGAGAACCATTTCATCAGGTCGCCTTCCGGGTGTCGATGCGAATCTGGCGCGTGGTCGGCACGCCTGAAGCACGAGCCAGTTCATCCTCCACGGTACGAATCGCTGCCTGCAGTTCCTCGATCGATCGGTACTCGATCGTCTTGTCGCCAAAGCTCACGCGACGCTCGCCGGTCGCCAGAGCCCGCTTGAGCGCGTCGAGTTGGGCAAGGGTGTAGGTCATTGCTTATCCAATGGTGTTTATCGCGTCAGCCAACGGCTCTTGATCACGCGCCGCCCTGTGTTGCGGCTGCCAGAAACACCGAGGCCACCGCTGTGGGTGGCCTCGTCTGGGTGGTAGGCTTGAATCGGTGGCATTTCATCTGGCGGCCGTCCCATCCCGAGTTGTCGCTCCAGTTCCTGCCAGTGGCGTTCCTCGAAACGATCCAGTCCTGCGGCCGATGCTGCGGCGCGGGCATAGACGTAACAGTCGAGCGCCTCGTTGCGTTCGCGCATCTTTTGCCACTCGCGCACTGGGAAGCCGTTGCGGTCGCGGCGTGTAATCAGTTGTTCGGCGCCGAGCTGCTGGATGAACTCGGCATCGATCTTGGGCAGGTGGACAAACCCGGCAGGAAACACAGTGGTCAATCCGTCCTCACCGACATCGGCACTCTTGCGCAGGTTGTTGTAGAACTCCAACTTGGCAATCCCACTGGCGACCGAGAACACCTTGATGCCCCGGCGCAGTTTCTTGCCGCCCTGCGTCATGTCCACGGCAGTCGGCGTGCCGATCAGCGCAGCACCGCGGGCCATGCCCTTGACCGCCATCACCCGGCTGTCGCGGCAGGCGCGTACGAACGCGTAGGCTTCCTGCGTGGCAAAGCCAGTATCGAGAGCAAAGCGGGCCAGCGGCATCGCCGCACCCGAGGCGTGCGTCCAGTGTTCGGAGAGCATTTCAGCAAGGCGTTTCCATACTGTGTCACGCGCCGTGTCGCCCATCAGCACGCGGTGTTCGATGAGCCACGATTCCTTGCCGCGTCCGAAGGCCCATATGGACGCCTCGATGCGATCCTTCTGGACGTCGGCACCGCCGACCAACAGCAGACCACCGGCGGGCACGCTGCCAATCCGATAATCCTCGCGACGCTCGACGAGGCGTTGCCAGTCCGGCGCTTCGCCTTCCTCGACCCAGGTTTCGCCTAGCTCGGTGTTCTTGAAGGTCTTGATGGCCGCCGCCGAGCCGGATTCCTTGTTGACAGCAGCTTCCCATGCCGCGGCAATCTCGCGCCAGGAACGCCAGCCCACCGGGCTGTAGAGTGACGACAGGTGAAAACCTGCCGATTTTCCGTCAGCCATCGCGCGCCACTCACCGTGCTCCAGCATCCACGTCTTGTGGTGCTCAGCAATCGCGGTATCGCACGACTCGCAGAGGTAGGCGGCCGTTTCCGGTTGCCCCTTGTCCCAGCGCAGCTGCTCGAAGCGCAGCCACTGGCGATGTCCGCAGTGCGGACACGGCACGAAGTATCGGCGCTGGTCGCTGGCTTCATACTCGCGCTCGATGGCACTGGCACCCGAAATCGTCGGGGTTGAAACGATCAAGATCTTGCGCCGCGTAAACGTGCGCGTGCGTGCCTCGGCCAGCGAGATGGCATCGCCTTCGCCCTCGACGTCCAGCGGATAGCCGTCGACCTCGTCGAGGAACAGATAGCGCACCGGCATCGAGCGCAGACCGACCGCGCTGTTGGCCCCGGTCATCACCAGCACGCCACCGCGAAATTCTTTCGCCAGGATGGTGTTGCCGGCATCGCGACTGCGGGCCGGCGCAATCAAGTCGGCCAACACCGGCGACTCCTCGATCAGCGGATCGATCCGCTGCTTAGAGTTGCGCTTGGCCATCTCCACCGTCGGCGAGACCGCCATCATCGGGCCGGGAGCGTGGTGGATTACGTAACCGATCCAGTTGTTGCCCATCTCGGTCGCACCCAACTGCGCCGCCTTCATGAACACCACGCGCTCGACCGGTGAGGTCGGCGACAGGCAGTCCATGATCGCCTTCAAGTACGGCGTACGGCTGGTGCGCCAGCGCCCCGGCTCGGCCGATGCCTTGCTGGAAAGCATCCGGTGGCGATCCGACCATTCGGATACGGTGAGCAGCGGATCGGGCGTGAGTCCTTCACGCCACGCGCGTTCGATCTCGGCCGCGCCTTCGTAATCTTCCATCATCAATCCACGCGCGGAAGCAACTCGCCCAGTTCGATCAGGTGCTCGCGCACCGCGGCCTCCAGGGTCACGTGCATCGTGTGCGGATCGACTCCGAGCACGGAGGCCATTTGCCCGGACACGCGCGCGGGCCAATTCAGCCAGGCATCCCGCTCGACCCGGGCCAGCTTAAAAACGTGCGCCACGGCCTGCGCCCGATCCACCAGTTCTTTTTTACGGTGCGCCAACTCCAGGTTGTTGAGCTTGGCCTTGAGCACTTCGTTGACCGTGCGCGCCTGCAGCAGCGAGGTGCCGCCCGTCGACATGGGCGGCGCTGCGACATCCGGCGTTTCACGCGGTGGCGTCGCCGTTACTGCGCGTTCAGTACGCGCCTTCGTTACCGCTTCTTTCACGGGCGCGGCGGCCTTGCGCGCTTGCAATGTGTTTTGTGCCCACTGCGCATCCGCCGCATCCGGGTCAATCGTGCCATCAGGCAGCGGCGTGATTCGCCCGGTGTCGATGGCCTTCTTCACGGCCACGTGCAACACGCCACGGTGGCGCGCGTAGGCGCGAATCGAGAGTCCCATCGTCACCTTCAATCATTTGTTCGTCATTCGCGCAGATTGAGCTTGGCTTCCATCGGGAACAGCGCGTTCATCACGTCATGCCAATCACATCCCGAAGGGAACTCGCCATGAGCCAGATCGACCACCTCCTCACCCTGATCGCGCAGAAGCATCTCGGCATCGAGACGCTGGAAACCCGCAACTCGGACAGCCTTGATTTCCACGACACCGCGGTGTGGTGCATCAAGGACGCGCTGGAGGCGGCTTACAAGGCAGGCGCGGAACGGGGCACATCGCTGACCAAGGCGAGAAAAACGGACCTCGCCCGCGATTGATGGCAAGGCCACGAAGCCAAGCAAAAAGCGCTTGGCTTCACTTCCGAACAGCGCGTTCATCACATCGCCCGATCAAACACACCAAGGAGAAGCCAATGACCACGACTCAACTGACACCCGCCCAGCACACGATCCTGACCCATGCCATCGAACACAGCGCCGGCAAGATCGATTGGTTCCCCGACAACATCAAAGGCGGAGCGCGCAAAAAGGTGCTCGATGGGCTGTTCAACCGCTCGCTGATCACGACCGACGGCACCGACTGGTTCGTGGCCGCCGAGGGCTACGATGCGCTCGGTGTTGCTCGCCCTGCGCCACTGGATGCGCCGAAGGCCGTTACCGCGCCCTTGGTCGCCGATCCTGCATTGGAGGCCAATGTGGCCGCCAGTGAGGCCGAGGTGGCCAAAGAAACCAAACCGCGCACCCGTGAGAACAGCAAGCAGGCCGAAGTGATCCGGATGCTGCAACGCCCCGAGGGCGCGACCATCGGCCAGATCTGCCAGGTCACCGGCTGGCTGGCGCACACGGTGCGCGGCACCTTTGCCGGCGCCTTCAAGAAAAAACTCGGCCTGACCATCACGTCCGACAAGCCGCAGGGCGGCGAGCGGGTCTACCGCATCGCCTGATAACGATGGCGAGAGCAGCCATGAATAGCTTGGCTTCTCTCGCCATCAGCGCGTTACTACGGGTGTCGCAACAATCAACGAACGGAGTCCAGCATGAAACCCGCCCGCGCCATCCTCACGCACAGCAACTACGATGCCGACGACTACGCTTACCTGACTGCCAAGGGCTGGACGGACGCGCAGATCCTAGCGCGCTGGAACGAAGAGGCGGCACGCGGCACCGGTCCCTGCCGATGGGAATCAACGACCGCGCGCAGCAAACTCGCCGTCGTGACCGGTCGCCGGTAAGGCATCTGCAAGCCACGCGGGCAGGTCGAAAAATGCTCGACTTCCGCTTGGCTTCTCAATCGAACAGCGCGTTCATACGGGTGTCGCAACGATCAACCCGAAGGAGAAAACGCCATGACGACCCACACGATTCCTGCCACCCAGAACGATGCCTGGGGCTTTTGGGGAACGATGAACGAGCACGCCAGCGCCGCATGGCCCTTGGCGATAATCGCCATCTCGGACGCCACCAGTCAGCCCTTCGAATCGGTTCGGGTCTTCCTCGACTGCCGCCACGGTCGCCACCTTGCCGACGATGTGCAGAACGGGCTGTACCAGGGCCAAACCCTGGCGGACGCGATCAACGCCGCCACCCAACAATGGATGGGCTGGACGATTGGCCGCCAGACCAGCAATCAGTACGGCATCCCGCGCGGCCTGCCTTACCTCACGGGATTTGTGATTCACTGCGAGATCGTCGAGGAGTCGCTGGCCGCCTGATCGAGGGTCACGCAATCCGCCTCGCGGGTGGCCTGCTTGCCGGTGAACTCTTCCCACCGGCGCACGATCACGTCCACGTACTTCGGATCGAGTTCGATCAGCCGCGCCACACGTCCGGATTTTTCGGCCGCAATCAGCGTCGTGCCGGAACCGCCGAACGGATCAAGCACCACATTACCGGGGCGGCTCGAATTGCGGATCGCCCGCTCGACCAGCTCCACCGGCTTCATCGTCGGATGCAGGTCGTTCTTCTGCGGTTTTTTAATGTTCCACACATCGCCCTGATCGCGGTCGCCGCACCAGTGGCGCTGCGAACCATCGGGCCATCCGTACAAGATAGGTTCGTACTGGCGCTGGTAGTCGGCGCGACCGAGCGTGAACGTGTTCTTCGCCCAGATGATGAAGGTCGACCACTTGCCACCGGCGGCGCGGAAGGCTGCCTGCAGCACATCCAGTTCGCTGGATGACATTGCCACGTAGATCCCGCCACGGCAGTTCGCTACGGTGGGCGTCAGCGCCGCCAGCAGGAAATCGTAGAAGCCATCACCCAAGTTGTCGTTGAGGATCGCGCGATCTTTACCGCGCATCTTGTCCTTGGCGCTGTTGGCGTAGTTAACGTTGTACGGCGGGTCGGTGAACACCATGTCAGCCACTTCGCCCTGCATCAGCCGGTGGTAGCTCTCGGCCACGGTCGAGTCGCCGCACAGCAGTCGATGCGTTCCCATGATCCAGACGTCGCCCGGGCGCGAGATCGGCGTTTCGCCAACCTCCGGCACGGCGTCTTCATCAGTCTGCCCCTCGTTGTCCTGCTCGTCGCCCGCCAGCAGTTCGGCCAGCGCGTCGGCGTCAAAGCCAGTGATGTCCAGATCGAAACCTTCGAGTTGCAATGACTCCAGTTCGACGCGCAGCATCGCGTCATCCCAGCCTGCATTCTCGGCAATCCGGTTATCCGCGATGACCAAGGCGCGGCGCTGCGTCGGGCTCAGGTGATCGAGTACGACCACCGGCACGATGTCCAGCCCGAGCTTCTGGGCAGCGGCCAGTCGACCGTGGCCCGCGACGATGATCCCGTCGCTGCCCGCCAGAATCGGATTGGTAAATCCAAACTCCGCGATGCTGGCGGCGATCTGCGCCACCTGATCATCCGAGTGCGTTCGCGCATTGCGGGCATAGGGCAGCAGCTTGGCGGTCGGCCACTGTTCGATCTTGTCGGCCAGCCAGTTCATGTCATTACCTCGGCATCAAGGGTGGTGGCGCGCTCAGCGGCGACTTGCTCGAAAGACTGACCGGTGGCGATCAAGGTGACCGGCACGCTGGGGTGGTTTTGCTGAAACCGCTTGATGGCCACGTCCACGTACTCCGGCGCGATCTCCACACTGCGACAGGTACGGCCAGTGCGTTGCGCGGCCAGCATCGTTGTTCCACTGCCGCCAAAGGGCTCGAATACGACGTCGCCCGAATCGGTGTAGGCCTTGATGGCGAACTCCGGCAACGCCACCGGGAACACGGCCGGGTGATCGATGTCCTGGCCGATCTTGCCCTTGTGGCGCATCACGCGGATCACACTGTCAGGGATGCGGGAGTCCTGCGTCGGCTGGCCCTTGTGCGTCCAGCCACCGACCTCGCCATCCTTGCCGCGCATCGCCGTGGAGGAACCGTCAGCACGCAGGTGCGATTCCTGCCCCGCGTGCTTGCAGGGCACGATCTTATTGGGCTTGCGGCTTTCCTTGTTGAAGTGAAAAACGAACTCAAAACTTGGGGCGAAACGTCCTGCCCAGTCGCCCGGCATTCCCGGCCCCTGATCCCATACGTACCAGGCAAAGCGTCGCCAGCCCTGTGACCGCATCCAGGACAGCCACACGTCCCAATACGGGACCACCTCGTTGTCGCGGTGGATCAAGCCAAGATTGACCAGTACCTGCCCGTCGCCCGCCATCGGCAGATGCGCGAACACCCCGCGCATCAGACCATCCCAATCGGAGATGCCGCCCGAGGTGTAGTCGCGTTGGTTGCCGTAGGGTGGCGAGGTGAAGCACAGCCGCGCGGTGTCGCCTTGCATCAGCGCAGCGACCACGTCCCGGTCGGTGGCGTCACCACAGATCAGGCGGTGCGAGCCGATGGCCCAGACATCGCCGGTACGTGAAACCGGCACGGTGGGGGCCTGCGGCACATCATCAGCGGTGTCATCGGCAGTTTCGTCCGGATCATCTTCACCCTCGGCGGCATCGTCCTCCAAGGTGGTAGAGAGCAGGCGCTCGAGTTCGCTGCTGTCGAAGCCAGTCAAGGCAAGTTCGTATCCCGATTCGGACAGTTCAGCGAGTTCGAGCGCCAGCATTGCTTCGTCCCAACCCGCGTCGAGCGCTAGCCGGTTATCGGCGATGACCAGCGCGCGCTTTTGCGCGACGGTCAAATGCGCCAGTTCGATCACCGGCACCTGGTCCAGCCCCAGCTTGCGCGCGGCCGCCAGACGGCCGTGGCCCGCAATGATGCCGTTGTCGCCATCGACCAGGATCGGATTCGTCCAGCCGTATTCGACGATGCTGGCAGCGATCTTGGCGATCTGCGCCTCGGAATGCGTGCGCGGATTGCGGGCGTAGGGAATCAGCGCCTCAACCTTGCGGTACTCGACGTTGAGCGTGTTCAAAGCGTGCGTCCTGAAAACAGAAAACCCGCCGACGGAAACCGTGAGCGGGTTTTGGAAGTGGAAACCTGGAAGGGTGGTAACTGCGCTGGGGGTGGTAACCGGGGCCGGTAACCTGGCCGGGTGGTAACCTGCTTTCGTGGCCTGACGCTAAAAAAGCGTCGCGCTCGCGCCCCCCGCATTGGTTTTTGGCCGGGAAGGACCCGTTATATCTGGGCCCTCCCGCTCGGTTACGCATCTTTCGCAACCATAGCCGTCACTGTAGGGCATTTCGCGGCGGAATGAGACACCCCGTCGGGCACGCCCCTTTGTTGTTCTCACGTACCACTCCCATCCGATTGGAAGGCTTCCGAAATCTCTATTAACTCCTTGGCGGCTTGTCGTGTCCGTTGAGATGATCCGCCACGGTCTGCAGGGCTTTCTGCCAGCGTCGTTGCGCCGTCTTGGTACAGCAGGCAAAGCGACTACCGATCTCGCGCCAGCCATAGTGCTTGGCCCGCATCCAGAGCAGATGACGTTGATCGACCTCGAGCCACTGCACCCAACGCATGACCTCGAGCATGCGATCAATGTCTTTGGGGCTGGGTGGCATGGCGTGGTAGACCTTCTCGTCCTCCGCCAGCGTCTCCCACTCCTGGCGAACGAAGACCGGCCATACCGAGTAGTAGCCCTGTACTCGCACCGTAGGGAGTCGGCGTCCAGTGTTGGCGGCTTCTTCCAATCGGGCCGCCACCGTATCCGTGCACCACTCAGTCATGATGTCCTCCCTGCTTGTGGCTGGTACCGTACAGGCGCTGACCAATTCGCTTCACGAACTCACGCTCAACGAAGTCCAGACGCTCATCAGATTCTGACACCACGAGGATGTGCTGGTCACGCCAGCCACGCTCCTTGATCGCGTCCAGATCGGTGGTCTGAGGTTGCAGACGTCCCAGAGGACAGCGGTACGGGTAGTTGGGGATCTTCACGTCACACCTCCTGTGTCTCGATGGCCCAGTACAGAATGGCCAGCGCATCTGCTTCGTTGTCGTCGGCCGGGACATGGCCACGCTGTCGCGCCGCCGCCACCATTTGCTCTTTGCTCGCGTTGCCCTTGCCGGTCGCGTGTTTCTTGATCGTGCCGACCGGGACGCCTTGGTACGGGATCTGGTGATGCTCACACCAAGCCGTCAGATGAGCCATGAAGCCGCCATAGGCGTGAGCGGCATCGACACCCGCGTGACGGCGGACTTCCTCGAAGAACACCGCGTCGATGCCATCGCAGGACTGCTTGATCTCGGTGAGCCAGCGTTTGAAACGCAGGTAGCGCATCCCGCCGCCTTCAAAACGCTGAGGCTTGAAGTCCTCGCTACTGCTGGAAATACTGCCGTCTCGGCCACGCACTGCCCAACCGGTGGTGGTGCCGAGATCCAAGGCCAGGATTACTGGCAAATCACGCGGCCGTGTTATCCCTACCTGACCAGCGCAAATCCCTCCACGTAGGTCAGAGGGAACGTCAGTTCCCTCTCCTACGTAGTAGGAGGGGGAGTTTTCGCCAACTTCAAAATCACCGAAAACCCTGTAACCATGCGGGTTTGGCGAAGTTGGCAAATTGGCAGCGTTGCCAACTTGCCAATTTGCCGACAACGCTGCAATCGGTTGATTATTAAGCGTTTGAAGTTGGCAGGCGTTTGCCAACCTGCCAACGTCTCCGAAAAACGGGGGGAGGTTGGCAACTTTTTTGCCAACTTGTCTGTGCGTATTCATGCGGGCTCCTGCATTTCGTTGAGGTCATCTTGATAAACCCACACCTCGGGGTTCTCGACCGGCAACGCGGCCCCCGATTGCGGGCATTTGAAATGGGTGGGGAGTACGGCGAATTCACGTTGGGGGAGTTCGCCGGTATCCGGATCGGGTTCGCCGATGGGTAGACGCAGGACCATGCCTTCGACGCACAGGTAGCCGTACTTGGTACGCGCCGGCGGCAGGCCGTAGTCCGAGGTGTTGCGGAAATACTTGATGTAGCCCTGCGTCGACAGAGCAGAGAGCCGTTCGCGGATGGTGCGTTCACCGCCGAGTCCGGCTTTGCCTTCAAAGGACTCGGCAAACTGGTTGGCGGTGTAGCAGCGACCCTGGCCCGCCTCGTCGAACAGAATCTCCAAAATCACGTCACGCTTGCGGCGACGTTCGGCGTCCAGCCGTTGCCCGTATTCCTGCATGACCAAACGGTCCGTGGACTCCACTTCGCGCCATTCCCCGTGAATCTTGTCCACGTTCTTGATCGGAATGCCGGGACCGTTACGGAGCTCGTAGATGAGTTGGCGCGTCGTCCGCGACTCGTCCGGGCGGTATAGCAACATGCCCGTCGAGTAGTAGCCGCGCAGACTGCCCGCACCTGCGAGGGCCTGAAACGGATCCTCCTCAAACTGTTTTTTGCCGAATTTCCGGGTGTGATGCGCGAGGATCACCCCGGCGTCGGGATTCACCGCGTGGCGCAGGCGTTCGACGCGTTGCGCCAGGAAGTACAGCATGGCGCCGTTGTCGTTCTCGCCGCCGGCGTCGCCGCCATCGAACACATTGCGGATGGGGTCGATGACAAGGATGTCCGGCGGCAAGTCCTGAAACGCCTTGGCAATGGCAGGAATGATCTGCGCCAGGCCAGCATCGTCGAGCAGAAGTCGCAACTGCGACGTGGCCACAAAATTGCCACGGGCATCCAGCAAGCGATGCACCGGCAGGCGAATCTCCTTCACCCGTTCGCGCAGGTAGTGGTACTGCACCTCGGCCTGCAGGTAAAAGATGCGTAACGGGCGAGGCGGACGCATCCCTAAAAAGGTCGCCCCGGCCGCCATGTGCGTCAGCCATGACAGCAAAAAGTCACTCTTGCCGACTTTCGGTGCGCCGCCAAATACCAGCATGCCGCCCGGGGTGACGACACGCGGCGAGATTAAATCCGCAGGCAGAGGCGAATCATCGTCGAGCAACGCGCCGAGCGTGAAGGTCGGTAGCAACGGCGCCGCCGCCTTCACCACGCGACGCTCGGCGTGGGCAATCATCGCGGCGCAGTCGAAGCCTTCGGCGATGGCGTCGGCGGCGTCCCATTTCTCCGGCTTGGTCGTCGGCGGCATTAAGATCGCCACCGACGCGCAGCCGGCTGCCACGCAGGCGCGCGCGGCATTTTCGGCATAGTCCCAGCCGGGAGCGTCCCGATCCGGCCAAATCAAGACGGATTTGCCTGCCAAGGGACTCCAGTCCGTCTTCCCAACAGGTGCTTTGGCGCCGTTCATGGCCGTCGTGGCGACGATGCCCAACCGGATCAACGCATCCGCGCATTTCTCCCCTTCGACCAGAACGACCTGCTCGGATCGGGCAAGTGCCGGCTGGTTGTAGAGCGGACGGGGATCCGGCGCACGCCATAGCCGGGCACGCACGTCCCACGGCCGGTATTCCTTCCCGCTCGGTGGATCGTACCGATACACACACGCAATCAGTTCGCCCTCGGTCGTCAGGTAATCCCACTTGGCGGTAGGCGGCCCCAACTCATCGATCGGCACGGCACGACGATCACGGCGTTCATTCGCCTGGGCCGGCGGCGCCACCCCCAACCACTGGCGAAGTTCGTCCGCCAGCTGCGGAAAGTTATGTCGGGCCGACATCCCGCGAGCGCGCGCCCACACGTCGATGACATCGCCGCCTTCGTCGCTGGCGAAGTCTTTCCAGAGTCCGCGGCGTTCGCCCGCGAGTTCAACGACCAGACTTTTCCCCGGGTTGCCGTCGACATCGCCCACATAGAACTTGTCCCCGCGGAGGCGTCCCTGCGGAAACAGGTAAAGCAACGCGGCTTCCAGTCGATCGAGCAAGCTTGCTCTCAACTGCTCGGTATCGTTGGCCGGGGGTTCTCGCGGATCGATCGCGTCATTGAAATCGAGCCACACGATGTTTTCCGTCATCCGGCCGTGCTCCAGCAACGATCCTGCCACGCGCACCATTTGCACTCGACGTGACTGGGCGTTGTCGTGTGACGGGGCAGTAGTTCCCCGGCCTCGGTGGCCGCAATGATATTCACCGCACGATCCGACATGCGTTGCGCCAGCCCACCATCGAAGGGCACCAACTCGAACCAGATTTCCTCGCTGTCCTTGTTGATGGCCGTGAACAACGCCGGATGGCGCGAGATGCCGGGAATGGCCGCCTCCATGTAGGCCTGGCAGATGGCCATCTGGGCCGCGTAGACCGGCTTGGACTTGGCGACACCGTGCTTGACGGTATCCCGCCACGACTTGTCGTTCATCGTCTTGCACTCCCAGAGCGCGGGAAAGGTCAGGCCCAGCGTTTCGGGGGCGCCATTGATCACGCCATCAACGTGGCCCTGAATACGCCCGCCGGCCACGGAAAACCCGAACTGACCGCCGGTGGTTTTCTGGGTGTAGAGCTCAAAGCCGGCCTGACGCAACCAGCGAATCGCCAAGTCCTCCAGCGCGTGACCCACCTCAAACACCCGCAATACCCGGCCCGGAAAATCACGTCCGGGATCGGGAGTGACGTGCAAATACTCGTACTGCAAGGCCCTGTCGCAGGCCACGCCCAGTCGGGACGCACCGAGATAATTGCGCGGGATTTGCAACTGCCGTTCGGCCTGCAAGGCGGCATCGATCAGTTCGCCGATCTGTTCGTGGATCTTCGGACGATGATTGAAATCGAGCATCAGAACGGCGCTCCTTTCCCGGCGGGCTGACTCTGGTGCGCCAGACGCTGCTCGAGGAATGCACGATCCTTGGCTGCCATGCGTTCGTGCTCGGCCACCATGCAGTCCTGGTAGGCCGTCACCACGACCTCGATCAGCCTCAACACCTCATCGCGGCCGTAATCAGCCAGGGGGCGCTGCATGCCGATCGAACCGACGTACTCGCCCAGCGGAACCAGGCAGCCCCGCATCGCGGCGATCTCCATTTCACTGGGGTCGATCATTTGCCCCTCCGTTTTGCTCATCAGTTGGAAAAACGCCTCCTGACAACGGCGAGAACAAAACACCCACCGATCGGAGTAGCGCCGGGGATCGCTTCGTGGGTAGCGGGGATTGAAGCAGCCGTACCCTTTGGCTTGTCGGTAGCAGACCCTGCATGTCACGCCGCCTCCCGATAGCTATCGTTGGCGGCCATGACCAGGCGCTGAATCGTCGACTTGTTGAACTGAAACGAGAGCAAGGCCGAGGCTTGGTAACGGGTCATCCCGAAATCAGCACGCATCGCCTGGGGCAGGTACTGCAGTTGTTTCTGCGTCGGCGGCTCGTTGAGCCAGCGCCGTGTCTTGTGCGCGGAGTCGGCGCTCTCATGCTCATTGAGCCAGTCATCGGCCTTGGCCATGCAGACCGTGCGCTCACCGACGGCCAGCAGATGAGGCTGAAGTCCTTGGCCGCCGCCCACGGCATGCCAACGACCATTGAGAAAAAAGATCCCGCCCCAGGCGTTGAAACCGGTGGCCATCAACGCATCATCACCGCCAAACAGGTCGCACCAGCGGAAGTTCGAACGTTTTAGCAGGTCGATCTCGCTCATCACGAAATCGGCCAGTACCTCCACGTCTTGGGTTTGCCGCTCCCAGACGTAGCCGCACAACGGGCATTCCATGCAGGCCAGCGGCACGACGGCGCCGCAGTCGGGACAATCCTTGGTCGGCGCTTCGCCGTCATGGAGATGACCATCGAGATTGACCTCCTGCTCCAACGACCCGTGCATGAGGCTCGCCGTGCCAAAATCGAGGACGATGCAATCCGACTTGATGACGCCCGGAAACTCTTCCGGATCGACGGTGCGCAGACCGCGCCCGACCATTTGGATGAAGGTGGATTTGTAGGAAGTGGGGCGCAGCAGGACGACGCAGCTGGTCGGCGTGTAGTCATACCCTTCGGTGAGCACAGCCACGTTGACCACGATCTGCGCACGCCCGTACTCGTACTCCGCGAGGCGCGCCCTGCGTTCGCCATCGGACAACTCGCCGTGAATCAGGACGGTGCTGACCCCCGCAGCCATAAAGGCATCGCAAACATTCTCGGCGTGGGCGACCGTCGAGCAGAAGATGATCGTTTTGCGCGACGACGCCTTTTCTTTCCAGTGGCTGATCACCGTTTCTGTAATCAATTTTTTGTCGAGGATGGCCGCGACTTCGTCCATGTCGAAGTCCATTGCCGTCCTGCGGACGTTTTTCAGGGCATCCTGCACGCCGACATCGATGACAAAAGTACGCGGTGGGACCAGATGGCCGGCCGCGATCATCTCGCCCAAGGTGATCTGGTCGGCCACGTTCGAGAAGACCTCGCGCAGCCCCTTGCCATCGCCGCGATTGGGCGTGGCGGTCAGGCCGCAGATGCCGGCCTTGGGATTGCGGGCCAACACGGCATCAATCACCGCCCGGTAGCTGGGCGACGACGAATGATGGGCTTCATCGATCACGAGCAGATCCAGCGTCGGCATCTGCTCGAGATGGGACAGGCGAGACAAGGTCTGCACCATGGCAAACGTTGCCTGGCCAGACCATGACTTCTCGTTGGCGTCGAACACGGAGGTGCGCATGCCTGGATTCACGCGTTCGAATTTGGCGCGGTTTTGGCCGGTCAATTCGGCACGGTGCGCCAGGATGCACGCTTTGGCATCGGGCTCAACCAACACCCTGCCGGCGACCGCCGACAGCATGATGGTCTTGCCCGACCCCGTTGGCGCGACGGCCAGCGTGTTCCCGTAGGCATCGAGCGCGGACACCGTGCGATCGACCAGCAAGGATTGACGGGGACGGAGCATCATGACGCCGGCCCTCCCTTACTGCGCCCAGGTCGGACGACCCGGAACCGGAGCGCGTCCACTGGCCTGGGCATAGGCGTTGGGCGCCGTGCCGGCCGACGGCGTCGAACTGACCGCCCCGCCCATCAGTGCGGCATAGTCTTTGTGGTCGGGCGTCACCGCCGATTTGACGACACATTTGTCCTGGCCGTTCTGGTCTTTTTCCCAATCGACCTTCCCGAGAAACTCGATGCCATCGAGATCGGCAAAACCGTTGATGCGACGCGCGTTCTGCGCCGCCGGTCCGTTGTCGCCGGGGTGGATGCCGCGTGCCGAATTGAGTACGGCCTTGATGAAGGTGCGGCCCATGTTCGACCACTCCGGGCCCTTGGGGCTGTACAAACCGATCAGCGACCACATCTTGCGGCGCGCATACGGCCCTTCCATCACCACGAACTCGCAGTTCAGATAGACCGAACCGGTATTGTCGTTGCGGGTGGCGTAGCCACCGGTCCAGCCTTGCGAAGCATCGTCGAAGCCGCCCGGTTTGACCGTCATGCGGACGCGGACCAAGGTGCCCTTCGGAATCAGATCGAAGGAAGTTTGTTCGGCAGCAGAATTGAAATCGAAGAAGGACATGATCAGGACTCCTGGTTTGCGTGTGTTGTCAGGGGCGATGCAGGGTGAGCGGTCGCAGGACGGGCGAAGTCGAGACGATCGAGGGGCGGTCTGGCCGGCGCGGCGATTTTTTCCATCAAGCGACCGAGGTGGGGTTCCTCAACCAGATCGAGGCGGCCCGAACGGTCTTTGGCCGGATAACCCCAACTGTTCAGGGTTTGGCAGATGAACGCGCGGTAGCTGCTGCCGTCATCTGCCTTGATCTCGGCCAGGGTGATGACTTCATCGACGATGCCCGGCAGTTCGAGACCTGTCTTGGAACCATCGATCTGCAGCGAGAAGACACGGCGGTTGAAGTCGTCGAGTGCTTCATTCAGGATGCCGACGAACCAGACGTTCTTGCAGCGGGTGTGCTGCAGATGCGTCAGCCAGCCGATCATTTCCTGGCCCATCAAGCCGTAGGCGCCCCGGCTGTCCGGTTTCCCGGTTTTTTCGGAATAGGCCTGCGGTTGGCCTTTGCACCATTGCAGGCACAGGCGGCCGGCGACGGTGATGCTGTCGACGAACACCGATTCGTATTTGTCGAGCACCCCGGGGTCGCCAAAACGGCCACAAACGGTCTCGAAGTGCGCCTGGCTGTACGGCTGGTCATCGCGCAGCGCCGGGTTCGGGCCGCCGATGAATACCGCAAAGTCGCGGCATTCCTGCCAGGTGCGAGGACGGATCGTGTCGCCGGCCCACCCCTCGACCGCCAAATCGCCCGCCTCAAGATCAAAAAACAGGGTGGCGGTCGGCTTGAGCGTCCAGAGTTGCGAGGTCTTGCCAATGCCGCTCTTGCCGACAAGCACGCCTTTGACCCCGCGGCGTTCAGCGAGGCGCTGATCTGCAGTCACGATAGGAAGCGTCATTTGCGTAATTCCTCCTCGGCCAGGGAAGCAAACGCGTCCGCGATGGTCGTGCTGCCGAGCGCGCCCCGTTTGCGCGCCGCCTCGTACAGTTCTTTCAGGGCTCCCGTACGGCGCAGAACGTCGTTGCATTCCGCTTCACCGGCCTGAATGGCGAAGGCAAGATCGTCGATGGTCGCTTCCGTCAGCGAACGGATCACTTCATCCGGACGGCTCGGTCCCATGGGAGGAATGCGAACCGACGCCGGCAAATACGCGGCGTAGAGGGAGCGGCGATCGCGCAGTTGGGTGATGAGCGGCACCGGGCTGGCAGGATCTTTTTCCGGAGCCTGGCGAGTCGATGCAAGGCGGGATGAATTTTTGAACGTGGGGAATTTCATGCGAGTGACTCCTTAAGAAGTGCAAGACGGAATCCGGGTTTGCCGGTTTTGAGCGTGCGTGCCGGGGTGAAAGCGCTCTTCAGCGTCTCCGGCCAGGCGTTGAACTTGGTTTCCGAGACCCGGTAACTGATCTCGACGTACTCGGCCGGGTTGTCCCCGTTGGCCGTCATCCGGCGCACGAGATCGGCCAGTTTTTTCTGATCCCACTCGACTTTCTTGGGGAGGTCGGCTGTGACCTGAACCTGGCCGTCATCGAAATGGACAACACCGGTATCCTTGCCTGCGGCCAGACGCAGTTCATGCGCACGTTTCGCGTACTTCAGATCCAAGGCACGATCGAGGTGGTCGACGGTGGCCTTGGCTAAGGCGAGAAGGTCAGCGGCGTCGTTTTTGAATTGGTAGAGCAACTCGCTGGACTGAAGCGCGAGATCGCCGACCGGCGTCGACAGAATTTGCTCGGGTATCGGCCGATTCACGCGGCACCTCCCGCACAGACGGCTTCGGAAGTGCTCTTGCGCAGGCTGGCTGCCTCAAAGGCTTCGATGTCTTCAAGGCGGTACAGAACCCGTCCTTGCAGCTTGAGGAAAATCGGTCCGATTCCGTCAGACCGCCAGCGCTCGAGAGATGCTTCGCTGACGTCCCAACGATCGGCCAATTGGCGTTGGTTGAGGTGTTTGATGCTCACGTTTTTCTCCTTTCAGGTAGTTGCGAAAACGTGAGGTCAGTGTCGGGTTCGTGGTGTACGGGCGTCTGCCACCGCCGTGTACGGGCTGGTGTACGGGCTCAGCCGAAACGAGGAATTTCGGGGCGTAGAAAACAAAAAACCGCCCGAAGGCGGTTATGTGGAGAGCAGCGTGATGACGACGGTTATTCAAGATTGAATCCGTACTCGCCATCGTCGTTGTTCACGATGTAGTCCTCCCAGAACGTATTACCGCTGAACAGATTTTGCATTCGGCGGCTGCGTCCGAATTCCTTGGTGCCATACACGGCCACCAGAATTTCACCGGCAGGAACCCATCGCCGGCTATTCTTGAACTGCTCAAATAGGTAGCGGACGGCCTCGATCTGTTTCCTCCCCTTGATTGGCCACGGCTTACTGGATTTCGTGGCAATGACCAGTGTGTTGGAATAAGGATCAAACCGCACGGGTAGCGACGGCTCGAATTTTGTCCCCGACCGCGCTACGAGTATTCGGTGGATGAGGTCGACATCGATGTGTGGTGATGACATCTGTTGAATCAGCACATCCTTGATGGCGACAACTCGATATTGCCTTGGTGGCTGAATAATCGTTGGCAGCGATCCGCCGGTTGAGAGAATCACCCCCTGATCGGGGAGTGCAACGTTCCGCAGATGCTGGAAGACGTCATCCATCGACGACGAAAGGTTGCGAGCCACCCACACATCGACCGGCAGGCCGGCCACGCGCATTCTGCCGATATTCCAGAGCACATGGCCCACCGCAGCACTTTCGATACCGCGCCGCGATGCCTGCGGAATCTTGAGCAGGTCAGCAACGCAATTCAGAAACTTCGCGATGCGAACCGATCGAACCGCAACCGTTGCCGAACTGATGTACTTTTTCCGGAAGGTCTCCGGGCACCGATAACTGTAGCGATCGGGATCGTCATCTTCCTTGATCTCAACCGCGACTCGGTCGTCCCCACATGGCGCGGGAAAGAATGCCGAGTAGCCAACGCAATCCGTCCAAGCCTCAATCTGCGTGGCAGACAAGGTCGAGATGCCCGAAAGAGCCCATCCAGGCACCCCATACAGCCGTTGCCCCTCGGCGTCGACGGTCGATTGGCCGGATTGCTCGAACAGATCGATTAGATCACGCAGCGAACGCGCTGACAGTTTCGTCTGGGGCATCACCGATAACCTTCACCAAATTCCATTTTGCGAGCAGACGATCGCAGAGCGCTCGGTCCTTCTCACGCTTGGTCTTGATGTTGCACTTGTTCTCATCCCGCAGAACGACCGAAATTGTGCGTGCGCGATCTGTACCGACTTTTTTGGTGCGGATTGAGATCTTCGCGTAGTTAAGCGTGTGGTCGCGAAAATCGAACGTCGGCGAGATCAGCGATCGGGCGGCCGCATGGATATCGTCGGCATCCTTCGCCCAGATTTTCACCAACAGCGACCGATGGTTTTCGCCCAGGTAGCCCAGTTCGATGACTTTGACCGATGCGACAGCCTCGCCGGTGATGTCGAAATTCCTTGGTCCTGCCAACGACTGGTAATCGTATTGTTTGAGGGGGATTTTCTCGCCGCTGATCGATGACTGAAGCAAGGTATCGGCCGCGATGCGTGCCAGGGACTCCCGGCCATCGGTATCCTTTGACAGAACCTCGAGGTGGCCGTTGGCCGGCTCATAGGTGATGTGCGATGAGATGGCCCGTACAACCTCATGGGAAACGAGTTCGCTTGCCTGGACGCAATCGACAATTTCGGGTGGCCGATTGTGGTGCACGCTGATCTGATAAAGGTCGACTTCCTCCCCGGTTTGCGTATCCGGACGCAGCCGTTTGAATACTTGGATTGCCACGGAGTCAGTCTCACATCCCAGCGTCTCGGCAACGGCGTGATGGAACGCCTGGCGGGAAGATGCATCCTCGAGAACGGAAAGATCCTTGGGGGCCATGAATCCTGAGTAGCACGCGGCACTCTGTCGAAATACGTCCGCCTGACGCGCGTTCAGTGCTTCTTCAAACAGGTCGGGTACGTTGATGTGCAGCCACAGCGCCCGCTCGTATTGGTTGCGAATCGCCGAAAATGCTGCCTGATCATTTTCGTCGAAGATGTCCTCCCGAAAGCCCTCGATGACGTCTTGCCCCGCGCCGTCAGAGAGCAGCACAATACGTTCAGCGATTTCGTCGATCCGCTGTCGATGACTGATGTCCAGTTCGGAAAGCACGGTTTCCATTTTTCCGCGTTGATCACGCTTGCTATCCTTCTTGTCCAAGTCAGGCATGGCCACCCCGAATTCATTAATCATGAACTCGCGAAACACGACTGGCGGCAGATGGCCCAGCAGTTTGGACAGGTTTTCTGCATCATTCATCGACATACCCCTTTGTAAAGGTGAGGATCGGGTTGAGATCGGCTCGTTAGCTCCCGCAGGCAAGCGGTAGAAAGACAACCGATTGTGTTCGGTGTGCCGAACGATTATGATTGTTTCAGATCGAATATTGGTTTGTCAAGCAGGTACGTTTTCGTTCGGTGAAGTGGTAACATTTGCGTCCTAAATCGGATCAACGAGGAGAAAACAATGCCGTCCCCTCTAGGCGACAAGATCCGCGAGCTGCGGAAGCAAAAGAAGCTCAGCCTCGAGCAACTGGCTGAACTCACTGAGTCCAGCAAGAGCTACATCTGGGAACTGGAAAACAAGGACGACCCGAAACCGTCGGCGGAGAAAACCGCCAGGATCGCCGCTGTGCTGGAGGTTACGGCTGAGTTCTTGCTCAGCAATACAGCGACAACACCGGACGCGGAGGTGGCCGACGAGGCATTTTTCCGCAAGTTCAAGAAGCTGTCGGAGCCGGACAAAAAGAAAATCCGCAAGATCCTGGATGCTTGGGACGATGAATGACTGATCACAAAAAGCCCATGGCTGAGGCGAACCGGATTTCCGGCATGCTCAACGCCGTGCTCGGCCCGGATCGGTTTCCCGTCAAGGTCGACGAACTGGCCGTCGAGTTTTCCCGTCAGTGCTTCCCCGACTCGCCTATCGACAAGGTGGATGGAGCCGAACTCGAAGACTTTGATGGTCTGCTGAAGGCGAACAAGTCCCGGTCAAAGTGGCTGATCCTCTACAACAGCGCCGTCTCGTCTGAAGGACGCAAACGTTTCACGATCGCGCATGAATTCGGTCACTACCTCCTGCATCGCCACCAACAGACCGAATTTTCCTGTGGCGACGAAGACATTGAATCAGGTGACAGTCGCGATATCGAGGCCGAGGCGGATTTGTTCGCATCGACCCTGCTGATGCCGCTGGACGATTTCCGGCGACAGGTGGATGGACAGGCGATCAGCTTTGATCTGCTCGGCCATTGCGCCGACCGCTATGGCGTATCGCTGACGGCCGCGGCCTTGCGCTGGATTGAGATTGCCCCTAAGCGGGCCGTGCTGGTGGCCAGCCGCGATGATCACATGTTGTGGGCCAAGTCGAACGAGGCGGCGTTCAAGTCCGGAGCCTACTTCCCCACTCGAAAGAACACGATCGAGCTTCCCCGGAGTGCTCTGGCTCATAGCAACAACGCGTGGCTGTCGAACCAGGAACAAACTACCCGAGCACCGGCTTGGTTCTATCGCGAGCCACAGAGCATGACCGTCACCGAAATGACCCGGGTTGCCGGGCAGTATGACTACACCTTGACCCTGTTGCTGATGCCAGATGCTGAGTGGCATCGCCCATGGCACGAGGATGCTGAATCGGAAGAAGATACATTCGATCGATTCGTCCGTAACGGTCAGCTTCCCGTGCGATAGACAACTGGGCTCCGATTGTGACCGCCCGCAAGCGGCAATTCGCTTCGCGTTTTCGCGGCCATGCTTTCGGTTTGCAACCCGATAGGCCGTTGTAGTGGATCAATGAAGCCATGGCGGAGATCAAACAGATCGTGCTCGAGGAGGCTGCGCTCGCCGCCGAGGGGGCCATCTGACGATCAAGGCCGGTTTGGCTAACGTTTCCCGCCGCTATTTTGATCTTCTCTCGATCGATCGCCGTCTTTCTGCGCAAGAAAAGTTGTAATAAGTTCAAAGTCTTGCCGTGTGCCAGTTTGACGATTCTTCCGCTGCATAAAGGTCTGCCATCCAGATACGTCTTCCAGAATTTCCTGTGCCAGATCTAGCGGTATCTTTCCTCCGAAATTGGTTTGCGTAGTAAGAACGGGGAATTCGTCTGCAATCAACTTTACGCAGTCTGCTTGCCCCATTCGTACAGAGGTATGCAGGGCGTTGTTTCCTTCGTCGTGCGTAACACCCGAGGAAACTTGCGGTGCACGATCCAGAATCAATTCCACGCACTTCGCTGAACGTCCTGTGGCTGCACTATGCAGCGCCGTACGCCCAATATAGTCCTGTGCATCTACATTGGCGCCGGTCGCCAGCAGCAAACGAACCAGTTCGACATCCCCCTCGTTGGCGGCCAGCATCAACGGAGTCTGACCTTTGAAGTCGGCGAGGTTTGCTTGCTCCGGCCATTCCGCCAACAGCATTTGCATAGCTTTACGCCGCTTCTCACTATGTGCTGAGATCTTGGCCATGCCGTCAGCCAAATGCGGAGGGGCTATTTGTATCGCGTCGGAAAGCATCTGACCGAAACAGTTTTGCATTTTCATCCACTGCAATAGAACGCTATCGCACCGTGCGCTAAGCAAGGATTTTTTTCGAAAGTCTTTCGCGCGGCGTTTCAGCCAAGCTTGCAAACCATCCCAATTACCTGTTTCAATTAGACCAAAAGTCTCCTTGAGAACAGCCACTTGATCACCGTGATCCAGTGGCTCGATTCCCGCATAGGGTTGGTACAGGGCACTCCAGAAATGCTCTTCACAGTGAGCCGCTGCGTCTTCGAAGGTGGGAGTACCTTGGGGGAATTCCATGTACCCGAGCATGTTCCGGTAGTAGCTCTCGTGGTTCTGCCGACTGAGTCTACAAAACTGAAGCTCCGCCGCCCATGCGTTCATTGCTGCTTCGCCACGCAGACCACCGCAGCCATTTTCAGCGCAGAATTTCATGGCCGTCTTGAAGTCGTCACGAGCTCCCTCTAAGTCGTTTTGCGCAAGACGGTGCTTGGCACGCAAGAAGTGGACGAATGCGTCCGACGAGTCGACACCCGGATGTTGCTCTGCTTCAGCGAGCAAGGCTTGTACCTTGAACTGCGCGTCTGCGGGGCGATACTTCGAGCTGCAGTTCAGGATGCGTCCGATTTCATTGTAAATAGTAGCAACCACTTCAGCGTGAGTCTGCGCAAGCTCATGCATTCTCTGAGTAGCGATTTCGCGCACCTTGAGTTGCAGCGTGTCGTCGCCGGCGATCTGGCTGACCACCCAAAAACTGTCTTCGCCTTGCAGGGCACGCCAAGGCGAGGCTCTGCGAATTCGTTCGCGCAGCTTGACGAGTCTTATGAATTCGTTGCGTTCCTGCTCAACAGCAACGCAGCGGCGTTCGATGATGACGTTTGCCTTGCTCTCCTCAATCGGGACGAGATCTTCCAGGTCTTCATCAGCGTCAGATAAGCGCTGGAATTTCCGGCTCAAACGATGTGCAAGCTCTTGATACGCTGTCGCAAAGTGCGAGGGCACGATGGATAGCAGCAGATCCTCTTTATCCCATGGCGGCAGCTTTGCCTCAAACCACGCATTTTCATCCGCCTCGGTCTCTCCATGTACGTGTGCTTCGATTGTCAGGTTGTACACCCATTCAAACAGTACAATCAATTGCAGTAGTTTGTTCTTGTCGGGATCGACGCAGGTCTTTTCGACGCCAGGACATAAATACTTTAGAAGTCGCTCATAGCCGTCCTGCACCATACGGGCCACCCGAAGGCGCAACCGAATTGTCGCCATGTCTGGCTTCTTGTAGCGCAGGCCGAGCAAGCGTGCAAATGCCAGCCCGTCGTCTTCAGAAGCCGTGCCTGCGAACACTCTCTCCAGCCTTTCCTGTGTCATCGGGATCTCGTGCTGCAGTTCGCTGGTGTCGAAACCTCTGCGTTTTACAAACGCCAAGGCACTTTGAACGAGATCCGCGGGAGACTGCTGCCAATCTGGCTCAAATGCCCCGTGAAATACTAAGGGAGCATCATCCGGAAAGTATTCAGCGATTTTCGCGGTATTCGGCAGGGTTCCTGAGCGCCAGTTATTCAGAGTAAGCAGGATGGTGCGTCTCGCATCTTTTTCCTCCCGATGTTTCGGCCCGATGAGTTGTCCTGTCTGGTCGATGGTGCTGCCTAGCAGATCGAGCAGCCAGTCAATCACCTGGGGAATTGGTAGTTCAAGAGCGTTCTGATCCCGGTTCCAATGTGGCATGAACCAGAACCGCCCCCCTGGCATGCCTGCGTCCAATGGCTGCGGCTGATCGTCACCAGGCAAACTCCAGTTGGCGACCACGCGTGCAAGGCCCGGAATGTAGCAATAGGCAAGCATGTGCTGACCTGCCCCCTGTAGCCGTACCACTCATTCGGCAGGAAGTCCGGTTGCAAGGTTAATCGAATTGGTTGTGGTTTGCATTGCATCGTCAGCATGCTGACGATGCAATGCAGCGAATCTAGCG
>Ga0302250_1000489_pt1 | contig 38279 bp, 39 predicted proteins | sample AAG_RA_Asp_MG_FD_193536 | JGI IMG/M metagenome (GOLD analysis project Ga0302250, IMG submission 193536) | Enriched activated sludge microbial communities from anaerobic digester in WTTP, New Holstein, Wisconsin, United States - AAG_RA_Asp | ecosystem: Engineered > Bioreactor > Anaerobic >...
GTATTAGTTTCCACCTACATTATCGCAACTGCTTCAACCCGAACGGCAAATTTGATTGATTGTAACTTTCATACAATTAGGTATTTAATTATTAATAAACGCACGCCTCGTGGCGCACCAAAGTCGCTGAGAAATTAATAAGGATGCAAAGAAAAATACAAAAATTCAGGAATTTAAAAACCCCGGCAGGCAATCTCGACTTACGGGAGCTTCGCTGTAATGCATAAGAAGCAACCTAACAAACTGTCTTTCAATCTATAATCTATAATTTATAATTTATAATTCTTTTTTCAGCTTTCCTTTTCTCCCACAAAATGATCTGTTTTGTGCTCGAATAACAGGTTAAAAGAGGTCAGACTTCCATAGATTCTGGTGATATATTGTTGAAGATTAATCTTTTCTTCATCATTCAGATTAGAGGCATTGATTCGCTGCTCCATTACCCGCAACCGGTCGCGCACCATCACCACTTTATGAAAAAACGCATCGATCGGCATTTCTTTCTGCTGAAGTTTTTGATTACCCGGTTCAAAAATGATCCGTCCTCCCCTCCACTTGGTTCCCATTTCCACAGTTTCCTGAATATCCGCAAACCTTCTCAAAATCTTGACGATACTCTTCTCTACCTTTTCATAGCTGATAAGGTCATCATCCGGTTCTGCCCTGTCAATTACTTCAAGGGCATTAAAACTTCTGGCAATCGATTTTCGCCCGTAATCCATAAATACGATTTCGAAAAAATCAGAGGAAACCTGAATGACTACTCCGGTTCCAAATTCGGGATGCTTAATTCTTGAACCTATTCCTGGTGTTGCTGAATCCATTTTTTCTGTATTTAATATTTCTGATTGTGCAAATTAAACAAGATTTTACCAGACTGCATGGATTGTGTTTTGATAAAATCTGCTATTTTTGCGACGTTGTTACATTTAAAACGCTCTAACTATGTTAAAAAATCTTGTTTACCTTTTTTTTGCAGCGCTGATGATTGTGGCCTGCAACTCAGCCAAAAAATCAGATTTTGTTACCCTTACCGTAGAAGAATTTGATCAGAAATGTCCGGAACTGGTGGATCAGAATATTGAGATCAGTGGTACTGTAGTACATGTGTGCAAACATGGCGGTAAAAGGTTGTTTCTTATCGGTAGTGATTCTGCTTACCGGATTGAAGTAACTACTGGTGAAAAACTGGCTGCATTTAATCCTGAGATGGAGGGTTCTGAAATCACCATCAATGGGAAAGTACATGAACTCAGAATTGATGAAGCATACCTGACCCAATGGGAAAATGAAGTCAGGGCAGGTACCGGCGACCAGGAAAGCGACCTGAAAGTGCATGACGGCGCTGAAGGCCATGAGCATAACGAAGGCGCCGAAGGTCAGTTTGCCCAGATCCAAAACTTCAGGGACCAGATAAAAGCCGCCGGCTCCGATCATATTTCCTTATATTCAGTGATAGCCGAATCTTTTAAAATTAAAGAAAATTAGATGGTTTGGAAGTGGAGAAAATGGAACAGGGCAACCCATCGCGACCTGGGGTATTTCTTTTTCGGAATTACTTTAATTTATGCTATTTCAGGCATTGCCATTAATCACCGGGAAGACTGGAATCCCAATTTTATCATTAAGACTACTCCGGTTGACCTCGGAAAACCTGTCGAGGGAAAGCCATCGAAGGAAGAAGTGCTGGAAATTCTGAAATCACTGGATGAATTAGACAATTTCAAAAAATATTATTTCCCTGATTCCCGCACTTTGAAAGTATTTTTGAAAGGGGGCTCACTGATGATTTACATGGATGAAGGAACCGGTTTTATCGAAAAAGTTAAAAAAAGACCTGTCTTCAGCGAGTTCAATTACCTGCATTATGACCCCGGGAAATGGTGGACGCTGTATTCCGACATATATGCCGGAGCATTGATTATAATTTCTATAACAGGCTTATTTATAGTCAGGGGCAAGAATGGCATTTCGCGCAGAGGAGCCATTTTAACGATTGCCGGTTGTATCATTCCGGCCATTTTTCTGATACTCTATTATTAGCCTCAGAATCTGATCGTTCACTGCAACAACCTGGGGAAGCACCAGTTGATGACCATCGTTGCAGATCACAAAATTTCCAAGTTTTACTTTTTCCGATTCCGGCAGTTGATGAGCATTTCTTTCCACAAAGAAGTGCTCATCTGCCTTATCTCTTTGCATAACCCTCTTTTTTCGTATTTCCTGCTGGGCAGACACCACAATCGTTGCATCCAGCCGACGATAATAACCAGTCTCAAAAATTAGCGCAGATTCATAAATTACATACGCTGAATGTGGTCTCGATGCGGCAAATCCGGAAAACATCCCTCTTACACGGGGATGAATAATCTGGTTGAGCGATGCCAGAATTTTATGATTGCTGAAAGCAAGCTGAGCCAGTTTTCTCCGATCGATTTCAAGTTTATCGGTAAGAATTTGTCTACCACAAAGGGTTACAATTTCACGGATCACATCCTCATATCCATAAAGTTTTTTAGCTTCCAGGTCAGCATTAAAAACACCAATGCCAAGCCTTTCAAAAATACCGGCAATCCATGTTTTCCCGCTTCCGATATTTCCGGTAAGACCAACTTTATACATAGGGTCAGTTTAAGGGTTCTGCAACAACCTCTGAAGGGGTAACCGATCCGATCTTAACGGTCGGGGGTATGTTAAAATACCTGACTTTAAGCCTGGTAATACTGTCAGTTATAAACTCCGACGGTTCAACATAAAAAATCACCTTTCCCGGATCGAACAATTCGACATCTTTTTTGGCCACTTTAAAAACAGCTTTAATGGAAGGGGGTGAAATCCTGAACGCAGGCTTTTTCTCTTCCATTCCGTATTGAACCAGGTACTCATAAGATACTTCATCATAGGATTCAACGGGTATTATTACCTTAACCATGCCTTTTTCATCAGGATCAGCAAAACTAATCATGGGCGGAAGCTCAAGATGGATGTCAACCTCCGAATTTCTGACCAGGTCATTAATCAACAGGTTTGCCGTTCTGACAGCCTTAAGCGTGTCAATAATATGCTCAGGCCCTTTAACACGGACACGGGATGGTTGAATCCGGACACTGTCATACAGAAAATACCCGGGCTCAAATTGTACAGACCCATTGACCATTACCGGTAATGATCTTTCCCGGACCGATTCAAAAACAAACGACAGGGTATCCGGCGTGATGGAAATTAAAGTAATACCTTGTCCGATCTGCGCTGAAATCTGGTTTACCAGTCTGGAACTGGGTAAACTGGCATAAAAATAAGTCTCCGATCTGAATAACTGAAGATTGGAAATATCGAGCTCCAGTTTACTGCTTTCCCTCAATGATTCGGTGTTCATAATCCTGAATCCCTTTGCTTTAACCAATAATTTAAGCACAGAATCCGGCGTCGAATGGATTATTTTATCCTTGGGAAGATTGACGAAATTTATAGGATAGTAAACAATGGTTGTATATTCTGCAGAGAGTTTGATGATAAACCAGAAAAAAGTGGCAATAAAAAAGCAGATCAGAAAAACCGATAACTTGTATTTGATTTTCTGATCAAGTGGTTTGATCTTGTCCGTAGGACCGTTTATTTTCCCCAGTCTTATCATATTTCAGTGCCTGAACCGATAAGTAAACCGGTTACCTCACTATTTTTGCTCATTTAGCAGGGATGACGCATCCAGTGCAGCGGCCGATTTTTCTATTTTAAGTTTACCAAGTCCCTCTGTTTCAATAATCAGAGTAGTCTCCTGAACTTCCAGAATTTTTCCGTGAATCCCGCCAATTGTAATAATTTTATCACCCTTTTTCAACGCTTCCCTGAATTTCCGCTGCTCCTTCTGCTTTCTCATCTGTGGTCTGATAAAAAACAGATACATTACAGCCAGAATAAGTACCAAGGGCAGAAGCGACATCAAAGGGCTTCCTCCCTGATCAGGGCTTGGCCCCATTAATAATACAAAAAGAAATGTGTTCATAATTTAACTTACTTTTTTATAATTTATTAATTTTCAGATTCTACTACTTTAGCTTTTATATAAATAATGGTTTCCCTGGGCTGGGTGTTGGATACAATGGTAATACTCTTGTTTTGAAATCCAGACCGACCTTCACTGTTAAAGGTTACTGTCATCTGCCCTGATTCTCCGGGTTTAATCGGTGCTTTTGAATACTCGGGAACCGTACAGCCACAGCTCGAACTGGCAGAGCTGATCAACAGATCAGACCCGCCTTTATTGGTGAACCTGAATACATAACTTACCACTTCGCCCGAAATGAGTTTGCCAAAATCATGAACATCCTTTTCAAAACTCAGCACAGGCAGACTGCTCATATCCCCGTTGCCTGTGGCAGATTTCGGGTTTCTGACCACATCGGCCGGAATACTTTTCCCGACATCTGACTGACATCCGGTCAGGATTGAAAATACTAACGTGTTGATTATCAATATATCAATAATGATACGACGATACATATTAATTATTTTGAGCGGGCAAAATTACGTGTTTTATCCGGAGAAACCACAACTTTGGATTTTCTTTTAAACTCGCTGTATCATTTTCATAACGGAAACATATATTTTTGCAATAAACTCATTGAATGAGAATATTTCTGATTGGTTATATGGGAAGCGGAAAATCCACGGTCGGACGTATATTGTCGAGGCACCTTGGATTTGAATTTATCGATACGGATCAGAAATTTGAGGAAACATACAGGATCAGCATTACAGACTTTTTTTCAAAATACGGAGAGGAGAATTTCAGACTTATGGAACGCAAAATCCTGCAGGAGACTTTTCAGACAGATAATCTGATTATCTCAACGGGTGGGGGAACTTCATGCTATTTCGACAATCTCGGCCTGATGAAAAAGTCAGGAATCACCATTTTTCTTTCCATGAATGTTGAAAACCTGACAAACCGGCTGATTCATGCCCGAAAAAAGAGACCTTTACTCATGGATATGCAGGTTGATCAACTCCATGACCATATCCATCATCAGCTTGAGAAGAGACTTTCCTATTATTGCCTGGCGGATATCACCATTGACATCAATGGGTTAACACCGGACAGGATCATTGATTCCATTTTGGAGCAGATAAGCCGGTCAGTTTAGATCTGGTTTTCGTTCGAGCAGAGCCACACACTCCACATGATAGGTATTGGGAAACATATCCACCGGTTGCAGCGCTGTAAGCAGGTATTTCTCCGACAGCATGGCAATGTCTCTCGCCTGTGTTGACGGATTACAGCTCACATATACAATTTTTTCAGGTACCATGTACAGCAGCATGCTGATCACATTATTATGCATTCCCGAACGGGGAGGATCGGTTATAACCAAATCGGGAGTGCCATGCCGTGCCACAAAATCCGGATTAAGAGTAGCCGCAATATCGCCGGTAATAAACTCAACATTATGGATATTATTGAGTTCCTTATTGATCCGTGCATCCTGTATAGCTGTCACAACATTCTCAATGCCAATGACTTTTTTCACATACCTCGAGATAAACAATGCAATGGAACCAGCTCCGGTATAAAGATCATAGACCGTCTCAGTACCCTTGAACCCGGCAAACTCAACAACCTTTTGGTAAAGTTGTAAGGCCTGGTCACGATTTACCTGAAAAAAAGATAACGGTCCCACTCTGAAAACAAGACCATCCATCTCTTCCATCATGAAAGAATTACCTTTATAAATCTGAAATTCAAGATCACTGTAACTGTCATTCCGCTTTTCATTTACTACATAAACCAGGGAAGTCACGATAGGGTACCGGTCAGCTATAAAATCCATCAGTTCTGCGATATTGTCAGGATCATGAATGGCAAATACAATAATAACCATCCATTGTCCCGTAGAGGAATTCCTGATTACCATGTTCCGGAGAAATCCCTGGTGTGTCCGGTAGTTGTAAAAATCCCAGCCTTTCCCAATACAAAAATGCCTGACTGAATTTCTGATTTCATTGGAAGGGTCTGGTTGAAAATAACATTCTTCAAGATCAAGGACTTTGTCGAACATTTTTGAAATGTGAAACCCCAGTCCCCTTAAATCTTTATTTTCGAGGGAACGATCCTCCAAATGATACTTTTCAAGCCACTTACGGGCAGAAAAAGTAAATTCAAGCTTATTACGATAGTATTGCTGCTTTTCAGAAGCGATAACAGGGAGCACTGGCGGTGACAAAAACCCGCCAATACGCCGGAAAGCCTGCAAAACTTCATTTTGCTTGAATTGTAACTGTGCACTGTAATGTATATGCTGATACTGGCAACCACCACAAATACCATAGTGTTGGCAGAAAGGTTCGGTCCTTGCCCCTGATGGCACCGAAAAACCTATAATTTCACCGTACCTTACACCTTTCCTTTTATGAGAAATTTTTACCGAAACTTTATCTCCGGGAACTCCGTTTTTAACGAAAATAACCTGTCCCTCATGTCTGGCTACGCCATGACCTTTATCAGCCAGATCAATAACTTCAAGGTTTTCTAAAATCTTATTTTCCATCGGTTTTAATAATATTGCCAAATAAACATAAAAAAAATTACAAAAATATCCATTGAAATAAATTTCTTTATAATTTTACCCAAATTTCAATTCACCCTTATTTTTGACAGTGGTACAAGAGAACGCAACAACAACGGCTGTAATTATTGAAGATGAAAAGTCTAATTTGCAGACTTTAACCTATCTTCTTGATAAGAACTTTCCTTCAATTGAGTTGCTTGGTTCTGCGACGACTGTCAAGGGAGGTGTTCAACTGATTGAAAAGGCAATGCCACAATTGGTTTTCCTGGATATTTCACTACCTGACGGAACAGGATTTGAAGTGCTTGAGAAAACTTCGTTTAAAAATTTCAAGGTCATCTTCACTACAGCACTTGACTCTTTTGCTCTGAGAGCCTTTGAATTTTCTGCCCTGCATTACATCCTGAAACCGGTAACCTACGAAGAGTTAAAAAATGCTATTGAACGGTATTACAGCCTCAAGACGGATATTCTTATCGAGGACAAGGTAAATGTTTACAAGCAAAACATTCAGAATAATTTTCAGAAAATCATTATCCCTTCCATTGAGGGATTTTCCATGATCATGCTCGACGATGTGATAAGGCTGGAAGCTGATGATGCCTATACTATTTTTGTACTCAAAACCAAGCAGAGACTGATAGCTTCAAAGCCATTGAACAGTTTTGAAAAAATACTTTCCGATCTGCCCTTTTCCAGAGTCCATAACAAACACCTGATCAACCTCAAATTTGTCAACAGATATCTGAAAGGAAAAGGAGGTTATGTAATCATGGAAAACGGTGATGAAATTGAGGTTTCTGTGCGCCGGAAAGTTGATTTCCTCCTGGCCATGAAAAACTATGCCCGGGCAGTGTAAATAAAAAGACAAGTCCCCTTATTCATTAATCAGCCCCCGGCCGGTTTTTTGCACCAATCCTTCGGCTATGAGCTCATTAACGAGTTTATCCAGAATACCGTTTATAAATATACTGCTTTTGGGTGTACTGTATATTTTTGCCAGTTCTATATACTCATTCAATGTGACCTTAATAGGTATCGATGGCAGTTCAAGGAACTCCACCAGCGCCATCTTGATAAGAATAATGTCCATCACTGCGATGCGGTCAAGTTCCCAGTTTTTGGCTCTGGCTGCTATCAGCGACTCAAAATATTTACTCCGGAGAATGGCTTTTCTGAACAGATTAACAAGATACTGCTTATCCTCATCAGGGTTAATCTTACCTTTAGTATTGAATATGGTGGGCAGGGGCGTAAATTCATCACTCTTTTCATCAAACTCCTTCAGCGTTTTGAGAACCATAATGCAGGAAATATCGTAATCATCAACCCAGTAAATACTCTTCTCCTCATAATGTGACCTGAGAAACTCACTGGGAAGAATGAAATTTTTAACCAGATAAATGATAAAAGCCTTATCAGAGTTGAAATCAGCATCAGGAATTGATAAATAACGCTTGTATTCTTCCGATTCTTTGATCTGGTTCCACAACTTCCTGACTACTTCCTGATCATTGGCCCAACTAACCCGGTAAGCATTTATATGCTTCTCAAGATGCTTGTTTTTTTCAAGAAGTTTAACAAACTGATTGTCATAAAATTTCATCTTAGGGTGAAGTTCTTCATCGGTAGGATAAAACTTATTCTTGGCTTCTTCCATCCTTTGATAACCGAACTTCACTACTTCAATAATCAGATCAAGTTGAAATATGTAAAGTGAATATAACTTGTTAATGCTGTGCAAAAGTTGCTTCTCACCGTCTTGCAGATTATCGCTGTTTGACTGAAAAAAAGCGTACAATGACTGTAACGCTTTGATACGAAGTTGACGCCTGCTTAACATACCTTTAATGAACTCATTGGATTAATAATCAATTTTCAGGATTTAAACCGGCAAAAATACTCATTTACATTACATACGTGAATATTGTTTGGATTTTATGACCTCCAGGCTCACAAATTAACAAAAGAATCACAATAATTCCATTATAAAAATCTTATAATACTGATTGACAGCTTATTGAACGCTTTTGTGTACTGTTAAATAATGTTAAGCAAAAAAATTTATGAATAGAATCTTTTACTTTTGCATCTCCAAAAAAAGAAAGTAAACACGATGGCAGAGATTGCAAATCAAAACGAACAGAATAGAGTCTTATCAAAGACTTTACGGGCAGAAAGAAGAACCTATTTTTTTGACATGAAATCAACCAAATCGGAACAGATGTTTCTGACAATTACCGAAAGCAAGCGAAGATTCGACAATGACACGGGAAACTTTTTCTATGAAAAACATAAGATTTTCCTGTATGAAGAAGATTTTGAGAATTTCAAAAACATATTGGCGGATATTATCGCTGAATCAAAAAAACCTGACACTGACTCCCCCTCTGCTGATCCTGCAGAATCTGAAGATCAATAGTGTTTTTATCACTGTTTCTTACTTAAACTTCCGGCTACCACACTACCCGGAATATCGTCGGGTTGTTCAGCCTGCATGTACTAAATGAGGCGGGATTGCGTTCGTTTTGTTTTTCACCCCATATATACCCAGAGAGATATTTGCCTTAACATTTTAAAATTTATTGTTGTACTTTTGCCGCAATATAGAAAGCCGTTAACATGGGAAAAGTAATTACCGTTGCAAACCAAAAAGGAGGGGTGGGTAAAACTACTTCTTCTATCAATCTTGCAGCAAGTTTTGCAGTACTTGAATATAAAACACTGCTTATCGATGCAGATCCTCAGGCGAACGCCACTTCAGGAATAGGATTTGACCCGAGGAATATCAAGCTAAGTATTTATGAAAGCATCATCGATGGGGTTGATCCTAAAAATATAATCCTCGACACTTCCACTCCCAATCTTTCACTTTTACCTGCTCATATTGATCTGGTTGGTGCTGAAATCGAAATGATTAACATGCCTAACCGGGAAAGGATGATGGTGAATGTGATTCAGAAGATCCGGGAGGATTATGATTACATTATCATAGATTGTTCTCCTTCACTCGGTCTGGTTACCATCAATGCACTGGTTGCGGCTGACTCTGTGATTATTCCGGTTCAATGCGAATATTTTGCACTCGAAGGCCTTGGTAAATTACTGAATACCATCAAAATAGTTCAAACCCGGCTAAATCCCGACCTGGATATTGAAGGCATCCTGTTAACCATGTATGACTCAAGGCTGCGGCTGGCTAAACAGGTAGTTGATGAAGTAAAACTCCATTTTCAGCAAATGGTTTTTGACACCATCATCAGCAGAAATACAAAACTTGGCGAAGCACCCAGTTTCGGGGAAAGTATCATTATGCACGATGCAGCCAGCACTGGCGCAGTCAATTACCTCAACCTGGCCAGGGAAATCATTCAGAAAAATAAAAAGAAAAATCAAAAATCTGCTGAACCAAAAAGTGAGGTAACCCATGAAAACTAAACGGACAGGACTTGGCCGCGGATTGGATGCCATATTGCAAAGCCCGGATACAGATATCACCTCTACCGATATCTCCGGCGAATTTGTAGTGGGAGCCATTGCCAGTATTGCCCTGGATAAAATAGAAGCCAATCCGTTCCAACCCAGGGATACCTTTGAAGAAACATCTCTGCTTGAACTGGCTGCCTCAATCAAAGAGCAGGGGGTGATCCAGCCTGTTACGGTAAGAAAACTGGGATATGACAAATACCAGCTTATCTCCGGAGAGAGAAGGCTTAGAGCTGCACGATTTGCTGAACTCCATGAAATTCCCTGTTATATCCGTCTGGCCAACGACCAGCAGATGCTTGAACTTGCCCTGATTGAAAACGTACACAGGGAAGACCTCAATCCTATTGAGGTAGCCGTAAGTTACCAACGGCTCATTGAAGAATGCAGCCTCACTCAGGAAAAACTCAGTGAACGGGTGGGTAAAAACAGGGTCACTATAACTAACTTTCTCAGGCTGCTGAAACTACATCCAAATGTTCAGATTGCCCTGCGTGACAAACTGATTACTGTTGGACATGCCCGAGCCCTCCTCAACATTACAGAACCTGAAAAAGTGCTTTTGCTCCTGAATGAAATCATTGACAAAGGTTTATCCGTAAGACAAACCGAAGATCTGACCAGGAATACCGGGGTGCCAAAACCAAAAATCATCAGGAAAAGAAATCCGGTCCATGAATTTGAAGATTCTGTAAAAATACTGAATCAGAAATATGGATTCAAGGTAACGGTTACCCGTACCCCAAATGGACGGGGAAAAGTGCATTTCTCGTTCCGAAATGAAGAAGAGTTCAAAAAGCTTGTACAACTCCTGGATCGATAATTCATAATGACAATTACTTAATCAGTATTTAGAATTCCGCTGATGAACACAAACCACTGGATAGTCCCGTCACATTTTCTGAAACTGGCCATCTTCATGATGCTGCTTCCGGGAATTTCCGGATTGTGTTTTGGACAGAATGCCACTCAGAAAACAGACGATTTTGGTTTGCGTCACTCTCCCCAGAAAGCGTTCCGTCTCTCTCTGATTCCCGGACTTGGCCAGGCTTATAACAAAAAATACTGGAAAATACCCATCATTTATGGAGGATTTGGCGTTCTTTATTATTTCAGGGACTCAAACCGGGACGAATACCTTAAATTCCGGGAAGCTTACAATTATGTTTCATCGGGTGAAACAACCCCGATAAACAATGAATATGTCGGCAGGTACGATGTAGAAACGCTTAAATCAGGAAGAGACTATTACCGGAGAAATCTTGAACTTACCTATATCTTTGCCGGGGTCCTGTATATTCTTAATCTGGTTGATGCTACAGTTGATGCCCACTTTTATTCCTATGATATCAACGATAACCTGAGTTTGAGCATTCAGCCCATGATACCTGACAACCCGGGGAAACCATATGCTCCGGGAATTAGTTTGTATTTTCATTTATTACCTTAGATTTAATTAAATTCTTAAACCTGTGAAAATTGCATTGATTGGATATGGAAAGATGGGTAAAGAAATTGAAAAAATTGCCCTGCAGCGTGGACATGAAATTTATCTCAAAATCGACAATGAAGAAGACTGGGAAACCAGGCGGGATGCTATGTCCGGGGTTGATGTTGCCATTGAATTTACCTTACCCGAAAAAGCCATCTCCAATATCATGCGTTGTTTTGAACTTAATATTCCAGTTGTTTCAGGCACTACCGGCTGGAATGATAAATTGGGAGACATCAGGGATTATTGCATCATGAACCATAAACAGATGTTTTATGCATCGAATTACAGCATTGGTGTGAATATCTTTTTTGAGTTGAATAAGCAGCTTGCAAGCCTGATGGCAGGGTTTCCCGAATATGAAGTATCGATTGAAGAAACCCATCACATTCAAAAACAGGATGCGCCCAGCGGAACAGCTATTGTTCTTGCTGAGCAGATCATTGAATACCTTGGCAGGAAACAGCAATGGACAAAACCAGGTTCGGCCTCGCCGGGAGAATTGGAAATATCCTCCGTAAGGGCTGAAAATGTACCGGGAACCCACCGGGTTTTTTATATATCTGAGGTGGATGAAATTGCGATCAGGCATACTGCCAAAAGCCGGAAAGGGTTTGCCACGGGCGCCGTAATGGCTGCAGAATGGTTGTCAGGCCGGGTTGGCTTTTATGGAATGAAAGATTTTCTGGCTGATTTGCAAATAATCAAATAGTTAACAGCCTCTGAAATTTTTCATTTTTATTTTCGTTTCACTCAAATCAATAAATTGTATATGACCGTTTTGATTGTCCTCATTATTGTTTTTCTGATTTTTCCGGTATTTCTTTATCCCATTTTTAATAAGGCCGGATTTAACGGAATATTTTCAGTGATTCCCTTTTATAATTATTTCATCTGGCTTAAGATCATCGACAAGCCACTCTGGTGGTACCTTTTTATCATCTTTCCATATCTGAATATTTTCATGGTTTTCCTGATGATTGTAGAAACCGTAAAAGCTTTTGGAAAACATGATCTTGGAAATCAAGCGCTTAGTGTACTTTTTCCATTTATTTTTCTTCCATATATTGGTATCTCCACAAAAGAAAAATATCTGGAACCGGGTAAAAGAGTCAAAATCAAGAAATCATCCATGAGAGAATGGGTAGATGCCATAATTTTTGCTGTAGTAGCCGCCACTATCATTCGTACCTTCATATTTGAAGCCTACACCATCCCAACCTCCTCCATGGAGAAATCATTACTGGTAGGTGATTACCTTTTTGTCAGCAAGATCAGTTTTGGCCCGAAAATCCCCAACACTCCCATTGCATTTCCATTTGTACACCATACTTTACCACTGACAAAATATACCCGTTCATTTGTTGAATGGATCAAACTGCCATTTTATCGGTTTCCCGGTTTTAAATCTGTCCGGAACAATGATGTGGTAGTATTTAACTATCCAAGCGGAGATACTGTGGTGCTTCAGCGTCAAAATGAAGATTACTATCAGATAATCAGGGATGCTGAGAAAGAAGAGCAAAGTAAACTGGGAGGCCACTACAAACCCGGAATGGGCAGGGCTAAAATCTGGAGTGAATATAAAATCGATGCAAGACCGGTAGATAAACGGGAAAATTATATCAAGAGATGCATTGCAGTCGCCGGTGATTCACTGTTAATTATTGACAAACAGGTATATGTAAATGGGAAACCGGCAGCAAATCCGCCTGAGATGCAGTTCAATTATACCATAATTACAGATGGTACCCCTTTTAATATGGAAACATTTGATAAGCTCAGGATTACCGAAGGTATCATGATCAGTCAGAATGAGTATATCCTGCCATTGTCCGGAGAGAAGGCCGGGGCTCTTAAAAATCTCCCTATTGTACAATCCGTAACTTTACGGGTAAGACCGGCCGGAACCTTGTATGACCCCATCTTCCCTCATGACCCGGAACATTTTTCATGGAATGAAGACAACTTTGGTCCGCTTTGGATCCCAAAAGCCGGGGTTACTATTGCTATAAACTCTTCAAACATAGCCTTGTACCGGAAAATTATCGATGTTTATGAAAATAATGATCTGAAAATCCAAGGGGACAGTATCTTCATAAATGATAAATTATCAACCAGTTATACTTTTAAGCAGGACTACTACTGGATGATGGGGGATAACCGCGATAATTCAGCTGATTCAAGATTCTGGGGATTTGTACCCTACGACCATATTGTGGGAGAAGCTTCTTTTGTTTGGCTATCCCTTGAAAAAAACAAATCGCTGTTCTCCGGAAAAATCAGGTGGGATAAGATGTTCCGTGTTATACGCTGATCCGGAAAGTAAAACGAATCTTTCTATGTATTTCATTCAGTAATTAATTAAAACTTGAATATCATGAAATTAATGTCAACCCTCGTAATCCTGTTTGCAATCCTGTTCACTTTTTCCTATCCGGTGAGTTCTCAGGAAAAGTCTTTTGAAGGTGTTATTGATTATGAAATTACTTTCCCAGGAAGTAATTTTCCTCCGGAAACCATGTCTATGCTTCCAAAAAATATGAAAATGTACATGACTGATAACTTTTCCAAAACAGAAATGGTAATGTCAATGGGCAATCAGAGCGTAATTATTGACCATCAAAACCTTAAGACCACTGCACTCATTAATGTGATGGGGCAAAAGTATGCCATCGTTCAAAGCCGCGAAGAAATTGAAAAAGAAACCGGGGATAATCAGATTCCGACTCTTCAGCTCACAGATGAAACCAAAGAAATTGCCGGTTATAGCTGTAAAAAGGCCATTATACTGATTAAAAACAAAGAAGGGAAGGAAACTGATAAACTTACCGTTTTTTTTACCGATAAAATTATGGTTAAAGACATGTATTTTCATCAGCCTTTATTTAATGCAATTCCCGGGTTAATGCTTGAATATGATATGGAAGCCCAGGAAGGATTACGGATGAAATTATCCGCTCTGTCCGTTGAAAAGAAAAAAATCTCAAAGAATGAGTTTCAGGCTCCAGCCGAATACAAAGTTACCACCAAAGATGACTTGATGAAAATGTTTGGAGGCGGCGGAGAATAAATAATTTATCCGTTCAGAATACGGAAGTCATATGCCAACGATAACCACCAGGTATATTATATGACCATAAAAACCAACCAGTTTAAAGACAGTAAGCCAAAAAAAGAAAAGAAAACTGCACCGGAAAGCAATCCTGGAGAGCAGTTTAAAAGATTAACAGGGTTCATATCCAGTACACGGTTCACTCTAAGTGTAGGAATCATATTTCTTTTCATCGCCATTTTCCTTTTACTGGCGTTCACATCTTATTACCTCACCTGGACTACTGATGACAATAAAGTTTCCGGAGATTTCTGGAGTGTTGTTTTTAGTAATAATTCTGGAAACGCAGCTGACCCTGTGAAAAACTGGATGGGCGCTATCGGAGTATTTGCTGCTGCCTTTTTTATTAAAGAATGGTTTGGACTTGCTGCTTTTCTGATTCCTGTTTTTTTAATATACCTGGTATTCAGACTAATGTTCAGGATCAGAATACTGCCTTTTTACCTATCATTGATATATTTTATCCTGGGAACTACCTGGATTTCAATTTTCTTCGGATTTTTCTTTAACCAATATGAATTTGGTTTGCTGTCGGGCAAGTTTGGTTACATTGCCAATCAGCAACTTGATATTCTTATTGGCAAACCAGGCACAGGTATGCTCCTGCTGGCTGTGTTATTACTGTTTTTAATTGTGCATATTAGGATTCCTGCCAACTGGTTCAAAAGAAAAAGCAGACCTGAGCCCGATAAAAACGATAATGAAACTGACTATCAACCTGTTTGGAATGAAAAGCAGCCTGATGATTCCACTATTAAAACGGCAACAGGGGTAAACGGGCTTTACGGGGAACAGGATATGGAATCCCTGCTGGATGATGTGAATCCGGCGTATGAAGATGACCAGGTACCGGCAGAAAACATCCTGAAGAAGGGTGATTATCTGCAGAAGAGTCATACGAAACAGGATGAGAAGGAAATTGAACTGACCATCACAGGTTTACATGAAAAGTCAGGCGGAAATAAGGGAACCCTGCCAAAGCCATCCGAAACAGAGCATTTGCCTGAGTTGCCTGATACTGGTTTACATTCCGATTTTGATCCACGGCTTGAGCTGTCGGATTACCGTTTCCCGGACCTCGATCTGCTGGATGATTATGGTAATGATTCCATTAGTATTCAACCAGAAGAGATTGAAATGAACAAGCGAAGAATTGTTCAGACACTTAACAATTATGACATTGAGATTCAAAAGATAAAAGCTACTGTAGGTCCCACGGTTACATTATATGAGATTGTACCGGCTCCGGGTGTCCGGATCAATAAAATCAGAAACCTTGAATATGATATTGCACTCAGTCTCGCTGCACTGGGTATCCGTATCATAGCACCCATTCCGGGTAAAGGGACTATTGGTATTGAAGTTCCGAACCTGAAACCCGAGGTAGTATCCATGAAATCCATTCTCGGGTCTGAAAAATTCCAGAGTTCCAAAGCCGGTTTACCATTTGGAATTGGGAAAACGATTGCCAATGAATCCTTTGTGGCAGATCTTACCAAAATGCCCCACATTTTAATGGCGGGAGCAACAGGTCAGGGAAAATCAGTAGGGCTCAACGCCATTATTGCTTCTTTGCTTTACAAAAAGCATCCGGCCGAGATCAAATTTGTAATGGTCGATCCCAAGAAGGTCGAGTTAACCTTATTCACGAAAATTGAGCGGCACTTTCTTGCCAAACTACCTGATTCTGAAGAAGCAATCATTACTGACACGCGCAAAGTGGTACGTACCCTCAACAGTTTATGTATCGAGATGGAGAACCGGTATGAGCTTCTCAAAGATGCCCAGGTACGAAACATCGGCGAGTATAATGTCAAATTTATTGCCCGTAAATTAAATCCTGTGATGGGCCACAGGTTTTTGCCATTCCTGGTATTGGTAATCGACGAGTTTGCAGATCTGATTATGACTGCCGGCAAAGAGATTGAAATACCGCTCACCAGATTAGCCCAGCTGGCAAGGGCAGTCGGAATTCATCTGATTATTGCCACTCAGCGCCCATCGGTAAATATCATTACCGGATCCATCAAAGCCAACTTCCCGGCCCGTATTGCATTCAGGGTAATATCAAAAATCGACTCCCGCACCATTCTCGATCAGGGCGGGGCCGATCAACTGGTTGGAAGGGGAGATATGCTGTTTTCGACCGGCAATGATCTCATCAGACTTCAATGTGCTTTTATCGACACGCATGAGGTGGAAAAACTTACTGAATATATCGGTTCCCAGAGAGCATTCCCGGATGCTTACCACCTGCCCGAATACTTCGAAGAACAGGATGAGCCCATCACCGAATTTAACCCCGATGAGAGAGACTCCCTGTTTGAAGAGGCCGCCAGTATTATAGTTGCCACACAGCAGGGTTCCACTTCATTATTGCAGAGAAAACTGAAGATTGGTTATAACAGGGCAGGAAGAATCATCGACCAGCTTGAAGCTGCCGGCATTGTAGGCCCTTTTGAAGGTTCCAAGGCAAGAGATGTAAAAATTGCCAATGAAATTGCTTTGGAACAATTCTTGAAAGATGTAAACGACAGAAATAATCAAAAACCCTGAAAGCATTTAAAAAAACTTAACTTATAATACCCTCTTATGAAACTCCCGTTGATTTATACTGCTTTATCCACGCTGTTTTTTATACTGATTACCCCTTGCATTTTGGCTCAACAAGACCAGGAAGCGGTTGATATACTTGACAGGGTTTCAAAAAAAACCCAATCATACCAGGTAATCGATGCAGCCTTCACGTACACTATGAACAACCCCAAATCAAAGATTAACGAATCAAAAACAGGTAAACTGTTACTCAAGGGCGATAGTTACCGCCTGGAAATTGAAGGCCAGATTATCATTTCCAATGGTCAGACCGTCTGGACGTATATGCCAGCGGCAAAAGAAGTACAGATCAATGATGCGGCTGAAAATCCAGAAACTGTTTCACCTTCCGGACTGCTTACCGGCTGGAACAAAAATTACACGCCAAAACTCCTTAAAAAGCCCGGTGCCAATTATGGGTCTGATGTACAGGTTATCGAACTTACTCCTAAATCCAATAAAAACATAACCAAGGTGATGCTGGTCATTGACAAAACCAAACAGCAGATTAAAAAAGCAATAATCAATGATAAAAGCGGCAGTACATTCACTTACACCATTGATAAATTCAATCCATTATCCTCAGTAGATCCGGGCAAGTTTAAGTTTTCAGAAAAAGATTATCCCGGGGTGGAAATAATCGACATGAGGTAGTTGAAGGTGGTCACCCACCCATAAAGACTTCATCGATATTCTCAAATACTATAGGAAGTTTCTCCAGGTTGAAAGGTTTTGAAATATAATCATCCATCCCTGATTCGAAACATCTCTCTTTATCTTCTTTCATAGAATTGGCCGTAATGGCAATTATCCTTGAGCGCTTCAAGCCTGAATTCTTCTCAAATTTCCTTATTTTTTCAGTAGCTTCAATCCCATCCATCAAAGGCATCTGGATATCCATCAGAACCAGATCATATGGATTTGCCATATATTTTTCCAGCGCGATTCTCCCATTTTCAGCAACGTCGATTTCGTATCCAAATTTTTTAAGTGTAAAAACTGCCACTTTTTGATTGATCAGATTATCTTCTGCCAGCAAAATCCTGATATTTTCGAGATTGCTTTTAGCGGATGAATGAAGCGGATCATTCAGGGAATTCTTCCCTTTTTCAAGTGTAACCGTAAAACTGAATACAGATCCCATTCCTTCTTTACTGGATACATCCAGATCACCATTCATCAGATTGCAAAGGTGTTTGGCAATCACCAGTCCAAGGCCGGTACCCGGGTACTTCCTGTTGTATGAGTCATCATGCTGGGTAAATGCCTTAAACAGCTTGTTACGGTTTTCTTCGGATATCCCAATACCGGTGTCACTAATAGCAAATTTCAAAACAATATTGGAAGCTGTTTCTCCGGCCTTTTCAATATCGATTTTAATAGAACCCTGTTCCGTAAATTTAATAGCATTCCCGACTAGATTGATTAGAATCTGCTTCAATCTCACAGGGTCTCCTTTCAGTATAAAAGGTATGGCCCTATCAATTTGGAAACTGAAATCCAATCCTTTTAGCCGGGCCTGGTGATTGAGTATCCTCGTAAGTTCAGCCAACTCATTCCTAAGATTCAGGGCAATATTTTCCAGGTGAAGCTCATTGGCCTGCAATTTCGAAAAATCAAGAATATCGTTTATAAGGTTCATGAGCAAATTGGCGGATATCTCAATGCTGTCAATCAACTCTTTTTGCTCAACTGAAAGGTTTGTTTTATGAAGCAGGTTCAACATTCCCAATATTCCTGACATCGGGGTTTTAATTTCATGGCTTATTGTTGCCAGAAATTTACTTTTCGCGCAGGAAGCATCCTCGGTTTCCAGCCGGATTTGTTTTATCGCATCAGCAGCCTGTAACAACTCTTCATTTTTCTGAGCAATGACCTGCATAAGCTTTTCCGCTTCTTTTTCATGCACGGTAATCTGCTTCAGGGCAAGTGCCTTTTGATTCATCTGATGAAATCCCCATCTGACCAAAACTACAATTACCAGGAAAACAATAATGAAAATCAACAATACAGTTAACTGCATTTTAAAGGTATAAGAATAATTAACCGATTCAAAGCAATAACTTAATTCAAAAAATAGCTAAAAGTCAATTAAAATCTCTATACTACTCAAAAAATTATCCAAGAAAAACAATATTGTTAACTTGCTTATTTACAAACTGATATAATTATAACAAAAACAAATGAGCCCTCGAAATTTCCTAAGAAGAAACTAATAATCTAATTTTGGGACAAACCGGCAAACGGTAAAACTCCTGTATCAGTGTATAGAATCGAAGATCCTGGCCAATTCTTCCAACCTGAAAGGTTTACTGATATAGTCATCCATTCCTGATTCAATACATTTCTGCCGGTCATCCTTCATGGCATTGGCGGTCATGGCGACAATTTTCACCGGCGGCTTTGACATTTCCTGTTGTTTAGCCCTGATTTGCCGGGTTGCCTCTAATCCATCCATCACCGGCATCACTACATCCATAAGGATTACATCATATTTGTTTTGTCCATATTTTTCTACAGCCTGCTTGCCATCATAGGCAATGTCAATTCTGTGACCGAATTTTTTCAGGCTGGCAATGGCTACTTTCTGATTAATCAGATTATCTTCAGCAATAAGAATAGAAAGTTGTTCTTTTTGCTGATAAATCACATCTTTTTCATCATGTGTAAGATCATAAGGCGGCTCCTTGCCTTTACCAAGCACCAGGGTGAACCAGAAGGAAGAGCCTTCTCCGACTTTACTTTCAAATCCAATAGTACCTCCCATCAGTTCAACCAGTTTCTTGGTTATAGTAAGGCCAAGTCCTGTACCGCCAAATACTTTAGTGTGGGATAACTGGCTGAATTCTTTAAAGAGCTTGGATTTGGCTTCCTCGGGTATTCCAACCCCTGAGTCCGTAACCCGGAACAAATATTTTCGCAATGGTCCATGCTCTTCAATTAACCTGGCATCAAACCGTATAAATCCTTTTTGGGTGAATTTGATGCTGTTATTAAGCAGGTTAATAAAGATCTGCTGAACACGAACCGGATCACCAAGTGCATACATAGGTACCGATAATTCTACATTTTTTTGAAAATCAAGACCTTTCTCCTGTGCTTTAGGATTTAATAATTTAATGGATTCATCAATTACATTGTGCATGCTGAAATCGATGCTTTCAAGGTCAATTTTTCCGGCTTCAATTTTAGAAATATCGAGGATATCATTAATTATGGTGAGCAGATTATTGGCTGAATAATCAATTACATCAATAAATTCCCGCTGAGAATCACTAAGCTCCGATTTTTTCAGAATATCAGCAGCTGCAATAATGCCATTCATAGGTGTTCTGATTTCATGGCTCATATTGGCTAAAAACTCATTCTTCAGCCGGGTGCTGTATTCAGCCCTTTCGATGGCATTCTGAAGATCAACCTGAAGTTCTTCACGCTTTTTCACTTCATTTTCAAGCTCTACGGCTATTTTTTTCAGATCATCATACATCCTTTTCATTTGGATCTGGGAACCCACTCTTGCAATTACCTCCGATGACTGAAAAGGCTTGGTAATGTAATCGATCCCACCCACCTCAAACGCTTTAACCTTATGCGAAATATTGGTGAGTGCGCTGATAAAGATCACAGGAATGTTTTTGGTTTCTTCGTTCCGCTTAAGGTCAGAACAAACATCAAACCCGCTTATATCCGGCATCAGGATATCCATAAAAATCAAATCCGGATGTATCTGGGCAATCTTTTCAAACGTTTCTATTCCATTTGAAGCATATTCAATCTGGTAATTCTGCTTTTTCAGAATTGTCCCGAGTACTCTTTGGTTATCAGGATTATCATCAACTATTAAAACAACTCCACTGCTGGATTCAATCATAAGACTCCATTTTTCTGACTTTAAAAAAAGTAACCATGGAGTGCAAATTTAAAAAAATAAAACAGAAGTCAAATTTGTAACCCATTAAATAAAAAAAATTAATTTTGTCGGGTTTTGGTGGAACACATGGGTTATACCTAATGTGTTCAGAATAGGGAACCGGGTGAAATTCCCGGACAGTGCCCGCTGCTGTAATCTCGTAAATATTTTTCTGAATCCCCGCCACTGTTTATCATGAATGGGAAGGCATCAGAAAAATGAGTAAGTCAGAAGACCTGCCAGAACAAATTTCAAGACCTTCGGGAGTTAAGGTCAGCAAAATTTGAGTCATCACATTTTCTGATATTTCCCCGGGGTTTATTCATTAATTTTTAAGAGCCCGCTCTTATTAATAGTTTTTAACCTGAATGATTAATTTTCTCAGGACAGTGTTCAACGCTTGCAGATATCTTGTACCGGTCATTATTTTTCTTTATACGGCACCGGGAATAAAGGCACAGGATTGCTTTGACACCATCGATCTTAATGAAACGGAGATCATTGGCAACAAAATAAGATACAAGGAATTATATGCCGGAAAAAAACAGCTGGATCTCTCACAAACCGGTATGTCAGGTAAAAATATTGGGGAGTTATTATCACTTAATTCGAATTTATCTGTCAGGGTTACCTCCCCCGGAAATCTGTCCACAATTGCCTACAGGGGCAATAACTCCTCACAAACTTCATTATTCTGGAACGGACTGAACCTCAACTCGGTAACCACCGGTCAAGCAGATTTATCGCAAATACCGTCGTTTTTATCCGATATAATTGATTTTTCCGGCAAAAGTAACCATCACCTGCCGTCAACGGCCGGCAATATACTGTTATCAAGCCAGAAAGATGATCATATTGGATTGAAATCCAACATTATGCAGGAAGCAGGTTCTGGTGGATATCTTTCAACTGCCGGCAGCATCAGTTATTCAAATGAATCTTTGTATTCCAGGATGAAAATGATTACTACCTCTTCTGAAAACAACTATCCGTTCAAAAACAGATCAAAGAGTTTTGTTAATCCGCCAACTGAAACCCGTCAGAATGCCTCATACACCCGGCATGGAATTATGGCTGAAACCGGTCTGACCTTGAATCATTCACATAACCTGGAGGCAAGATTTCTTTATACATCCGGACAAAATGAGATTCCTCAGCCAGTACATATAGCAGTTTTACCAAACAATGAGAATCAGGAAGAACAACATCTCAAGTCACATATTAACTGGCTGTTTGCCAGCCAGTCACTTCATACAGGCCTGTCAATGGGGTATAGTTATGATTTTCTTTCCTATACCAATAAAGCGTTAAACATTCATTCTGAAATCCTTTCCACTTCATTAACCAATCGTTTGTCAGCAGAGATGAGGTTTTTAAAAAATCTGAATTATTCAGGCTTTGTCGAAACCTGTTATGCTTCGGTTGCCACCAACAACTACAACGGTACAAAAAGCAGAATAATCCTTGAATTCGGTAACCACCTCAATTATGAAACAGAAAATCTGAGTATTCAGGGAACATTTAAGGTCTCGAAAACTGACCAGGAATCCCTTCAGGGATTACCTGGAATTGCAGTGACCTGGAAACCGATTAAAATGACCCATGTAGAGATCCTTGCTGATTTTCATCAGACTTACCGACTTCCATCCATGAATGACCTTTACTGGAATCCGGGAGGTAATCCGGAATTAATGGCTGAAAAGGGACAAAGTTCAGAGCTCGGAATGGGATATATTCCTTTTAAAAATGACTATTTTGATCTAAAAATCCATGTGACACGCTATCATCTTACTGCCGACCGCCAGATTGTCTGGCAACCGGATACGATTGGCAGTCTGTGGAAACCTGTTAATCTTGACAACTTCAGGTCGGATGGCTGGGAACTGTTCCTCGAAGCGAATTGGAAAAATCAAAAAAATCATTTCTGGTCGTTCAAGTCATCGCTAACAACGGTTGATGCTGTGGTGTCAAGAGCCCTGAACGGTTTTTCGACCGTACATGTAGCTCCTGCTTATGTTCCTGTAATGGAGTACTTCCAGATTATCAAATACCGTTTCAAAGGAATCACAGGTACTTTCAGCTCACGATTTACCGGGAAAAGGTACACTGATCTGTCTAATACCCAACAGCTTGACTCCTTCTGGAAACACGATCTGGGTGTAAACTATAAGTTCCTTACACGCCACCTTGACATTATCATCAATTTTAGTATTGAAAACATCACCGATTCAGGTTATGAATACTACACCTGGTATCCTATGCCGGGTATTCAGTTCAGAACCGGTGTAATCCTTGAAATTTCCAAAAATAAATCCAAATAACCGTTCATGAAACAATTTTTGAAAAACTCGTTTAGTTTCTCAACAGTCTGCCTGCTATGTATATTGGCAACATTAGCCGCAAGTTCCTGCAAAAAAGATGATGATCCTGTTAAAAATCCGGACACAACCGGATATCTATACAAAAACGGGATATTTGTGATTAATGAAGGGCTTTTTAACCAGGGCAGCGCTTCCCTGACCTTTTACAGCCAGGATAGCGGCATAGCCTTTCACAATGTCTTTTCGTCAACAAACCAGAGACCTCTCGGAGATGTTGGCTTTTCAATGATGGTAACCGGAGATACAGGTTTTATTGTGGTTAATAATTCGGGAACCATCGAAGTGGTTGATATGCATACCATGAGATCAATAAAAACGATTTCCGGACTTTCTTCTCCCCGCTATATATGCCCTGTTTCAAACTCAAAAGCTTATATATCTTCATTTTATGAGTCTGAAATATATATTTTAAATCCGGTTACCCTGGAGATTACCGGTACCATCCCTACTGGTCGTACGCTCGAACAGATGGTCAGGATCAATGATGAAGTATTTGCCGCTTCCTGGTCGCAATGGATGCATCCAACTATTAATAATAACCAGATTCTGGTTATACATTCAATAACCGATGCAATTACAGATTCCATTTCAGTTACCAAAGAGCCCAACAGCATGGTGGTGGATAAAAATCAGCATCTTTGGGTGCTTTGTTCCGGTGGATATAACAATGAAGAAATGCCGTCACTGATTAAGATTGCCCCACAGGAGCGGACAATTCTGATGAATATGAATTTTTTGTCTGAATGGGCTTATCCATCCCGGCTTACCATAAATTCCTCCGGTGATGAGCTATATTATATTGATTACCCAAACATTTATAATATTGATATTCAGGCTACAAGTCTTCCCGTAATGCCATTTATCGATGGGAACGGCAAGTCGTTCTATTCACTCAGTTATGATCCGGATAGTCATTTGCTGATCGCATCAGATGCAAAAGATTTTCAACAACCCGGAACTGTGTACATGTATTCTCCGGACGGAACCGAAACCGGGCATTTTGAGGCCGGTATCAATCCGGGATTCATGTTGCCATTTTGGATTGACAAATCCGAATAAATCGCTTTAGAATCACTATTTTTGTATTTTTGCAAAATAATTATGAATCATTATGGCAATAAAAGTAGAAGTACAACATCGTAACAATATGGCTTTTGAAGCCCATGTAAATAATCACAAACTGGTAATGGATGCTGACTCCACGGTTGGAGGAAATGATGAAGGTCCAAGACCCAAGCCTTTACTCCTGGCTTCTTTGGGTGGTTGCACCGGTATGGATGTGGTATCAATCCTGAAAAAAATGAGGATTGAACCGGAATATTTCAACATGGTTATTGAAGCCGACCAAACTGAAGAACACCCGAAAGTTTACTCCAGGATTCATATCACATATGAATTCAGGGGTAATAACCTGGATCCGGAGAAGCTTCAAAAAGCCGTTGAACTTTCTCAGGAAAGATACTGCGGTGTGTCGGCCATGTTGAAAAAAGCCACTGATCTTTCTTTTGAAATAAGAATTCTGGATTAGTTTCAAATTCCGCAAGGAAAGGATGTTTTGACAATTTCCTCAAGCTCGCTGATAATCATCGCGGTAGCTCCCCAGATGAGCTGATGGTTTATTTTATATCCGGGAACCTGTATTTCCTGATCTCTGATTAAAATATTCCGGGTAATCCGGTTATTGGGATCGAATAGTTCGGTAATACAAACAGGCAGCACTTCCGCAACTTCCTGGGGATCGGGTTTAAATACCGGTGTATGAGGCATGATACCGACAAAGGGTTTTACGAGAAAATTACTTGGCGGGATAAAAAGGTCCGTGAGTTTTCCAATAATTTCTATTTCCGATGGGATCACCCCTATCTCCTCCTCAGCTTCACGAAGGGCAGTATGGTCATGGGTAATATCTGCCGGTTCATGCTTACCTCCAGGTAAGGAAATCTGGCCTGAATGTACACCATCGTATTCCGGTCGCTGAATGAAAACAGTAAGGATTTTTCCATCCGAAGGATATAGAAGTATTAAAACACTGCCCTGATTACTAAGCCGGGGTTCGGCAGGCCAGTCAGCAAAAGTTAACCGGGTTACCGGCGCCATTTTCCACTGGGCATTTTTTCCGGGCAGCGGTTTTAATAATTGTTCTTTCAGTTTTAATATAAAAATTTGAAAATCTGTCATATTCCCATCACATTTAACATGATTTTCACTAATATTGCAAACCGATACAAAACTTTTGAAGTTGGGATTATATTGTGAATATTTGAAATAATTGGTCAAACATGGAAAAAGAACAAATTGTACCGGAAATTGATCATGATGAACAGAAATCGGACCTTCAGCAACTTATCCTTTACAATGATGATGTGAATAGTTTCGATTATGTGATTATTTCACTGGTTGAAGTATGCGGGATTGAGCCGCTGACTGCAGAACAGTGTACTCTGATTGCACACCTGAAAGGAAAGTGCAGTGTTAAGGAAGGTACGTTTTCACACCTGCTTCCTTTTCAGAAAGAGTTGAGCAGGAGAGAACTGACTGTTGAAATTGAATAGAAAATTATCGATTTATGACCTGGACATTAATTATCGTACTTATTATCATCGGGTTCCTCTTTTTACTGCTGGAAATACTGGTTATTCCCGGGACAACCTTCGTGGGAGCCATTGGGATGGTAAGTATGGCAACCGGGATTTGGCAGGCATATATAGTTTACGGATCAACAGCCGGACATCTCACTCTATTATCCTCAGTGGTACTGGGTCTTATCGGGGTATATTATGCCCTGAAAGGAGGTACCTGGAAGAAAGCCATGCTGGATGCCAACATTGACAGTAAAGTGAATTTGGTTGACCAGACTGAACTGGCGCCGGGTACCCGCGGTAAATCCATTTCAAGACTGGCGCCCATGGGAAAGGCTTCGTTCAACGGCAAGTTTTATGAAGTACAGTCTGTTTCCGGATTTGTGGATGAAAACACAGAAATTGAAATTATAAAAATTGAAAATAATAAAATCATTATTAAAACCTTAACCAATACTTAAATTTATGGATATTGTAGTAGTTATTGCGATAGGCGTAGCCTCATTATTTGCATTATGGGTTTTGCTTTATTTTGTTCCGGTCGGACTGTGGTTCTCGGCTCTGGTATCGGGAGTTAGAATTTCATTAATACAGCTCGTGCTGATGCGCTGGAGAAAAGTTCCACCCTCCATCATAGTCAATAACCTTATAGCCGCTACCAAAGCAGGTTTAAAACTGAACCGTAATGACCTTGAAGCGCATTACCTGGCAGGCGGCCGGGTAAAATCGGTGGTAAATGCCCTGATTTCTGCTGATAAAGCCAATATGGGACTTGATTTCAAGACAGCTACTGCCATCGACCTTGCCGGGCGTGATGTGTTTGAAGCCGTTCAGATGTCGGTGAATCCCAAAGTTATCAATACGCCGCCGGTTGCTGCGGTGGCTAAAGATGGGATCCAGCTGATCTGTAAAGCAAGGGTAACCGTCAGGGCCAATATCCGGCAATTGGTAGGGGGTGCCGGAGAAGAAACTGTAATTGCCAGGGTTGGTGAAGGGATCGTTTCGGCAATTGGTTCAGCTTCCTCCCATAAATCTGTACTTGAAAATCCGGATTCCATCTCCAAGGTAGTGCTTGATAAAGGTTTGGATTCAGGAACAGCTTTTGAGATTTTATCGATCGACATAGCCGATATTGATGTCGGAAAGAACATTGGCGCTGTATTGCAAATGGATCAGGCCAATGCCGATAAAAACATTGCCCAGGCCAAAGCTGAAGAGAGAAGAGCAATGGCCGTTGCCCAGGAACAGGAAATGAAAGCCAAAGCCCAGGAAGCCCGTGCCAATGTAATACAGGCAGAAGCTGAGATCCCAAAAGCCATTGCCGAATCGTTCAGAACCGGGAACCTGGGAATTATGGATTACTATAAATTTGAAAATATCAAAGCTGATACCCGGATGCGTGATGCCATAGGCAAAGAAACGCCTGAAAAACCCCGTAAAGGCGAGAAAGAGCGCGATTCGAACCATGAGTAAACTTCTGGTTCAATAACCCTGAAAAGCGCTTTTGTGATAAAAGCGCTTTTTTTATAACTCCCTTGTAATATTTATGATGGTAAATTTTAATTATGATACAAGACTCTGCCATTATAACCAAGCTTGAAGAATTTCAGAACATTATATCTGAATCTGACAGTGCCAATACTCCATTGGATCTGTTCATTCAGGAGTGTCTGAAAACTATTCCGGCAAAAAGCCTGGATGAGATCCTGAGCCATGGAATCAGTCTGGCAAAAATTGTAACCGCAGAAATTGGTCTGGGAAAAACCTCAGCTACAGCAGCGCTTCTGCATGGTTTTTCCGAAAAATTTGAACCTGATCCCGAGACGGTCGGTAAATTTTTTGGACCGGAAGTAAAAACTATCCTGGTTGGAATCAGAAAATTATCAGGCTTCCAGCTGGATAAGCTTTCTATTCAGAGCGACAATTTCAGAAAACTGTTATTGAGTGTGGTGGACGACATCCGCGTGATTTTAATAAAAATGGCTCACAACCTGCTTGATATCAGGCAATTTGATCAGCTTCCGGAAAATCAGCAGCAGATGAGCCTCAATGAGGCAAAATTTCTTTATGTTCCGATTACCCACAGGCTTGGCCTTTACAAAATCAAGAACGAGCTCGAGGATCAGTGGATGAGGAGAATGTTTCCGGAGTTTTATTTTAGTATCGACCAGAAAATAAAAGCTACCCGGGACAGGCAAAGTGAATACCTCGACCGTTTTATAGCTCCACTGCAAAAAGTATTTGAAGAAAACCGGATTACAGCCACCATTAAAGGAAGGGTCAAATCAATCCCATCTATCTGGCTTAAAATGCAGAAGCAAAAGGTTGAATTTGAAGATGTATTTGATCTTTATGCAATCCGGATTATACTGTCAGGAGATATAACAAGGGAAAAGTCTGACTGCTGGAATGTATATTCACTGGTTAGCGATATTTACACGCCTGACCCTTCCCGGCTGCGCGACTGGATATCGACGCCCAAGGCCAGTGGGTATGAATCCTTGCACACTACCGTTAAAGGACCGGATAATCAGTGGGTTGAAGTTCAGATCAGAACACAGAGAATGGATGATATTGCAGAGAAAGGTTTGGCAGCACACTGGAAATACAAAGAAAACCGAAATCAGGAAACCTCAGATAACTGGCTGCATTCCGTTCGTGAAAAGGTAGAAACGATGGATTCATCATCGATAGATGAGACCATTTTTCTTAAACAGGAGAAAAGTTTTAACAATATTTTTGTTTTTACCCCTGCCGGAGAACTCAGGCAGATCAAGTCGGGAGCTACTGTTCTTGATTTTGCTTTCGATATTCATTCCAACCTTGGCACCAAATGTACAGGGGCAAAGATCAACAACCGGATTTATCCGTTAAAACACAAACTTTCCAACGGCGACAAAGTAGAGATCATTTCGTCAAAAAACCAATATCCCAAGGCAGAGTGGCTCGACTTTGTGGTTACTTCGAAAGCTGCTAATAAAATTAAAAGAATCCTCAAGGAGAAAAACCTGGCTGAAGTCGACAATGGCCGTGAGATTCTTCAGCGAAAATTTAAACACTGGAAAATTCTGTTTAATGATGAGAATGTTGACAAATTGATCCGGAAATTCGTCTTAAAAAATGCTTTGGAATTATACTCCGGTATTGCCACCGAAAAAATTGACATACAGGATATTAAGCAGGTTTTTGAGGAAAAGGAAGTTCAGGAAATTGTAAAAGAACCTGAAACTACCACCACGGCCGCTGATCTTGAAAAGGAAGATCTTTCCAAACTGGAGGAAATTGTCGTAATTGAGGATGGGATTTCAAACCTTGATTACAAATTTGCCAGGTGCTGCTCTCCGGTTGCAGGAGACTCCGTGTTTGGTTTTGTGACCATCAAAACCGGTATAACCATACACCGAACTTCTTGTCCAAACGCTAATTACATGATGACCCATTTTGGTCATCGTATCATCAGAGCCAGGTGGAAAGAGAAAGAAGGGACCTTCATGTACAAAGCCCGGATATTAATTGCAGGTAATGATTCTCTGGGTATTACCCATGAGATAACTCAGGTTATTTCAAAGGAGTACAAAATATCACTGGTATCCATTCATCTTGACAAAAAAGAAGAAAACCGTTTTGAGGGGCAGGTAATTGTTCAGGTTTCCGGGATCAACCAATTGAAGGGATTAATTAAAAAACTGGCCTCGGTTAAAGGACTTACCAAGGTAGTGCGGGATGATTACTAATCGTTGGAGATTTCTTTCAGCATCGGCACAAATACAAACGTTCCAAATGTCTCTTTTTTTATCTGATTCTCAGGTAGTTTTGTTATCCTGGTCATGAATTGGATGTCGTTTTCGCCTACAGGAGCTACTATAAAACCGCCTGTTCTCAGCTGACTGATGAGTTGTTCCGGGATTTCCCCGACGGACGCTGTAATGATAATTTTATCAAAAGGAGCAAAAGTTGGAAGTCCCTGATAGCCGTCTTTCAAAAAAATTCTGGGTCTTAGCGGATAATTTTCAAAAAACTTCCTGGTTTTCTCAAACAACTTTTTTTGCCGTTCAACCGTATAAACCCTGGCCCCCATTTCAAGCAATATACATGACTGATAGCCGGATCCGGTTCCAACTTCCAGTATCTTCTCTCCTCTTTTAACTTCCAGTAATTGCGTTTGAAAAGCCACGGTATAGGGTTGTGAGATGGTTTGACCCGATCCTATAGGGAAGGCTTTGTCCTCGTAAGCATGTTCCAGAAAAGAAGAATCCATAAAAAAATGCCTGGGAACCTTTCCGATGGCGTCAAGAACCTCTTCATCCCGGATGCCTTTCGATCGTATTATGGCAACTAATTTTTTCCTCAGTCCCTGATGACGGTATGTATCAAGCATAAAATGGCACGGTTATTATTAGGACGGCAAATTTCAAAAAAGAATGCAATAAAAGCCTTATAAAAGCCTTTAAAATCCTAAAAAATTTACCTTTGTGCCAAAATTAACACTATGCTGAAGATAGGAGTACTCGGAGCCGGCCACCTTGGTAAAATCCACCTGAAATGTATTAAAGAAATCACAGATTATGAACTGGTTGGATTCTTTGATCCCAACAGCGATAATTCTAAAATAGTTGCTGAGGAACTGGGTATCCCTTCATTTAATTCCAGTTCTTCCCTGATCGAAGCAGTGGATGTGGTGGATATTGTTACTCCGACAGTATCTCATTTTGGATGTGCTTCGGAAGCACTCAGGAAATTCAGGCATGTATTCATTGAAAAGCCTATTGTAGCTTCTCCTCAGGAGGCTCACGAGCTGATGGACATTGCCAGGGAGGCCGATGTAAAAGTTCAGGTAGGGCATGTGGAACGGTTCAACCCGGCATTTTTGGCTGCACTCCCCTATTTTGACCGCCCCATGTTTATTGAAGCCCACCGGTTGGCGCCGTTCAATCCCAGAGGTACAGATGTGCCGGTGATTCTTGATCTCATGATTCATGATATAGATATTGTACTGAGTGTGGTGAAGGCCAGCGTTAGAAAGGTCAGCGCCAGCGGAGTAGCCGTAATCAGTGAAACACCTGACATTTGCAATGCCAGGCTTGAGTTTGACAACGGTAGCGTGGCCAATCTGACCGCCAGCAGGATATCCTTGAAAAAAATGCGCAAAGCCAGGTTTTTCCAAAAGGAAGCCTACATCTCGGTTGACTTTCTGGAGAAAGAAACAGAAATTGTAAAGATGTACGACGCCCCTGAAAATCCTGACGATCCTTTCGCCCTGTTATTAGACCTTGGCGAGGGGAAGGCTAAAAAACAGATTGAGATTACCCGCCCGCCGGTTATCAACAACAATGCAATAAAAACAGAACTTGAAAGTTTTGCCAGAGCGATCTCCAGCAATTCAATCCCCCAGGTCACCATCAACGATGGCTACCTGGCCCTTGAAGTGGCCCATAAGATCCTTGAAAAATTACGTCCCTTGTAATTATTCCTCTTGAATACAACATTATTTTTCAACCGCTTTTTCCCGGTAACCATCCGGGTATTTCTTATCAGCCTTTTACTCGCACCGGCAATTTCATGCGAGAAAAAGCTTGATGAAGATCTTATCCCTTCCTTTATCGCCTCAGATCAGGTTATTTTTACTACTGATCCATACACTCAGGGTTCAGCTTCCCATAAAATTACTGACATCTGGCTTTATGTGGATGATCAGATTACAGGCGCTTATGAGTTACCCTGCCGAATCCCGGTACTGAAATCAGGAATTCACAATATCAGAATAGCTGCCGGTATCAAACTTAACGGCATCGCCAATTCAAGAATTGCCTACCCGCTTTATGAACCGTATATCCTGAAAAATGTAAATCTGGTGAAAGATTCCATCCTTAATATAGTACCAAAATTTGTATACCGCACTACTACTCACTTTGCTTGGGTCGAAGATTTCGACGACATAAACTTTTCAATGGACTCTACCCGTAAAAGTAATGTAGATATTGAACTCACCCCGTTTGACTCACCACTTGCCTTTGAGGGTGCCCATTCAGGACAGATTATGTTATATGATGACAGTACGTTTTTCGAAATTGCCTCGAACAATGCTTATGAACTGCCTCAAAGTAACACCCCGGTAATGCTGGAATTTAATTACCGGAACAATAATGTATTTCTTGTGGGGGTTTTCGTGCAGGGGATATCCACCATTATTCAGAAACCGGTGCTATATATCAATCCCTCCGATACATGGAATAAAATATATATTAATCTGACCCAGGTTGTAACCGAGTCATCCAACCCGATTGATTTTAAAATATTTTTCGGGGGAATGAAGAGCCAGGAGGTGGATACCGGTTTTGTTTTTCTCGATAATATTAAATTGATTTACCAGGATATTGGAAAATGAACCGGAAAATTCAAGTCTTAAAATATGTTACAGCCGACTATTTTTCAGCTTCGCTGGCATGGTTGATTTTTTTCTTTTACAGGAAATACTCGGTTGACCATGAAGCGCTAAGCCACATACCGGAGATTCTGTCGGATTTAAAACTGTATTACGGAATACTCATTATCCCGTTGTTCTGGATCATCTTGTATGTTTTTGTAGGCTCTTATCGCAAAATCTACCGAAAATCGAGGATTCAGGAACTTGGCCAGACTTTCAGAATCACTTTACTGGGTGTAACCATCATTTTTTTCACCCTCATTCTGGATGATATTGTGATCCGGTTCAGGGATTACTTTATTTCATTTCTGGTACTTTTCCTGCTACAGTTTTCCATTACATTTTTTTTCAGATTTATCATTACTACCCGGTTGGTTAAGAAAATCCACAACAGGATCATCGGGTTTAATACCATCATTATCGGAAACAGTACCCATGCGCTTAAATTGTATGATGAACTCGAGAAACAAAAACCTTCATCCGGAAACCGGTTTATTGGCTATGTTACAGTTTCTAACCGGGTTCATGACAAACTGAAAGACAAACTGCCCTGTCTGGGCACTTATGACCAGGTAGAAAAGATTATCACCGATCATAGAGTAGAGGAAGCCATTATTGCCACTGAAAAAGCAGAAAACAAACTGGTTGAAGATATTCTTATCAAGATTGAGGATTCGGATGTTGTGGTGAAAATAATCCCGGTGATGCAGGATCTCGTATTCGGGACTGTAAAAACCACCTCGATTTTCAATACACCACTGATCCAGATTTCCATTGATCCAATGCCTGTATGGCAAAAATCACTTAAGAGGATGATCGATATGGTGGTATCCCTGATTATGCTCATTTTGCTATCGCCACTATACCTTATCCTTGCAATTGGGGTTAAGATGTCGTCAAAAGGACCGGTTTTCTACAGGCAGGAACGGATTGGGCTGCACGGAAAGCCATTCTTTATCCATAAGTTCCGGTCGATGTACACAGATGCCGAGAAACACGGACCTCAGCTCAGTTCAGGGACTGACAGCCGGATCACTCCATTTGGAAAATGGCTGAGAAAGGTGAGACTTGACGAGATCCCTCAGTTTTATACTGTTTTAAAAGGTGACATGTCCTTGGTAGGTGTGCGGCCAGAACGCCAGTTTTTCATTGATCAGATCGTACAGCGGGCACCCCATTATCGCATACTGCATAAGGTAAAACCGGGTATTACCTCCTGGGGACAGGTCAAATTCGGGTATGCCTCCACGGTGGATGAAATGGTAGAACGGTTAAAATATGATATCCTGTATATTGAAAACATGTCACTGGCGATGGATTTCAAAATCCTGTTCTATACGTTGCTTACGGTAGTTCAGGGACGAGGAAAGTAAACAAATTAGCAATGAGCAATGAGCAATGAGCAATTAATAAATGCTAATTGCTCCTTGCTAATTGCTCATTTATTTCAGGGCTCCGGCTTCGATCATCTGAACGATGGTTTCGATGTTGCGGTCTTCACCGTCAGGGTCATATTCAACTTTGAGATTATACCCGAAGATCCGGGCAAATGACTGGTAAAAGAAAGCCACAAAACTTCCCCGGAAATCTTTAACCAGATCATAGGAAGTATTTTTGGTTTCGCGGTGAATAAGTTTGATCAGAATTTTCCCTTGCGAAAAGTTAAGTTTTTTGAGTTCATCGCCATATTTATCTTTAATCTCCTCTTCAGCTTTTTTCATCAGGTTTTTTCTCTCTCGTTCATTTTTGGCATTTACCATCCGGGCATTGTAAAAGAGCAGTTTTTCGCCGGCAAGCCGGGCATACGGATACACCAGTTTTACATTTCGTATAAGCTTCTGATTCCGTTCCTCTTCTTTTTTACTGGTGAACTTTTTTATAGCAAATACTTCAACACCTCTGAGCGGGATAACCGGAACTGTATCACCATTTTCGAGAACCGTTGCCCTTACCACCAAATACTTTGGTAACTGGGCATATAAATCATCGCTGACCCATTCGGACAGGGCAACAACCATACATAAAAGGAGGAATAATCGATATTTAATCACTTTAGAAAAAATAGGGTTTGGGTATTATTCAACTCATTCAGGATATTTTGATTTGTTTAAAATGTTGCGTATATAAAACAAACTTTCTGCCAAAAATATTTTATTTTACATTTGCAAAATTTTAATAAAAATACTAATCGCATGAAGAGAGTTCTTGTTGTAACCGGAGGCGGAGATTGTCCGGGTCTGAATGCCGTAATCCGGGCTATTGTGAAGCGCTCTGCCCAGGAAAAAAATTGGGAAATTTTAGGAAGTATTGAAGCGTTTAACGGAATATTGAGGGAGCCAACCGAGATCGTGGTTTTGGATGAGAAAGCGGTTTCCGGAATCCATATCCGCGGTGGTACCATTATTAACACCACCAATAAAGGCGGCCCTTTTGCCTGGCCCATCAAAAATGCTGATGGTACCTGGGGAAGTGTCGACCGTTCGGATGAAATGCTGCGGAAAATGCAATACCTGAATATCGATGCTGTAATCAACATCGGAGGCGACGGATCGCAAAGAATCTCACAGGCGTTGTTTGAAAAAGGTTGCCCGATTATTGGCGTTCCCAAAACCATCGATAATGATTTGTCAGCCACCGATTCTACTTTTGGATTTCAAACGGCTATACAGATTGCCACCGAAGCAGTGGATAAACTGGTTACCACAGCTCAAAGCCATAACCGGATACTGGTTTTGGAGGTAATGGGACGAAATGCCGGCTGGATTGCTCTGAACGCCGCTGTTGCCGGAGGAGCCGAAATCTGCCTCCTGCCGGAAATTCCTTACAGAATCGATAAAGTACTGGAGAAGATCAATGCCAGGTTCGTGAGAGGACGGGGTTTTGTAAATATCATTGTAGCTGAAGGCGCTTACAGGGTTGGGGGCGATCTGACCGTTATACAGGAAAAAGAGGTAGGATACGAGAATGTACGGCTTGGCGGTATTGCATCCAGGCTCATCCATGAACTGAAAGATGCCGGATGTGAATATGATATGCGTGAAACCGTGCTCGGACACTTGCAGAGAGGCGGCATCCCCATTGCTTATGACCGGGTGCTGGCTACCCAGTTTGGTGTAAAAGCATTTGAAATGGTGATGAACGGAGAATTTGGACGGATGGTTTCGTACCGGCATCCGGATATTACCAGCGTATCGTTAAAGGAAGCCATTCAGCAACCCAACCTGGTAACCCCTGACACATCGCTGATGAAAACGGCCCGCGGTATTGGAATCAGCTTTGGCGATTAAACTGCCGGATACAGTTCGCTTCACCCAGGTAATCATGCTGCAAGTTCAAAAATCTGCGTATATCTGCGCGATCTGAGGGAGATTTTTCCCCGCAGATCGCGCAGATATACGCAGAAATATAGTTTTTGGTAAAAGTTACCTTTCGTTGAAGTATATGATCTTTTGGAGAAGTTGACCGTGAATTCTTTAAGCCTTTTCGTTACACCAGTTTTTCTGTCTTCTCTTTTTCAGGATTTCCCTTATCTTCTCTTTCCGAATCGGGCAGGGAGAACTCCCTGAAATCGAAATTTTTAAGAATCCAGGGCACAATTGCACTGACCGGTTGGTAGAAAATTGATTTTTCCCGGGCTTCATCCTTAATAATGGTGTGCGAGCGGTCAAAAATATTGATCAGGAATATTATTGAACTGATGATAAGGGCTGAGGTGATCATTCCAAAAACCATCCCCAGGAATTTGTTTAATAGCCCGAGGGCAGCAAGGGAGGCAATTTTATCGAGCAAACTGCCCAATATTGACACTATCATCACTACAATCGAAAAGGTAATGATATAGGCCAGAATAAATACATATTTCTGATTCAGTTCAACATGTTTTATTATATAAGCAGCCACATAATCGGAAAAGTGGATTGAAAAATAAATGCCGGCCACCAATGCCACCAATTTTGCCAGGGATTTGATAAACCCGGCAGAGAAACCTTTAACGGCATACCACACAAATGGGATCAGGATTACAATATCAAGCCAGTTCATTATTTTTGTTTTTGCAGGGTAGATTTAAATTTGCCGGTTAATTCGGACGAAAAGAGGAATTGATTGATTTCAGGATTATCGGTTTCCAGAATGGTTTCTTTATCACCGGTCCACCACAATTTCCCGTTGTGGATAAAAGCAATGGTATCGCCGATCCCGATCACCGAATTCATATCGTGGGTATTTACCACCGTAGTCATATGGTATTCCTGTGTAATTTCATAGATAAGGCTGTCAATTACAAGCGAAGTCTGAGGGTCGAGACCTGAATTGGGTTCGTCGCAGAACAGGTATTTGGGCTGATTGACAATAGCGCGGGCGATAGCTACCCGTTTCTTCATTCCACCGCTCAGTTCGGAAGGCATCAGATGGTTTACCCCTTTTAAATCGACCCTGGCCAGGCAGAAATTCACTCTTTCCAGCTTTTGTTCATCCTCCCAATCGGTAAACATAGAAAGCGGAAACATTACATTTTGTTCCACATTCATCGAATCAAACAAAGCCCCGCCCTGGAAAAGCATCCCTATCTCCTGTCTTACCAGTTTTTTTTCAAAGCGGTTCATGCTGGAAAAATTGCGGTCGTCGTACAAAATGCTGCCCCGGTCAATATCCATCAGCCCGATGAGGCATTTCATCAGCACTGTTTTTCCCGATCCGCTGCGTCCGATGATCAGATTGGCTTTACCCGGCTTGAAGCTGACGGTAATATCCTGAATTACATCGCGGTTTTCAAAAGACTTCCAGATATTGCGGGCCTCTATCATAAAAGCAGGAGTTGTGTGAGTATAAGATTGAAAAGAATGATCAGGATACTGCTTTGAACAACCGCCTTAGTGCTGGCCCGTCCAACTTCCAAAGCGCCACCTTCAGTATAATACCCATGATAAGCAGATACAGAGGTGATAATGAAGGCAAAAACGATGGTTTTAATCAAAGCATAAACAATAGTAAATGCTTCAAAATCAAGCTGAACCCCTTTAATAAAATCGGCTGAGGTTACCACACCGGTTGATACCGCCGCTACCCATCCACCAAAAATGGAAAACATCATGCTGTAAATAACGATGACCGGATTGATCATCATGGCGGCGTTAATTTTGGGAGCAATGAGAAAATTGGCCGGATTGATACCCATGATCTCTATGGCATCAATCTGCTCGGTAACCCGCATGGTTCCTATCTCTGAAGCAATCCTGGAGCCAACTTTCCCGGCCAGGATCAGGCCGATAATAGTGGGTGAAAATTCAAGGATGACCGACTGGCGGGTGGTATACCCCACCAGGGATAAAGGGATCAGGGGACTGTCGATGTTATAGGCAGTCTGGATGGCTACCACCGCGCCCATAAACACCGAGATTATAGCCACGATTCCCATTGATTCTATCCCGAGGTTCTGAAACTCAATGAAAAGCTGCCGATAGTAGATCTTTTGCTTGTCAGGTTTGGTAAAAACCTGTTTCATCAGCAGTGTGTATTTACCGATATGCCAAAAAATATTCATAACTGTGGGTTAACGGAAAAAGGCAGTTGATATTTCTGATTGAAAATTTGAAATTCTGAAAATCTGGACATTTGGACATTTGGACATTTGGACATTTGGACATTTGGACATTTGGACATTTGGACATTTGGACATTTGGACATTTGGACATTTGGACATTTGGACATTTGGACATTTGGACATTTGGAC
>Ga0302250_1000492_pt1 | contig 38166 bp, 36 predicted proteins | sample AAG_RA_Asp_MG_FD_193536 | JGI IMG/M metagenome (GOLD analysis project Ga0302250, IMG submission 193536) | Enriched activated sludge microbial communities from anaerobic digester in WTTP, New Holstein, Wisconsin, United States - AAG_RA_Asp | ecosystem: Engineered > Bioreactor > Anaerobic >...
CTCGAATAAACTTCACATTCTGCTTGGCATTTTGTGTCTTGGTTTTTATTTTCCAAAACAGTTTTTTTAAGATCTTCCATTTTCCCCTCCATTTTTTACAGACATAGGACAATGTCTGTGTTCACCTGAAATATAGCCGTGTACAGGACATATACTAAACGTTGGAGTAAAAGTAAAATAAGGAACCCTATAATTTTGACAAATTTTCTTAACCAGGCCTTTTATAAGTTCCTCGTCTTCAACTTGCTCTCCTGTAAAAATATGAAGAACTGTACCACCGGTATACAGTGTTTGTATTTCATCTTGCAGATCAAGCACTTCAAATACGTCGTCAGTAAAAGTTACCGGAAGTTGTGTTGAGTTTGTATAGTAAGGCTCTTTACCTAAATGGTATTCTTCATTTGCGCAGATAATATCAGGATGTCTTTCCTTATCAAGCCTCGCCAGCCTGTAAGAGGCACCTTCGGCCGGCGTTGCTTCCAGATTATAGTTATCTCCTGTTTCCTTTTGATACTCCAGCAATCGTTCTCTCATAAATTTGAGAACCTTTATGGCAAAGTTTCTGCCTTCATTCGTTGCTATGCTCGTATTAAGCAAATTCAGGCACGCCTCGTTCATTCCGACAAGACCTATTGTTGAAAAATGATTTTTCCAATATTCATTGAATTTCTTTTTAACGTTTCTCAAATAATACCGCGCATAAGGATAGAGATTGTTTTCCGTAAACTTTTCTAAAATTTTTCTTTTTATCAGCAGGCTTTCTTTTGCAACTTCCATGAGCTTGCCAAGTCTTTCCAGGAATTCTTCTTCTTTTTTTGACAGATACCCCAAGCGGGCCATATTTACAGTCACTACTCCAATGCTACCCGTAAGCGGGTTTGAACCAAAAAGCCCACCGCCTCTTTTTTCAAGATTTCTTGTATCTAATCTAAGCCTACAGCACATTGAGCGGGCATCTTCAGGATCCATATCAGAATTTATAAAATTTGAGAAATACGGTATCCCGTATTTTCCGGCTATTTTCCAAAGTAATGTTATGTTTGGGTTATCCCAATTAAAATCTTTAGTAATATTATAAGTTGGTATTGGAAAAGTGAACACCCTTCCCTTTGCATCTCCTTCAAGCAGAACCTCCATAAATGCCCTATTAAACGTGTCCATTTCTTTTTGGAATTCGCCATATGTTTCTTTTTGCGGAACTCCGCCTACAATAACAGCCTGATTTTTGTAGGTTCCGGGAACCGTCAGATCAAGTGTAATATTAGTAAAAGGCGTCTGAAATCCTACTCTTGTGGGAACATTAATATTGAAGATAAATTCCTGAAGCGCCTGTTTAACCTGTCTGTAGTCTAGATTATCGTATCTGATAAACGGGCTTAGCAAAGTATCGAAATTTGAAAATGCTTGCGCGCCAGCCGCTTCGCCTTGTAGTGTATAAAAGAAATTTACAACCTGTCCCAAAGCACTTCGTAAATGTTTGGCAGGATTGCTTTCTGCCTTTCCTTCTACCCCGGTAAAACCACTCATAAGTAAATCGTATAAATCCCAGCCTACGCAATAAACCGAAATAATACCGAGATCGTGTATATGAAAATCTCCTTCTGCGTGAGCTTTTCTTACTTCCGGAGGATAAATTTTGTTTAGCCAGTAAATCTGGCTTATTTCTGATGAAACATAGTTGTTAAGCCCCTGCAGAGAATAACTCATATTGCTGTTCTCGTTCACTTTCCAATCGATTTTATCTAGGTACATATCAACCAAATCAGTGCTGACTTTGTTTGTTATTTCTCTTATTTTAGCGTGTTGCTCACGGTAGATAATATACCCTTTTGCGGTTTTCGTATACGGGGAGCTTAAAAGAACTTCTTCAACTATGTCCTGTATTTTCTCTACTGTAGGCACATCATCAATAACATCGTGGGCTAAATTAACAATCTTTATGGTAAGCTTTCTTGCAACATCAAAACCAAATTCCCCTGAAGCTTCTCCTGCTTTTGCTATGGCACTTGTTATTTTTTCAGAATTAAATTTTTCTAACCTGCCGTCTCTTTTTTTTATGTGAGTAAATATACCGTTATTATAGCCGTTGGATAAAACATTATCGGAAGTATTGCTGCTGTTTGAATGGTCTTTTACCGAACTCATGACGCCTCCTGGTGAATTTTATTAAACTTTTTGTATTTTTTCGTATGGAAAATAACCCCTAAAAACAACTATATGTGGTGTAATTGTAACATCCAGACACAATATAGTCAACATTTTTATCCGGCAGGTTTTTTTGAAAATATTTTTGAAAATATAATTGTCAGCTCATACAGAAAAATCAGAGGAACAGCCAAAAGAATCTGCGAAACAACATCGGGCGGTGTTAAGATAGCCCCTACTATAAACGCAACAAGTATAGCATATTTTCTATTTTTTTCTAATAAAAAAATATTGATCAAACCTATTTTTTCAAAAAAAATAAAAAATATTGGAAGCTGAAAAACAATAATAAATAAAAGAGTTGTTGTAAGAAAAAATGTGACAAAATTTTCTATACTAAAAAGTGGAATTATTTTGTCTGTGGCAAAACTTGTAAAAAATTTTGTAAGTATAGGAAAAACTATGATGCTGCCAAAAAGCATGCCAATTAATGCAAGTAGTAAACTAAGTATCGTGAAATAAAAAATATATCTTTTTTTACTGGGCTCTATTGCATCAAACAAAAATGACCAAAGTTGATAAATAATAAATGGCAACGAAATAAAAAACCCAGTATATACTGAAACTTTTATATAAGTAAGAAAAAGTTCTGACGGATGCGTAAAGATAAATTTTCCAAAATCCTTTGTGATAAATTTTACAATTACATCAACCTTTAAAAAAGCAATTACACATGCAAATATAAAAACAGCTGCAGTTTTTATTATGCGCGTGCGAAGTTCTTGGAGGTGCTCGATTATTGTAATTTTTTTTAAGGCAGTACGCATTTTTATTAAAAATTATACTTTACCGGCGCCAAAATTATATCTTAAAAAAATCCGCCGCGTAAGTATTCCGCCTAAACAATCAGAAACGCCGGCCTTCAGGCCATAAGGGCTTTATTGCTGCCAAATTCTATTGAACCAAAACCATTGTTCGGGATATTTTTTTATATATTTTTCTATCACTTTTGTAAAATTTTCTGTATTTGCTACCGCATCTTCGTTAAAGTTTCCTGTTCTGACAAGCGGTATTTCGTCTCCTACGATTATTTTGTAATGGTTCTTTTCAAGCACCGCAAACATAGGGAAAACCTTACATCCTGTTTTTGAAGCAAACACAGAAGCTCCTTTTGGCATTATCGCGTTTTTACCTAAAAATTTTATTTCTACGCCTGATTTAGAGCGCTGGTCAATAAGCAAAATAAGCATACCGCCGCTTTGAACCCAATCCAAACCTTCTTTGATAGCCTTACTAACTGGAAATTTATCTACCCAGTCATGGTTTAGTGTTTTGCGCACCGCAATGTATTCCTTCTCTAAAAAAGGATTGCGCATGGGCCTTATTATTGTTTTATTCTTGTATCCAACAGCGTTAAGCAGTCCCCCTAAAAGCATAAAATTCCCAAGGTGCGCACTTATTGCGATAGCCCCTTGTTTATTTGCGGCAAATTTGGGGAGTTTTTCTTTTAAATCGCTTAAATCTAACAAATCAGAAATTGTTGTAATTTTTCCTTTTGCAACACAATATGCCATGTCACACATACATCGGCTGCTGAATTTCAGATTTTTTTTAAGTATTTCCTTTAATTCACGTGTGGTTTTCTCTTGCCCATAAACAAACTCCATGTTTTCAAGAGCCGAGCGGAGTTTTTTGGTAGGAACATAATAAGCAATACTGCCTAATATATCGGCTAGTTTTTGGATTTGCCTTATATTAAAAAACCCAACAAAACCTATAAGAACTTTTAAAAATATGGTAATTACTATAGCTTGGAGTTTTAGAAAAAATGTTTTGTTTCTTTTTTTTATTCCTAGTTTTGCCATTTTAAGAATTGTTAGCTGCTGGATTTTTTAAAACTTTTTGCATTCAATTTGGAAGAAATATTATTTTTTCTTTCTCGCAACATACGAAAAATATCTTTTTGCCTGCGTGTTATCTTACCTTTTGTCATAAATCACAAAATTTTACTAAGTGCCAAAGCACTTATCGTTTTCGCATCTACGATTTTGCCAGCATAGAACAGTTGCCTAATTTCTTTTTTTGTAAATATCTCTGGCTTAATTATTTCGTCTCTGTCGGGAACGCTGTATTTCTTTTTTAATTTATCAGCTCTATATATCGTAATTATTTCCGTAGAATAGCCCGGTACGGAATATATAAAACCTAATTTTTTAAAAAATTTTGCCTGGTAACCAACTTCCTCTGTGATTTCACGCCTTGCACATTCTAAAGAGCTCTCGCCTTTTTCAAGTGTTCCTGCAGGAAGCTCATATATGTAACAATTTATAACAGGCCTGAATTGCTTTATCAGTATAATTTTATCCCAAGAAAGAAAAGGAATGACAAGCACTGCGCCGGGATGTTCTATTTTTTCTATTCTGGTTTCCCGGCCATTAGGCAGTTTAATTTCGTTTAAGGTAAGCTTAATTACTTTCCCGCTGAAGATTTTTTTGATTTTTCCCATGCAGTTAAAATGTAGTTAAAATTTTTCTATTTTTTCTTTTATATTGTCCGGGACAGCCTGTGGTCTGAATTTTTCATTTATACATACCAAAACGGTTTTGGCTTCAACCAGAACTGTACTTTCTTTCGCGATCTTTTGTAAAAAATACATTGAAGCTGTTTTAACCTCGGGTTTTTCGGTAATTATCTCTATCGTATCTTGATATCTTGCGGGTGATTTGTATTTTATATCCACAGTACCTACTACAAAAAATATGCCCTTGTTGGATAGATCTTTTAAGTCTACACCCGCTTTAGTAAAAAATTCAGTCCTTCCCTCTTCTAAATATTTTAGATAGTTGGCATAATACACCACTCCACCACAATCCGTGTCATGGTAGTAAATTCTTTTTGATATTGAAAAAAATTTATGCATTGTTATCGTTTCCTTTGGTAATTTATTATAGACATGCAGTGTTATTATATCAACAATATTTTACAATACAGGTTTTATATTAGGTTCAAAATTATTAGGCGGGTTATTTAAAGCTTAACTAATAATATGTTATACTTCTTTTAATTTTTCGGGATGATGTTTTACTACCTCGGCCTTAACCATATAGATTATATCTTCAGCAATATTAGTAGCATGATCACATGTTCTTTCCAAAAATCTTGCTATCAAAAGCATCTGAACTGTGCCGGGAATTAAAACGGTGTGTTTAATCATGTATTTTTCGACTAGTTCCTTTTGTATCGAATTTCGTAAACTGTCCGCCTGCGGGTCTAACGATAAAACTTTTGCGGCCAATGTTGCGTCTCTGTTTATAAATGAATTTATCGCAGTATTTACCATATTTTGTGCGATATCTGCCAGTTTTGGAATGTCAGCTATTAGTTCAATATGTGGTTTATCGGCAATTTTGAGCATACGTTGCGCAATATCAACGGCAATATCGGCAATTCGTTCTAATTCACCATTTAATTTCATGGCTGTGGCAATAAAACGCAAATCCTTTGCCATTGGCTGATGAGTAGCGATTAAATTCATACACTTTTCGTCAATGGCAAGCTCCATTTCGTCTATATTTTTATCATTAGAAATTATAAAATTTGCCAATTCTTTGTCGTTGTTTTTTAACGCTTCCACCGCCTTATGGATTGCTTCTTCAACCAAAACACCCATTTTCAAAATATCATTGTTTAATTCTTTTAATTGCACGTCAAAATGTAGTTCCATTCGTCCTCCTGCCATTAATTAACTAGTTATTTTTGATATATTTTCTAAAAGCGTTTTCACATGTTTTTCAATGTTGTCTCGTACCTCCCGGAAAAATTTTAAATCTTTCCCTTCGGGATCCTTTATATTCCACTCTATATGCTTGTCTGCTGGAATAAAAGGACATATATCCTTGCAACCTAAAGTTATAACGTAGTCAAATTTTTTTACCGGCAAATCATTAAAACCTTTTGATTTATTTAATGATATGTCTATATTCACCTCTTGCATCACATTTATGGCATTTTCATTAATAATTCCAGAAGGTCTGGAGCCCGCGCTAAACACTTCTGCTATGCCTTTGCCGTATTCATTGGCAAATCCTTCAGCTATTTGGCTTCTACATGAATTTTTGACACAAACAAACAAAATTTTTTTCATATTTTAACCAAACCTCCCTGTTATATAATCCTCTGTTCTGCTGTCTTTGGGGGCCTTGAATATATCTTCGGTCTTGTCAAATTCTATAAGTTCTCCCAAAAGAAAAAACCCTGTAAAATCTGACACACGCGCTGCTTGTTGCATGTTATGCGTAACTATAACAATTGTGTAGTCGTTTTTCAATTCTAAAATCAACTCTTCAATTTTTCTTGTTGATATGGGATCAAGACTAGCACAAGGTTCGTCAAAAAGAATAACTTCCGGTTCAACCGCAAGACATCTTGCAATACAGAGTCTTTGCTGTTGGCCTCCCGACAGCTTAAAAGCGCTATCGTGCAACCTGTCGGCTACTTCATGCCACAATGCTGCCTTTTTGATGGCTTCAATAACTTTGTCCTCAATAAATTTCTTGTTTTTTATATTATTCACCTGGAGGCCATAGCTTATATTCTCAAATATACTTTTTGGAAAAGGATTTGGTTTTTGGAACACCATCCCAACTCGTTTGCGTAATTCTGACACATCAATGCAAGAGTTTAAAATATCCTGTCTATCTAAAAAAATTTTCCCTGTCAGGGTAGTGTTTGGAATTATTTCATTCATCCGGTTAAGCAGTCTTATAAATGTTGATTTTCCGCAACCTGATGGACCAATAATTGCAGTAACCTGATTTGCATATATGTTTAAATTAATATTTTTTAGTGCGTGGTTCTTTCCATAAAAAAAATTTATATTACAAGCTTTCATCTTCATCTCTTTATCCATGCTGATATCTCCTCTGTCGCTGGCGTATAATAATTGCTACAAATGATACCAAGAGAACTAATATTAATAAAATAAAACTGCATCCATATGCTATATCAGTTTGACGTTCAGGATGCGTCCCTTCTGTCATTAATGCATAAATATGATATGGCAAGGCCATCACTTCGGAAAAGACTGATTTGGGATATCCCTTCATATAGAAAGCTGCAGCAGTAAATAAAATTGGGGCTGTTTCCCCGGCAATCCTGCCGATGCTAAGTATAGTTCCCGTAAGTATGCCAGGTAAGGCTGTGGGCAGAACTATTTTTTTAATTGTTTGCCATTTGGTCGCACCCAATGCAAGCGAGGCTTCTCTTAAAGACTGCGGCACTGCCAACAATGCTTCCTGGGTTGATGAAATTATAACTGGCAAAACTAATATGCTAAGACTCAAGCTTCCGGCAAGAATTGATACTCCGAACTTGAAAAATTTAACAAATACCGCAAGCCCAAATAAACCAAAAACAACCGACGGAACACCGGCTAAATTATTTATGCTGATTCTTATAATGTTTACGATATAGCTCTTTGGAGAATACTCGCATAGATATATCGCGCATGAAATCCCTAAGGGCAAGGCAAATAAAATAGCAAAAAGTGTAAGGTATAATGTTCCTACTATTGCCGGCGCAACACCGCCTTCTGTCATTGCATTACGCGGCGCTTGAGTCAAAAATTCCCATGAAATAACTTTTATACCCCTTACGCTAACAAAATAAATAATGGCAAGAAGAAAAACAATTGTGATAGCTATGCATAAAAAAAGAAAACTAAAACCTATTTTTTGCGTTAATTTTTTATTCATCCTGATAGCCCAAGTTTTATTCTGAATCTACGGCTGATTATCTCGGCAATAATGTTAAAAATAAAAGTAATTAAAAATAATATCAGTGCAATAGCAAACAAAGAGTTGTAATGCAGGCTTCCCATTGGAGCTTCTCCCATCTCGGATGCAATAGCAGCAGTCATCGGCCTAACCGGATCAAATATTGATTTTGGAATAACTGCTGCTCCTCCCGCCACCATAAGAACAGTCATTGTTTCGCCAATTGCCCTGCTCATACCAAGAATTATTGCTGTTGAAATCCCGGAACCTGCCGCAGGTATTATTACGCGCGTTAAAGTCTGCCATCTGTTGGCTCCCACTGCAAAAGACGCTTCTCTGAAAGAACGGGGCACATAACTTAATGCATCTTCAGCAATGCTGCACACTGTAGGAGTTGCCATTATGCCTAATGTCAGGCTTGCTGTAAATAAGCATAAACCTATTGAAAGATGTAAAAAATTTTGCAAAAAGGGAGCCAACACAACCATACCAAAAAAACCATACACAATTGAGGGAATACTTGCAAGCACCTCAATTAATGGTTTAAGAATGGCTTTTTGCCTATAACTTGCGATCTCATTAATATATAGCGCGCTTCCTACGCCAAGCGGAATACATACAAACATTGCTCCTATAGAAACCCATATAGATGCCAATACAAGCGGTAATATACCGAATTCCGGAGGTTCATAAGTTGGGTACCAAAATTTGCCAAAGATAAAGTCTAGCGCTTTAATATTTTTAAAAATGGGTAACGCTTCTTTAAACAAAACTATTATAATCCCAACTAAGAAAACCAAAGAAGCAAAAGCAAGTATTGCAAAAATCCATTTATATAGTTTTTCTTTTGTCCTAAACATTACTTCAAACCAACGTATCCTTCCCCTTCAGCCAATGCCTGTCCTTCTTCACTTTTTATAAAATCAATAAATTCTTTAGCTATTTCATTCGGCGTACCGTTTGTATACATAAAAAGCGGCCTGCCAATAGAATAACTGCCAGAAAGCACTGTTTCTTTTGAAGCAACCACACCGTCAATTTCCAGGGCTTTAACTGACGATGAAAGAAAACCTAAGCCTACATATCCAATGGCAGCCGGCGTCCTTGACACTGTCGTCGCAACCGCCTGATTAGATGCCTGCATAATTGCGTCCGGCCGTACTTTTTCTTTATTTAAGGCTAATTCGCCAAACGCTTCAAATGTACCGCTTGAAGTATCTCTGGAAACGACTACAATTTTTTCATTATTTCCCCCTAACTGTGACCAATTTGAAATCTTGCCTGTAAAAATATCTTTGAGTTGTTTCTTGGTCATGGCATTTATCTTGTTTCCCGGATGGACTATAACGGCAATACCATCCATCGCCACTACATGGGCTTTTATATCTTTTCCCCGTGACACTGCCTTATCTAATTCGGTATCTTTTATTGGACGTGAAGAATCGGCGATATCGCATGTGCCGTCAAGCAAAGAAGCAATACCTACTCCTGAACCACCGCCGCGGACTATAATGTCGGCGCCAGAGTTTCTCTCCATAAACACCTCGGCTGCTTTTTGGGCAATCGGGAGAACCGTGGTCGAACCTTCTACTACTATTTTTTCCGCGTAACAAAAAAAAGTGAAACCGAAAAATGCAATAAGCATACATAAAAGTATAAGGGAAATATTTTTCATTTGTCCTCCTTTTAATTTTTGCCGCATCTATCCTTAGAACTTCAAATTCCAATCAACCTGAACCAGCGTCTCTGGCTGTCTTGGATCTGAAAGCGACTGAACTCTGTATATATCGAGGCCAAGCCAGGTGTTTTTCGCCAAACCAAAATCAAACATAATTTCATGACCGCGTATGTTAGTTTTTCCACCATATCTATCTGAATCAGGCAGAAAATCAGGCACAGCATCTTTCTCAAGACGAGCAAAATTATATCTTAGCTGCCACTGGCCCCAGCCCTCTATTTTTTGGTATCCGATTTTTCCTCCAAGCATATAACCGCTGTTGTTGTCTTCTACAAGACTGTTCAAAACATACTCACCAAAAACACATGCATATGGCACATCAAACATACCAAGGTTAAGACCCTTCAGGGGTTCTGTTACAGAAATCTCAAAGGCGGGAAATATGGCGTTATATTCATAAGCATAAAGTGTTGAAGAACCCGATTTCTTTGTATTGGTACCGCCACCGTATTCTATCGCATTGTTTTTTATGTTATTAGAATCATAGAATGAAAATGCTCCTTTTAAGGCAATACTATCTGTAACTTTGTAGTTAAAACCAGGCTGTATCACACCAATGAGAGGGTCGTTTCCGGTAGATGATGTTTCATCTATTAAAAAAATACCTGTAGTTAAAAATAAATCTAGCTTGTCATTAAATTTCGTTGTCAGAACAACAGCTCCTCCTTCTGGCGTAATATCCGTATCCCACACTAGATCCCCTGGTTCCCAGCAAGGATTTTTCATTTTACCGCCTATTAATGTCGCCCATGAAAATGGAGTATATGTTGCATATGCGTAATCAATAATTACAGGTTTTTTATCAAATGAGTCCTGAAAACTTTGGTTTGTAGAGCGAGGGTCACCCGTTTTTCCGCTTGCTATACCAAACGCAACTAATAATTGTTCGTTGACCTTTGATTCCAAACCAAGTCTTAAACGAAAACGCGCTCTGTCTCTATCTGTTTCTGCGCCCTTGTCGTGATTGTCCTGATAACGTAATCTGAAATCTCCCTTTAACTTTGTATTCTGGACCCATTTAGGCAAGCTGGCACTTTTTCCCTGCGCGATTTCTTTCTTTACTTCCTCTTGCGTTTCTACTTTTATTTCTTGCGCCTCTCCGGCCGTTAAAACACCTTTCTCAACAAGTTTTTGAAGCAGAATATCCACTTCGCCGGCGTACGAAAACTTTATTCCGGCTACAAGGACAAAGGCTGCTAATAATATAAGCTTTAAACTTTTTTGTACCATACCTTCTCCTTTCATAAAAATATATTAATAACTTTCGGTCTTAAATTTTTTAAAAATTTTGAAAACATTTATATGTGAAATAACTATTGCTATGTTTTTTTCACCTCCCTTTTTGCTAGATTGTTATCTCGGTATCAAATTTTTCAAGGATCAGTATAGAAAACACCTGTGGCAAGATTATGAAGACAATGTGAATTTCTTGTGAACTTTAAAATCACTCAAAAAGTTATTTTCAAGTGGTTTCATCCTGAGGAGAGACAAATAATCTCGACGAAGGATCTTATTTAGATAAGCAAGATATATAGCTTATATGAAATTTTCTGTAGCGATTTCGAAAAGACTTAAGGGGATATTAAGCTTGCGGAATGGTAAAACTGAATGCAGAGCCTGACGCAATTTTTGATTCTACCCATATTTCCCCGCTGTGGGCGAGAACAATATGTTTCACGATAGAAAGTCCTAATCCTGTACCTCCTAATTCGCGCGACCGTGCCTTATCAACGCGATAAAATCTCTCAAAAATTCTTGAGATATCTTTTTCGGATATGCCTATGCCTGTATCTCGTATAGATATTTGAATAAGTTTTCCTTTTGGATAAGCGCTTATTGTTATCGTACCTTTTTCGGGAGTGTATTTTACCGCATTATCCAAAAGATTTAAAAAAACCTGCAACAATCTTTTTTCATCGGCTAAAACTTTGGGTAAATCGCTACGCATATCAATAACAACTGAAAGGTTTTTATCTTTTATCATTTTTTCCAAAATCCCAAGGCATCTTTTCAGTATGGGAGTTACTTCAAGCGGTTCAAACATCATCCGCATCTTGCCTGATTCTATTTTTGATAAATCCAGCAAATCATCTATTAAGTTTGCCAGTCGGTTGCTGTCACTATAAATAATTTTTATAAAATCCTTGAGGTTGTCTTTATCTTCAAGCGCTCCTTCCAACAACGTCTCTGCGTATCCTTTTATGCTTGCCATAGGGGTGCGCAATTCATGCGAAACATTGGCTACAAAATCTTGTCTTATTTTCTCAAGCCGTCTTAATTCTGTTATATCATGAAATACCAAAACGGCTCCTTCAAATATATTATTCCTTATAATCGGCACTCCGTTAACTTTGAATATTCTTTCCTCCGGTTGGTTTATTGTTATTTCTTCGCTTATAGCTGTGTTTTTGCCTTTTAATAATTTATCTACCATGTTTTGGATTGAGATATTTCTTATAATTTCTATTGGTTCCTTGCCGTCAGGGCTCATATCAACAAAAAAAAGTTTTCTGATAGCAGGGTTAAGCAAAATAATTTTGCCATTTTCATCCGTAACAATAATGCCTTCCAGCATGCTTGATAATACAGTGTCTATCTTTGCCCCTTCTTGCCTGATTCTTTCTATTTTGTCTTTTATCTCATCGGACATCAAGGACAACGCCCTGGCGAGTTCGCCGATTTCATCTCTTGAATAAATAGATGGCTTTTCGGATAAGTCACCCATTGCCATTGTTTTTGCTATTTTAATTATTTCAACAAGTGGCTTGGAAACAAAAAAGGAAATCAGAAAAGTAAACGTTAAACTTAATAGAAATATTATTAGTAAAGCTACAACAATTATTTTATGCGGTTTTGATTCCATAAATACAAGCTGCGAAACAGGAACAGATATTCTTAAGACACCTTCATGTTTCGTTTCGCCTAAAGGCACCGCCATATAAAGCATGTATTTCTTAAGAGTATAGCTATAGCGCTTGCTTGTTCCGAAACTATTTTTTAACGCCTCTTGTATTTCAGGTCGGTCGCTATGGTTTTCTACGCTTTCTAAGCCCTTTTTATCTAATTCAGTATCGCCGATAACCGTTCCGTTCGGAGTTATTATAGTTACTCTTAATCCTAATTCTTCACCTATTCTATCGGCGAAATCATCAGCCTTGTTTATAAGAGCAAGGTTTGTATCTGCATATGTTTCTATAAAATCTTTTGCGAGGATAAGCTGACGTTTTAGGTTATCTTGAATGGTAGCGTTAAAATAATTATTGATATGACTTTTGAGATAGAAATATCCTATTAGAAGCCCGAAAAATAAAATAACGCAAAAAAGAAATGTTAATTTCCAGTGTAATTTAACTTTCATCGCAACCAGGGTTAAATTTATATCCAACGCCTACAATTGTTTCAATCATTTTGCCGGATTTACCTAATTTTTCGCGGAGGCGCTTAATATGAGTATCTACGGTTCGCGTATAAACATCGGCGTTTAAATCCCACACATCCTCAAGAAGTTTTTCTCTTGTTTGTACCCGGTTTTTTCTTTCCATAAGTATAACCAGCAACTTAAACTCCATAGCGGTAAGATTAATTTCCTTTTGGTTTACTGTAACCTTATGTCTAGGAATGTCAACAGCAAGAATGCCTGAATTTAAAATTTCTTTTTTCGGCACATCTTTTTTGCCCCTTTTCAAAATACTTTTAATCCTAAGAACAAGCTCTCTCGGGCTAAAAGGCTTGACGATATAGTCGTCTGCGCCCAATTCAAGACCAAGAACTCTGTCAATCTCCTCCCCCTTAGCCGTAAGCATTACAACTGGAATATTTTTAAATTTATCATTACTCTTCAAATCGCGGCATATATCAAAACCATCAACCACGGGAAGCATAATATCCAAAATAATTAGATCCACTGGTTGCTGATCTAAAATTTTAAAAATCTTTTCACCGGTACTCAAAACAACACAACCAAATCCTGCTTTTTCAAGGTTGTACTTAACCAGTTTTGCAATATTTTTATCGTCTTCTATAACTAAAATTTTTTCTTCCATTGGAAAATTTGGGCTTTGAAGGCTGTTTATACTGGGTTTTATTATACTCTGTATTTTAGAATAACGCAAGAAGACGGCTAATTTTCTAGTTTATAGTTGTAGTTTATGGTTTATAGGTCGAAATGTAGGTGACGGGTGTCAGAGGACGGAAAGCAAATAGCGGAAAGAATAATTAACCTTTTAGTTTTTGTTTTTTACCTGAATAACCTTGATGAACATGGCAATATATTTCATGATTGTATATACTTAGTGCACGCTTACAGCCGGGGAATCGGCATTTTCTGCCTTTTCGTGAAGTTTTTATTTTCTTAAACATGTCCGCGTCTCCTCTACTAGTTCAGAAATAAGCTCTTTCACGGAAACGATATTTTTTATACGGTATGCGTTGCTACCACACATGGCAAATCCTTTATCCATCCTGCCATATGAAGCATTAACCAATGCTTTAGCAATACAATAATTTACTTTTCCAGGATCACATGTAGCTAAACATTTATAAGCACATCCAAAATCCATTTTCTCGCCGCTTGTTATTCTTTTGACAAATTCATTTCGGATTACCCTACCTGGCATTCCGACAGGGCTTTTTATGATTACAATATCTTCCTCTTTTGCCGCCAAATACGCTTTTTTATATTCTAAAGACACATCGCATTCATGAGTACAGACAAACCGCGTGGCCATTTGCACTGCACTTGCACCCAATTGAATAACTCTTGCAATATCTTTGCCGTCAAAAATACCTCCGGCAGCAACCACAGGTATTTTTTGCGTATTGTTTTCAAATGCATGGGTAATTTTTATAACTTCTTCTAAAATATTTTCCAGGGAACAATGTTCTTTGTCATTAAGCTCATCTATACTATAACCTAAATGCCCTCCTGCAAGCGGACCTTCTACCACAACCGCATCAGGAAGACGATTATACCTTCGCTTCCATGTGCTGCAAATAATAAACGCGGCACGTCCGGAAGACACAATGGGAACTATTTTAGTTGTTTTATTTTTTATTAGAGACGGCAGTCTAAGAGGCAGGCCTGCCCCGGAAATAATCACATTTACCGACTCTTCTTGGGCTGCGTTAACCAAATCTTCATAATTGGTTAAAGCACACATTATATTAACACCAAAAGGTTTGTCTGTAAGCTTACGTGTATTGCGAATAATTTGCCTAAACGATGTGCGCGAACGCTCGTTATAATTAGCGACGTTTCCATCGATATCTTCTCCTAAGCCTACTGCGGCAATTACACCTAAACCACCTTCATTAGATACGGCGGAAGCCAACGAAGATGAAGAAACTCGTACGCCCATACCACCCTGAAAAATCGGCAGCTCAATCTGTAAATTACCAATATTTAAATTTTTAAATTCATTATTCATAAAACATTGCCTTAAAATAAAAAATCCGTAAAAAGATACCTTGCCAACTTTTTACGGACACTTTTTTGTGTTTCGTTAATTATTTTTTTAAAAATTGTCTACACCATTGATTTTTTGAGAATTAAGAGAAAATGTGGCCCGGTACAACTGTTACCGGGCCACATATATTTTTAGGTTATAATTTGACTACGTTTGTAGCCTGTTCACCTTTTGGGCCTTTTTCGATTTTAAACTCGACTTGCTGCCCTTCTGTCAATGACTTGTAACCATCACCCTGAATTGAACTGTGATGCACGAATACATCCGGACCATTTTCAGGTGTAATGAAGCCATAACCTTTTTGGTTATTAAACCATTTTACTGTTCCTTTTGCCATTACTTTTACTACCTCCTTCCAAAAAAATTATAGTAAATGAAGCCTAGTTACTTGACTCGCCTACATTTTATTTAAGCGAGTTTGTCTCTTAAACAAAAAAACCGCAGGTTAGTCATCCTACTCCCTACGGTTTAAGACTTCTAATCTCTTCTTTACTACGAATGCTATTGTATCACAGTCTTTGGTTTTGTCAAGATAATTTTAAAAATTCCTGTCAATAAGCTTAAAACTAAAAAACGAAAAAGTCAAAAACCACAATTTTGAGTTTTTACTTTTAAGTTTTAAATTTCCTAGTGTCCGTTTTGTGACCATAAACTATAATCTATAAACTACGTTACCAACTATTCATACCTTAACGCTTCGATTGGATTAAGCTCTGATGCCTGCTTAGCTGGCCAAAGACCAAACGCAACGCCAACAATTATTGAAAATACTGTCGCCAGTAATATTGAAAACAAAGAAACTTTTACTGTCCAGCCTGCAAAAATAGTTATTAAAACAGCAATCCCTACACCTAACCCTATTCCCCCCAGGCCTCCTATAAATGACATTAATATAGCTTCAATAAGAAATTGAATCATAATGTCCTGATTATTCGCGCCTATCGCCTTACGAAGACCTATTTCGCGGGTTCGTTCGGTGACAGAAACAAGCATAATATTCATTATTCCTATTCCACCCACTAAAAGCGAGATACCGGCAATAGAACCTAATAATAGAGACATTGTTTTGGTAGTCGATTCCACAGCGTTTTTAATATCCGACATGTTTCTGATTTGAAACGAATCTTCTTCATTTTTGCCGAGACGATGCTGCTTTCTGATGAGTTCCGTTATGGACTCTGTTAAGAAATCTAAAGATTGCGGATCTTTCGCCTCCACATAAATTGTATCAATATATTCTTTTCCAAGTAAACGGTACATAGCAGTAGTTACCGGTATGAGAATAATATCATCCTGATCATGAAAACCTGCCGCCCCCTTCGAAGACAAAACTCCTATTATTTTAAAATTTATAAGATTTATTTTTATTGTTTCACCGACAGGATTCTCTTCACCAAATAATTCGCGCGCTACCGTAGTTCCTATTACAGCTACTTTTTCTCTCATCTTCACTTCGTAATCTGTAAAAAATCTGCCTATGGCCGGAAGAGAAGCTCGTATTGTGGCATAATCCACGTCCACTCCTTCAATTTGCGTGTTCCAGTTTTTGTTACCGTAAACTAATTGTCCCCGGCCTGAAACTGAAGGGCTGATACTTTTCATTTCTTCCCCGATTTTTTTTATTTCATCTACATCCTGAAATGTAAAACGTGTTACAGAACCGGACTCTAACGCAACCCCGTGAAGTTTCTGGGACCCAGGTCTTATAACTAATAAATTAGAACCTAAAGAAGCTAACTGTGTTTCTATGGAAAATTTGGCACCTTCCCCTAAAGCCAACATAGCTATAACTGCAGCAACACCTATGAGAATACCTAGGATTGAAAGTATGGAGCGCATTTTATGCGACACAATAGAAAAAATTGCCTCTCGTAAATAATCTAAAAATTTGGCTCCGCCAATTCTTTTCGTATGGTTTAAAAAAGCATCGTCTGTTAAATCAATGCTTGCGATGTTTTGAGTTTCGTTTTTTTGTTTTTCATCCGAAACAATTTGGCCATCCCTCATAAATATAATTCGTTTTGCCTGCTCGGCTATTTCTTTTTCATGTGTTACTATAACAACTGTTTTGCCCTGCTCATTAAGGTGTTTTAAAATAGCGAGTATCTCTTCCTTGCTTTTGGAATCAAGGTTGCCTGTAGGCTCATCCGCCATCATTACCATTGGTTCATTCACCAACGCTCTTGCAATAGCAACGCGTTGTTGTTGACCGCCGGAAAGCTCATTTGGATTATGGGATATGCGATCTTGGAGCCCAACCAACGCAAGTTTTTCTTTTGCTTTTTCTTTCAGATGTCTTTTTCCCGCATAAATAAGCGGCAATTCCGCATTTTCCAAAGCAGACATACGCGGCAATAAATGAAACTGCTGAAAAACAAACCCAACAAAACTGTTTCTGAAAGTTGCTAATTCTTCATCGGTCAATTTGGTTAGTTCTCTGCCTTCAAAAAAATAAGTTCCGGAACCCGGCCGGTCAAGGAGACCCAGAATATGCATAAGCGTGGATTTTCCCGAACCTGAAGGTCCCATAATGGCAACAAATTCTCCGGGTAAAATTTTTAAAGAAACACCATTTAGGGCTTTTACTTCAACTTTGCCCATTTGGTAAGTTTTGAATATGTTTTTTAGCTCTAACATTTTTTGGTTATCTTCTTTATGCTTCTTTGCCCACCTTTTTTGGAAGTTACAATTTACAATGGACAATTTACAAACAAATTACAAATCACAATATGCAATTAACAAACGTGTTTGTAATTTGTATATTGTGTATTGTTTGTGTTTTGTAGCTTGTTAATTGTATTTTTTTCACTTCCGTCTTCCGAACTCTAATCTATAAACTGCCAAACTACCTCTTATTCCGAGACGGCATAAACGGATTAGTACCTGCACTGCTGCTTTTGGGAAGCATGTATTTTTTTATTTTAATCAGCACTGTATCGTCTATATTAATGCCTTTTATAATTTCCACATTTTTGTCATCAGAAATTCCCAATGTAACAGAACGCCTGGCAGACTCTTTTTTACCGCTTTGTTTTATCAACACATACGTTTCTTCATTTTCGTTTATTATTGCATCACTTGGCAAAAGCATAATGCTGTCCTTGCTATCAAGAATAAAATCAATCGTTGTATTCATTCCTGAACGGAAAGCATCCGACACACTCTCCGGAAGTAAATCCACTTTATATACAGTAACGTTGTTTACGGTTTCTGATTCGTAGTATATATGATCTACTTTAGCCTTTATTTTTATATCCGGATAAGCATCAAGAGTTATAAATGCATCTTGGCCTATTTTAATCTTGCCAATATCGGTTTCATCAACCTGCGCCCTAACTATCAGTTGGTCTGAAAGAACAATTACCGCATCGCTTGTTGTCACGGTCTGACCTGCCTGTGTTGTCGCAACAATAACTTCTCCATCAATAGGTGAAATTAACGGGATTGCCTTATAAGCTTCTTCCCAATATTTTAGGGTCTCTTCTCCTTGACCACGCGCTGCGTCAAGAAGCGCCGCTCTCTCCGTTGAGCTCATCCACGCCAAATTTTGCCCGGCCTTCACTTTGTCGCCTTCTTTGACTTCTATTTTTTCTATGCGACCGCTTACAGGCGGTTTTAACTCAAGCCTGTTTTTTGGCAAAACCGTACCGGTAGCTGAAATAATATTCTTTATACTGCCTATAGCAGGTTTTATTTCTTTTATTACTTCACCGTTTGCCGGCTTAGAAGTATTTATTCTCAAATACAGAAATATACCGAGAACCAAAAGAACCATAACACTTAAAATAATATATTTTCTATTGCGCATATTCTAAAGTTTCTCCTTTCGCTTGTATCCAACTTGCTTCGCTAAATAAAGCGTTGGTTTGAGCCTGAAGGTATGTTTTTTTAGCTAAAACTAAATCATTCTGAATTATAATCCAGTTATCAAAGCTTACAAAACCTGTCGAGTATTGCGCTTCTGCTATTTTTGAGCGCTCCTCAGCCGCTTCCAAAGATTTACGCTGCACACCAACTGTCTCAATTGAGTCCTTAAGATCTATCCATGTTTGTTCGAGATTAACAATAGCAGCATCGCGTGTGCTTCTTTCATCTTCTTCTGCTTTTCTGTATAAAGCTTTAGCCTTGGATGCCTCCGATACGAGAAGACCCCCGTCAAAGATAGGCATTGATAAACTTACTCCCAGACTATATTGATCGTTACGCGGAGACCAGTGAGAGTCTGCCTTGTCTCCACTGGCAGTTCCTGTAACCTGTGGCATAAAACTGCCATAGCTTGATTTCACGTTAAAGGCTGCTGCTTTTTTTTCGGCAAACGCTTTAAGTACGGAAGGATGTTTTTTAACTAAATCTTCGAAATCTGGTTTATTTTCTGCAATATCGGTTACTGTGAAATCCCCTGTCGCATATATAGGCCTTAATTCTTTGCGCCCCATTTCTTTGGTTAGCTGTCTCTGAGCAAGTTCCACTTCTCTTTTTGCCTGTGAAAGCTCAAATTTTGCCTGCGCAAGGTTTGCTTCCGCGGTCAATAACGCGCCCTTGTGTTCTAACCCGGACTGATAGCGTAATTTTATAAGATCCAAGCTTTTGCTTCTGATTTCTATAATCTCCTTTGTTACTTTTATAAGTTCCTGCGCTCTTAATAAATTTACAAATGCTGTGCGCAAATTTAATCTTATCTGAGAAGAAGTAAAGCGATAATTTTGTCTTGCGGCTTCTACATTTTCAGAGGCGGCTTTCATATCATTAATAGTGCTAAAACCATCAAATATAAGCTGTGAAGCGGAAACTCCGTATGAATAACTGTCGGTTGTTGTTGTGGAACTATTGGTTTCTTTTTTAGTTGTTGAAGCGCTTGCAGTAGCATCTACTTGTGGAAAAAGGCCGCTTGTCGTTACGCCTTTGCTTGCTTTCTTTTCGTTAATGCTTTCTGCGGCAGAAATCAAGTCTGGATGATTCTTTTGGGCTTCTTTTATACAATCCTGCCACAAAAGTGTTTCTTCGGCTATTGCTTGATTAAAAACAATACTAAACAATAGCAGCAGTAAAAATATTAATGGCGTTATAAAATGTTTGGGCATTTTTAAATTTTCCAGGATATCCTACCTTGTAACTGCTTTTTTCAAATTAGTAACGTGTTCTTCAAAGAATTTCAAGAATTTGCTAAACGCTTCTTCTGAAATAATGCTGACCATTTCGTTTTGGTGAGGAGGACCAGAAACGATAATTACATTATCTCCCGGGTTAATGTTCATCGCTTTTCTTGCTTCCGCCGGAATAACAATTTGCCCTTTGGTCCCTACAGGAACTTTGCCGTAAAATTTTGGAAATTTGCCCATTACTTTATTTCCTTTAGATTGTTTTTCCATAAATCTCCCTTTAGTATAATTTGTATGAAAAGTAATACTTTCCATACTAAGTATACCCTATGCTATGCTTGTTGTCAAGTTTTTGTTGGGTTGGTTCAAAGCTCCGAAGACAGATGACAGAAGGCAGCCCTTCGGTTATACTCAGGGTCCCTCGCCGAAGGGTCCCGAGCCCTGAACCACGTTGGGTTCAGGGTAAACTCCACGAGGGAAAGTCCGATGTCTGTTGTCTTTTTCAGTCTTCTGTCTTCTGTTTGTTGAAAACCATTGCCAATTGTCATTGCGAGCGAGTCCTGCCGTAGCAGGCGGACGAGCGTGGCAATCTCTACTTTAAATCAAAAATCAAGTTGAGAGTTAGAATACTGGCGTTGCAATCCCAAACCTATATACTCTGAACTATAAACCACTGCTTTCTAATATTTCAAGCCGAATAGGCCGGCCAGATGTTGATTGGCGCGTTAACGAAAAAGTTATTTCTTGTTTTGTTCCTGTTCCAAAAATCGGATAAAGCAAACCAGACAACAATCTATGTTCTATGAGTTGCCCTTCTTTAATATAAAAAATATGCCCGCTTTCTTGATGGTTGACAAAGTTTTGTATTTGCTCAAGTAAGGCTTTATTTAAAATATTGTTTTTAACTTTTGAAACATTTTCATAAGGCGGGCTAATAACCAATATTGCGTCTTTATCAGGAAAAACAAAAGTAATTTTACTTTCTTGGCCTGTTTTATAAACCAATTTCGCTTTTACATCAATTTGTTTTTTTAAATTGAAAAGCACTCCTTCTGGGCTATGTGTTATTCCTATGAAGAATAAAATTCCACATAAGATTATAAGCAAGATAAAAATATATTTTTTCATTATTAGTATTGTACTATTGTAATGTCAAGGTAACAATTTAACTTCCGGTTTAACTTCAGGGACGGTTCTCGGAGTAATCCTAGACCTGTCCCAGCAATAATCCCAGACCTGTCCCCTGCATTGAATTATACTACTTGGGATATTTGAAGGAAAGCTAATATTTGATTTAAAGTAGGGATTGCTTCGTCGCCCCTTCGGGGCTTCTCGCGATGACAGATATTAGAGGTTACAATTTACAATGGACAATTTAAAAACAAATTACAAATCACAATACACAATTAACAAAACGTGTTTGTAATTTGTGTATTGCATATTGTTTGTATTTTGTGATTTGTTAATTGTAATTTTTTGAATTTCGTCTTCTGTGAATTTTTTCTTCGAAAAAATTCATCCCGAGCAAGCGATGGATAAGAGATTGCGAGGGAAACTATAAACTATAATCTATAAATTAACTTTTATTTCTTGGAGATGGTTTCCAACTCTGAAGCCACACCGATACCTTCTGTCAACTCCGGAATAATTCCTTTACTAATATAAATTGGCCTGATTTTTTTTCTTATTGAAGGCAGCTTTCTAAAAAATACTGCAGATCCCAGCATACAACAAATGCCGCCTATGATTAATGTATTTGGCGCTCCTATTTTACTTGCTAAACTTCCAGCCATTAAACTCCCGAATGGAACCATACCTATAAAAGCCATTGTAAAAAAACTCATGATCCTGCCTCTTTTATCTTCTTCCACAATGGTTTGCAAGATAGTATTGCTTGCTGCCATCTGAACCATCATTGCAAAACCTGATATACAAACCACTATTACAGAAAACCATAGCATATTGGAATGGGAAAATACTATAATTGACAAACCAAATATTCCTGATGTTAGCGCTATTAATCCTACAAGACCGCGAACACTTTTTTTGCTTGCGAGATATACAGCTCCAATGAGGGCTCCAACTCCCGCCATTGTTACAAGAAAACCAAGCGTCTTCGGTCCGCCGTGAAAAATATCTTTGGCAAAAACAGGCATCAGTACCTGATACGGTACTCCCATCAAGCTTACTAACGCAAGAAGCAAAAGAATATATCTGATAGGCGCAAAATTAAGCGCATAAACAACTCCTTCTTTTAGTTCATACAAAACATTAGGATATGATAATTTTGGTTCTGTTTTTTTGATTTTCATTGCTAATAGCGAAATAATTACTGCAATATAACTTATGCCATTTAATAAAAAACATATTCCTTCTCCCAGAACCGCAATCAGAACTCCTGCCAAAGAAGGACCTATTAATCTCGCCATATTAACCATAGAAGAATTTAAAGCTATGGCATTACCGAGGTCTTCTTTCTTTTCAATCATTTCTACGGTAAAAGCATGCCGAACCGGCATATCGAATGAATTTACTAAACCAAGAAACGCGCTTAACGCTATCATGTGCCATATTTTAACAGAGCCCGTCAAAACAAGCATCGCCAATAATAACGCCTGCAACATTGATAATATTTGCGTAATAACCAGAATACGATGCCGGCTATGCCTGTCTGCAATTACGCCGGCAAATGGTGTGAAAATGAATGTGGGAATTTGACCGGCAAATCCGACAACACCAAGTAAAAATACGGAATTAGTCATCCGATACACTAGCCAGCTTATTGCTACCTGCTGCATCCACGTACCAACTAAAGATATTCCTTGGCCCATAAAGAAAAGGCGATAATTTCTATGTTCTAAGGCACGGAAAGTCTGCTTAAAGTTGTTTAATTCAAAGCTCATTACTGTTTTTTATACCTAAAATTGTATTGTAATTTCTTTTTTTAATTTTCCACTTATACTGCAGTAACCTTCAGAGGGTTACTAATAAAAATGGAATATTTTTATCTTTGACCGCCAAAAATATAGCAAAAGATACTAGAAAAATGATTAATTGTACTTTTATGGATTTAAGTTTGAGCATTTTTTTTGTGCCGCTTAGGAAATCAAATCTCTAACGTATTTTTATTTAAATTAGAGATTGCTTCTCCGCCTACGGCGACTCGCAATGACAAAGCTTATAAAACTTCTATCTTCAGACTTCAGAACTCTAAACTATGGAGCCCTGATATTCTACCCGCCAGAGGCGGGTCCGCCTTTTCAAGTTGTGGACGATATTCACTAAAATTACCGTAATTGTAGCCGACGTTTACTTGTCTCGCCAAAGCTTATCTTCTATGAGACTCTTCTGTTGGCGAAGGCGGAAACGTCGGCTACTTTATAGGCAACTTGTTATTGTCAAAAATTCACTGCAATATCATATGGGACACTTAAGTGTCCCCTACCAACGAAGGCGGACTTGTCTCGCCGAAGCATAACATCCATGAAGCTCTTCTCCGGCGAAGGCGGATAAACTAATAATTCTCCGCCAAAACTTCGTAGAAACTCTGAGGATGCTTGCAAGCCGGGCACTGTTTCGGAGCTTCTGTTCCTTCAAAAATATAACCGCAGTTAATACAATGCCACTTTATTGATTTATTTTTTTTGAATACTTCTTTGTTTGCTATGTTATTAATTAATTTTCTATACCTTGACTCATGAAATTTTTCAACCTTCGCTATCTGCTCAAAAGAAGTTGCTATATCCGGGAAACCTTCATCTTTGGCAATTTTTGCAAAATCCGAATAAAGAACTGTCCACTCCATATTTTCACCAGCTGCTGCCTCTTCAAGATTAGATTTGGTATCTTTTATCATTCCTGCAGGATAAGACGCTGTAATTTCGGTATCTCCGCCCTCAAGATATTTAAAAAATACTTTTGCGTGTTCTTTTTCGTTTTCGGCTGTTTCCGCAAAAATATTGGCGATTTGCTCATACCCCTCTTTTCTTGCCGCACTTGCAAAATAGGTATATCTATTTCTTGCTTGTGATTCACCCGCAAAAGATGCCAAAAGATTTTTTTCTGTCCTGGTTCCCTTAACTGATTTTCCCATACTAATTCCCTCCCTTTGATTCTATTTTTTCCATTGGTTGCCCACAGCAAACAAGCTCTCCTCCACCAACCTTGGTTACAGTAACTTCATTTCCGCAAATATTACAATGATAGTTTTCTCCAACTTTTTTAACCTGCATAAAAAACCTCCTTCAATAAACATCTACTTCTTGACACGTACCATTATTTTGAGATAAATTTCTTAATTTCGTCCTTATTAAAAACTTTTCCTGCAGAAATAACTCTCCCATCTATTACCAGCGCGGGCGTCATCATCACCCCGTATCTAGTAATTTTACCAATATCCGTTATCTTACTAATTTCTGCCTTAATATTCAACTCTTTTACTGCGGCTTCGGCATTAGCTATCAATTGTTTGCATCTGGGGCAGCCCATTCCTAAAATTTCAATTTTCATTTTTTTGCTCCCTGTTTATTTTATAATGCTTCCAAAAATCATTCCGCTAATAGTAGCCATAATAATTACCAAAATTACATATATAAAAGTTTTCTTAATTCCGATAATACTTCGCAAAACAAGCACACTTGGAAGACTCAAAGCAGGTCCGGCCAAAAGAAGCGCTAACGCAGGCCCCTTGCCCATGCCCGAACCAATTAATCCCTGCAAAATTGGCACTTCAGTAAGCGTTGCAAAATACATAAATGCCGCAACTATTGATGAGAAAAAATTCGCCCATAAGGAATTTCCGCCTACAAGAGCTGCTATATATTTAGAAGGAATAATACCCTCATGCCCCACTCTACCAAGTAAAAATCCTGAAATTAAAACTCCTCCTAACAACAGCGGCAAAATTTGCAGCGCAAAAGTCCAGGTCACGTGAGTCCATTCCTTTAATTCTTCCTTTTCAAACCATCTAAAAAGGCTAAACGCTAAAACGGCCAAGAAGAATCCTGTAACCCACCATTTATAAGAATATATAATACTCCAAAGTCCGGTATCGCCCTCTAAGGGTTTACCCCAATTAACAAACACAAGAATAGCAACCAGAGAGAAAAAATAAACTGTTGTTTTCCATAGTGGACGGTTTTCTTTAACTTCTTCTATGGTAAAATCATCGTTTGCATGACGCGCTCTTTCTTCTTTTAAAAATATTAGATGCATCAACAAACCTATAACAACACTAAATAGAATCGCTCCTATTGCTCTTGCCAATCCAAGTTGCCATCCAAGAATACGGCCGGTAAGAATAATAGCAAGAACATTTATGGCCGGCCCTGAATAAAGAAACGCTATCGCAGGACCAAGCCCTGCCCCTCTTTTATAAATACTTGAAAATAAAGGAAGGACTGTACAGGAACAGACTGCCAAAATCGTACCGGAAACCGAGGCAACGCCGTAGGAAAGAATTTTATTCGCTTTAGCCCCAAAATATTTTATTACTGATGCCTGACTTATAAAAACTGATATTGCACCTGCAATAAAAAAAGCCGGCAGGAGACACAAAAGCACGTGTTCTCTTGCATACCATTTTACAAGCGCGAGCGCCTCAAATACCGGGTTTGAAAAATGCATTTTCTCAATCGGCAGATAAAAACAACCTAAGAAAATAGCAACTATAAATAAAAATTTCTTCCAATCTTTCATGCTTTAGCCTTTCGTGTTATCTTACAACAACCCCCTTCTATTCTGATAGCTTTGATATTAACTAATCCATCGGCAATTTTTTGATGAGCAGAAGCAAGAATTCTGGAAAAAGTGGGCCTTGAGACTTTCATAAGTTTTGACGCATCAATATGCTTTAAATTTTTAAGACAGGCAAGACGAACCGCTTCAAATTCATCAAGACTTAAATAAACTCCATCCAATTTATTTAAGGGTTTGCATAATGGTTTAAAACATCTCTCGCCCGGCGCACATTTTATCCATCTTGTCTTTTTCGGTCTCATAATACCTTCTTTTAGTTATGAACATAGGTTCATAACGTAGTTTAGCATATTATAAAGTTTTGTCAATTGGTTAGTTTATAGTTTATCCGCCTTCGCTAAAGCGCTTTCGCCTTTAGCTTCGGCGAGATGTCGCCCACAACTTGGGAAGGCCCTCGGCATTGCTAGTCTCGGTGAAGTCTCGCCTGGAAAGCGGCGGATGAGACGGGCCGAGAGGCGGGCGGACCTCGACGTCGCGAAATGAAGAGAGCGACAGCGGGTAGAATATCAGGGCTCCATAGTTTATGGTTTAGAGTTCTGAAGTCGGAAGACTGAAAGCAGAAGACGGAAAACCGAAAACTGAAAATAGACAGAAAAACATCAGACTTCTGTCGTCTGTTGTCTGTCTTCTAAATTCCGATTTCAGTTTTCTGATTTCAAGAAAGCAAAAAGCGATAGGATAATCTGACTCGGACTTGGAGGACAACCAGGAATGTGCAAAACAACTGGTAAAATATTTTTTACGCCAGCGCAAGTATAGTAGGAATCCTTAAACAACCCTCCATCTTTTGCGCAATCGCCTATTGAAATTACAAATTTAGGCTCTGGCATCGCTTCGTAAGTTTTTTTAAGCGCAAGCTCCATGTTTTTAGAAACAGGCCCACTCACTAACAATGCATCTGCGTGTCGCGGTGAAGCGACAAAATCTATACCAAAACGCTGTATATCGTATATGGGGTTCGAACAGGCAATAATTTCAGATTCGCACGCACCACAAGAACCGGTATCAACTTCCCGTATATGAAGAGATCTTTTAAATTTAGCATGAATTAGTTTTTTAAGGTCCTCTCCTATTCTTTCTATATCGGAAAGACCGCTAAATTGAGAAGATTTAAAAGAAATTGTTACCTTTCCTTTTCTTATGCTGTTTTTAAGAATATTTAGGCTCATAAGTCATTCCCCGAATAGGATAAATCAAAACTTTTGTTGCACAGAGGAAAATCAGGAATAATATTGTCTAACACTGCATAAGACAACCCTTCCCAGTTTTGAAACGAAGGATCGACTATTTTACAACGCTCAATTTCACCTTTCGCATTAAGCCGCGTCCACACACGAACTGGCCCGCGCCATGCTTCAACGCAACCAATAGCATAGCCTTCTTTTTCCCGCACTTCTTCCCTAATCTGCGGCTGACAACTATTTATTTTTTCAAGACATTGCTTAATAATGCTCATTGATTCTCTTGCTTCATCACACCTAACTTTAAGGCGTGTTAAAGCATCCCCTAATTGTCCTTTTGCAGTTTTAAATGAAATATTGCCGTATGCATTAGGAAAAATTTTGCGCATATCCAAAGCTATCCCGCTTGCGCGTCCTGCAACGCCGGTTATACCGAGGTCGCGCGCAGTTTTATAATGAAGAATTCCTGTGGTATCAACGCGGTCCATAAATGAAGTGCTGGATAATAGCATTTCTTCAAGCGCACTAAAATCTTTTTGTATTTTTGAAAGTGAATCAGAAATAAAATCCTGTTTGTCCTTATTTATATCAACACAAACTCCGCCAACTGTATTTATTCCTTTAAGATAGCGCGAGCCACAAAGTTTTTCGTTAAGCTGTAGAATTTTTTCTTTTATTATGCTTGCAAACTGCGCAGGAAAGCTAAAACCAACATCAAGAGCAATTCCACCCATATCGTTTGCATGATTATAAATTCTCTCAAGTTCTAAAAATATAGCCCGCAAAAACTGTGCCCTCAAAGGAACATTAACACTTAAAATTTTTTCTACACTTTGGCAGAACGCCAGGCTATATCCAAAAGCTGTATCTCCGCTTATACACTCAAAAATTTTTATGGCTTCTGTAAAACTCTTACCCTCAAGAAGTTTTTCTAAACCTCTATGCGTCCAGCCAAGACGAATTTCAAGATTAATAATCGGCTCGCCTGCGACGCTAAATCTAAAATGTCCGGGGCCGATAACACCTGCGTGAACTGGGCCTACGGGAACTTCGAAAATTCCCTCCCCTTCTACACGCTTAAAATTGTAATATAAATTAGTAGCGTCATTTTTTTGGGGTTGCTTGAAATCTTTTCGCATAGGATAAAACCCTTCTGGCCAGACTTCATCGTGCAATTTTAAGCGGCGCATATCCGGGCTACCTTGCGCCTCGATTCCAAACATCTCTCTTATCTCGCGTTCAAAAAGATGCGCTGAATATATATCTTTGGAAACAGAGCTAAATTCAGGTTTTCCACCAGATACAAACTGGCGCAATACCACCCAGGAATGTTTTTGAGCATTTAAGAAAACACTATAAAGCGCAAAATTCCCGTTTTCGGAGCGTGTGTCATCAGCAAAAAACATAAACATAGGCGAGCTTAAATTTTTATGCAGCCAGTTGCATGCGCGAACGAAATCCTCACTTTTAACAGTAAGATATTCTTCGTCTGGATACGGCCTTTTAGTTTCTATAATAAAATCTGGATATTCCATTATTGCCACAATAAATCTCCCATCCATAAATGACAGGATTTTTTTATCAGTCAGAAAAACATTCCTCCGAAGCCATACTCTGCTTCGCCTCGTAATAGTTTACAGCGGTGAGGCTTCGCAGGAGTTCTCCCTTCGCTTTCATCCTTTGGATTAATGCCCAGGATTCTCGGCGAAGGAGAATATAATTTTTTGACAGTTAGTTAACAAATCGCAAAATACCGGCGGAGTCCATAAGCCAAGCCCGAGAATAAAAATTCCCAAAAATAATAAAGCTATTTTTGTGCTTAATAGCTCCTTTGGCCTCTCTACTGTTTGCGGTTTATTTCCAAGAATAACTCTCGTTATATGATGTAACAAACCGGCAAAAGCTAAAGCTATAAAAATAAGCATTAAAGCCGAAACAAAATAGTATCTACCCTTAAATGCGGAGATAATTATTGATAATTTACTTATAAATATTGCAAATGGTGGAAGCCCCACTAAAGCAAAAAGTCCCAGAAACATCGCCACAGCTGTAAAAGGCATACATTGTAGCATCCCCCTAATTTTAAAAATGCTGTTAGTACGATAAACTCGCACTGCCTCGCCTGCGCAAAAAAACATAAAAGCCTTAACAACTGCGTGATTAAAAATATGAAGCAGCCCAGCAAAAATTCCACCATATGGACCGAGTCCAATTCCAAGTGTGGCCAAACCAATATTCTCAACACTGCTATAGGCAAGGAGCCGCTTTAAATCTCTCTGAACAAGTATAAAACCTGCGGCAACCGCCACTGAAAAAAGTCCGAATATAATCAACAACTTTGAACAAAAAGCATAGCCAAGCGCGATATTTGCCAAAATAACAAAACGTAAAATCGCATATAATGAAATTTTTAAAAGCACACCCGATAAAAGCCCGCTTATAGGCGAAAGAGCCTGACTGTGCGCATCAGGTAGCCAGTTATGCATTGGAGCAAGTCCGGCTTTTGTGCCATATCCGACAATAATAAATAAGAACGCGATTTTTACCACATTGTGATCAAATAAATGCGCACCTTCAATCATCCTCGTCCAATTCAAACTATTTATTCCGGCATTTACAGAGGAAGTATAATAAAAAAATATAACTCCAAGAAGCGCAAATGTTATGCCGACAGAGCAGATAATAATATATTTCCATGCCGCTTCTATAGACTCTTTTACGTTATGAAAGCCGACTAAAAATGCCGAAACAAGAGTTGTCATTTCAATCGTAATCCAAACCATTGCCAAATTATTTAAAAGCGGCACTACAAGCATCGTAAAACAGAAAAGATTGAATAAATGAAAATAACCTCCTGCCTTACGCGCGCTTATAACGCCCTCTTTTACCTCAACGCCGATATAGCCAACAGAATATATACTTGCGGCTAAAGCGACAATAGCAGTTGTCAAAATAAAAAAAACACTAAGAGAATCAATATAGAACGTTTTCCATAAATTTATTGGAACACTGCCGCCAGAAATAAAATTTTTTGTAAACAATAGGCACATGCCAAAAAGAATGGCATAACCAAAAGCATTAATGATGCCTAATATTTTTTCTTTTTTTATAGCTAAAGCTAATAAGCTTAAAACAAAAGGAATTAAAATTATAAGCAATATAAACATGGTTATCCTTTAAGAGATTTCATTCTTGATGTATCAATATGCGTAAAAAGACGGTTTACCTTATAAACAAAAATTTCAATAATAATAACAAAAACAAAAATATCAAAGAAAAGCGCTATTTCAACAAAAAACGGCATTCCGCCAATAATAGCCGAGGCCGCAAGAAATATTCCGTTTTCCATAACAAGAAGCCCTATAATCTGAGTCAGCGCCTTCATTCGAGCAACCATTATAAAAGAACCAATGCATATTGTCGAAATCGAGATCACAAAAGCAGCTAATTCAACTGTTTTACCGAGGCACATAATTTTATAGGCAAAAATATAAGACATATACGTTAATAACGAGGCAATAAATAGCGAGAGTTGGGGATTAATCAAAAGTCCCAGACTCTCTTCCACGTTAATCTTGCGCATAATTCGCAAGATAACAAAGGGTATAATGATGACTTTTATAATGAAAATCAGAACGCAAACCACAAATAGCTCAATATGTTTTTGAAGTACCGCCATATAGAGTGTATAAAGAAATAGGAACATGGATTGGAGCCTGAAGGCATGAGTAAGCGATGTAATTCTTTTGGCAACAACCAAAAGAAATGTTGAAATCAGAAACCCGCTTAATATAAGAGTTGTTAGCATGGAACCCTTTCACGGGCACGCCCGTGTGTTTTAACCCGCCTCCACAGGTGACATCTCGCCGAAGCCAAAGGCGAAAGCACTTTGGCGAAGGCGGATAGCTTAATAACCCAAGCTTGCGGCGATCACTGCAAGCAATGCGATAAAAAATGAAAACCCAAGAAAATCTACAACACGAAAAAGTCTCATCTTTGCAACTGACAATTCAACAAGCGCAATAATAACCCCTATTAAAATTATTTTTACAGGAAACAGCATCCATCCTAGAGCTGCTATTTCAAAAGGAAAAAAATACAAAGATATTATCACAAATAAAAGAATTTGTTTTATATGGCTTGTGAGCTCAATGAGTGCAAGATTTCTACCTGAATATTCAAGCACCATTGCTTCATGCACCATAGTAAGTTCCAGGTGCGTTTCCTGATTATCTACAGGAATACGAGATGTTTCAGAAATTACAACCATGAAAAAAGCAAATCCTGCCAATAGCACAGAAGTTTTTATACCCGGAGTGCTGTTCATAAATAGCACGAGTACAGAAACAAAAGCTATTGGTTCGGCGAAACTCGAAATAAACATCTCCCTTGATGAACCCATACCGCCAAAAGAGCTTGCCGCGTCAAGACCGGCAAGAGCGAGAAAAAAACGGCCAAGGCTTAAAACAAAAAATAGCGCAAGTAAACACGCTAAAGCGCTCAAACCTGAATTTTGTCTTGCTATAAAAAAAAGAAAACATGCACAAATTGTGCTTACAAAAACAACTACCGGCGCAATGTGAAAAATCCACGAGGTATGTTTCGAGATAACCTCGTCTTTTGAAAAAAGTTTTGATAGATTATAGTAGGGCTGAAAAATCCGCATGCCCTGCCGCATACGTAGGTTGTCCTTGATTTTGCGTATTATTCCGCTTACTAATGGAGCAAAAACTGAAAGCGAAAATACTCCCAATATAATAAAAAGTGTTTTTGTTATCATAATAATTATAGTTTAAATAGCGCAGTGATTCCTAATAAACCAACCAGGGCAAATAATATGTAAAAAATATAAAGATTAATGCTCCCCGGCTGAAGTTTACGCATTGTAAACGCTGTTTTATAAACAAAACGCAAAAACGGATCATAAAAATACGTCTTAAACACAGGTGTAGTGTGAGTTTCATAAGTAAACTTCTTAACATGATAAAGCGAGTCATGAATTTTTTCGCTTTTCCTATGAGGTAAAAGAAAAAAGCTAAAGGCAATTCTAAAAGGTTTTGAAAGGGCTGTCGCGGTGTATTCTGTTCGCGAATCAAGTTTATAATAGCCACAATCCCAGGTATTATAAGAAACTGTTTTTGTATGCATAAAAAATTTAAACCAGGCAAAAACTATAAAACCAAAAACAAGCAATAATAACGCCATAAGAGGCGGCAAAATTGAAACTATGCCAAATGAAATTGCGCCTATTTCCCCGCCAATTGTTGTTTGCGCAATTTTAAAAATCACTGGCGCGATAAGCCCTGCACATACACCAAATAAAACAACTAATACAGCTAATATTCCCATTCCAAACTTCATTGAAAAAGAAACCTCCTTCGCATCTGAAGCATAAGCGCTTCGCGGCATTGCAAGAAAAGTTATGCCAAACGCTTTAACAAAACAGGCCGCTGCAAGCCCGCTTGTAAGAGCAAGCGCTGCTACAGATAACACAATAAAAATTTTTATCCAGCCCTGTGTTGCTAAAACGCCGGAAAAAAAAGCCTGAAATGTCAGCCACTCACTCACAAATCCGTTTAAAGGCGGCAACGCTGAAATTCCCATTGCTCCGATAAGAAAAAACAAAGCTGTCCAGGGCATAGTCTTGATAAGGCCTCCCATTTTTTCCATATTACGCAGGCCTGTTGCCTTAAGAATGCTTCCTGAACAAAGAAACAAAAGTCCTTTAAACAGAGCATGATTTATCAAATGATATAAACCTGCGCACATACTGAGAGCGGCAACTAAAGTAAGTCCCCTGCTTGTAAAAAACATTGCTGCGCCGACTCCCAAAAGAATTATTCCTATATTTTCAACGCTGTGATAGGCAAGCAATTTTTTAAGGTCATGGTCCATCAAAGCATATATGACACCGACAAGGCATGAAACAATAGCCAATACTAAAATAAGCCCTCCCCACCATAAAGGCCCCGTGCCTAATAACATTACAAAAAATCTTATCATTCCATATATCGCAATTTTTATCATGACGCCTGACATAATGCTTGATACATGGCTTGGAGCTGCAGGGTGAGCGTAAGGAAGCCAGATATGCACCGGTACAATTCCCGCCTTGGTTGAAAAACCAAAAAGCAATAAAAGAAAAATGATGTTTCGCATACCAAGAGGTATATTTAATACTACCTGTTTTATAGCTTCAAAATCAAATGAACCTGCCTGCGAATACAAAATAAAAAAAGCGGCCATTAAAGCCGCTGTGCCGATATGCGTCATAATAAAATAAATTGTTCCAGCGCTTATTGATTTTTCGTGTTTATAGTCAAAAATTACAAGAAAATATGACGAGAGTGACATTAACTCCCAGAAAACAAGAAATGAAAAAAGATTTCCTGCGGTTACAACCATAGCCATAGAAAGAATGAAAATAGCCAGAAGCATTGCGGCAAGGATTGCTTTTTTATTTGAATACTCGGCACGCATATAACCTATGGAGAATATTATTGACGGAATAGAGACAAGCGCAATTACCGCAATAAAAAATAATGAAAGCGGATCAAATATAAAAATTTGTTTAGAAAATAGATTTAACATTTTTTTTCTTTAGTTTCACCACGGAAAAACGAAAATAGGTGGGAATTAGATATTAGAGTAAATTATAGGACAAAATAGAGTTTTGTCAATTGGTTATTAGTTTATCCGCCTTCGCCAGTAGTAGGGTTTCTGGAAGATAAGCTTCGGCGGACAAGCGCAATAACAGATATCGTAAGTTACAATTCACAATGGACAATTGACAAACAAATTACAATATACAATGAACAAAACGTGTTTGTAACTTGTACATTGTAAATTGTTTGTTCATTGTAATTTGTGATTTGTAATTTAACACTTTGGAGTGAGAATTACTTGAAGAAGTATATTAACTAGTATAAAATTAAAACTTACGGAATGAATTATAGCGTCGCCTGCCGCCACTGCTGCGCCTTGGTCTAAAGCTATAAGATTTTGGTGTAGACGGTATAAAAGCTTCTTGGGAAATTTCAGGATGTTTTGAAATAGGAAGTGGCGCTCTTATAAGTTTTTCAATATCTCTTACGTTATGGCTTTGATCAGGTGTTGCAAAAGAAATAGCATGCCCTTTGTGACCTGCTCTGGCTGTTCTGCCGATACGATGAACGTAATTTTCTATATCATCAGGAAGATCATAATTAATAACAAGCTCAATACCTGTGACATCAATACCTCTTGCCGCAATGTCAGTGGCCACTAAAACTCTATATTTGCCTACTCTAAAACCCTCAAGGGCTTCTCTGCGCTGATTCAATGAGCGGTCTGAATGTATTTCTGCCGCCCTATATCCCATATCCCGAATAGACCGGGTTATTCTTTTGGCATCATGTTTGGTTCTGGAAAACACAATAATCGCGCCGTGATATTGCGAAATTAATTTACCAAGAACTTTAAGTTTTGTTTCCCTTTTAATAATAAACAATTCCTGGGTAATATTATCTGCGGTCGTACCTGAAGGTGCAACTTCAATAGATATGGGAAGCTTCATATATCGAGATGCCATTTCCATAACATTTCTTGGCATAGTTGCCGAAAAAAGCATTGTGTGGCGTTCTCTTGGTATATATTGAATAATTTCATCAATTTGGGGAGCAAAACCCATATCAAGCATGCGGTCTGCCTCATCAAGAACAAGCATAGTAACATCGCGCATATTAACATTTCTACGGTTTATGTGATCATTTAAGCGTCCTGGTGTCGCAATAATAATACGCGGGTGCTTCCTTAAATCACGAATTTGTTCTCCCATTGAAGCGCCGCCGATTAAACATGCTGTCTTAATTCCGAACGGATAGGCTATTCCTTTGCATGCCTCATCAATTTGTATCGCCAGCTCACGTGTTGGCGCCAAAACAAGGCCATTACCTTTTTTCTGTGCTAAAAGCTGAACCATAGGAATTAAAAATGAATGAGTCTTGCCTGTGCCGCTTTGGGCAATTCCAACAACATCTTTACCGCTAATAGCTAAAGGAATGGCCTTTAGCTGAATTGGTGTCGGTTTTGTGAATTTTATGCGCGCAAGAATTTCAAGTATTTTGGGGGCAATGCCTAATCCGTAAAAATCCTGACTTGTTTGGTTAGTCTTTTGAGGAAAACTATTTGCATCATTTGAACTTTCAATTTTCTTAATAAAATGCTCCTTTTTGTTTGTTAGATTAGAAAAATCTGTAGTATAAAAACAAAAAAACCGTAAAGTTTAGTAGTCTTACCTTTACGGCCTAAGATTCTCTAATCTTTTTACATCTTTTCAACGGTTTTAGTATACCACCTTCTGGGAATTTGTCAACTAGTTAGTTTTGGATAATAGTCGTAGGGGACGTTTAAACGTCCCCTACCCTGTGGATAAGTATGCTTTCGTTTAAACTTTTTCACAATTGCAGGGGACACTTAAGTGTCCCCTACTAACGAAGGCGGATAAACTAAATTTTATTTCCTGTACAAAAAAGCCCAAGACAAATTAAAGTCTGCCGGTAGAAAACGAAAGGGCTTTTTTATTGAAAGTATTGGCGTAAAAGTATCATCAAGAACATGCTTAATAGAATCTAAAAAATTAGGATGCTCCCAACATATTATTTTATCATAATTAAAATTCATGTTGCGAAAAACATAACGCCTGCTAACCAAAAATCTTCCAAAACCCCAGGCCAAGCCACCCTCACAGGGCACTGCCCCTGCTAATAAACCACCGGGTTTAAGAACTCTCTTGATTTCTTTTACATACTCTGGCAGTTGATATATATGCTCGAGTTGATGAAAAGATAAAACTATATCTATAGTTTTAGAAGGCAGCGGAATGCTTTCGTCAGTAATCAAAATTTTATGTATATTAGAAACACCATAGGAATTAAGTTTTTTTTCTGAAATGTCTAAAAAGTAACTACTGGTGTCTGCTATGTAATACTGGGCGGGCCTTGTAATATTATAATCTAGATGTTCGATTACGCCCGGGCCTAATTCTAATATATTGTTTCCCGATAGGTCTAGATGCTTCATAATCCGAAACCCATAATGATTGACAATTTTACCTATGGAACCTTTTTGAACTTCTGTGTAAAATTTAACATAGTTTTTCTGCCATTTTTTATAGTCTTCATCTTCGGGACAAATCTTACTGCCATATTTTTTTCTATCTCCAAAAAAACGTTTAAATAAACTATAAGGTATATACTTATATAGCATAAATTCCTTTTGTGCAGAAACTCATATATTTTTTAATTTGTAAAAACTTATTCAAATCACAAACGCCAGACTCTCACTCCTATTTTCAACTACAACGCTTTCAGATACGCAAATCTTAGGATAAATAATACTGCCAAAAGATACACCAACCAGGAAACCTCCTTGCCCTTTCCGATTAATAATTTTATTGCCGCATAGCTGATAAAACCCATAGCTATGCCAGTTGCAATGCTAAAAGTAAACGGTATCATAATAGTAACCAAAAATGCCGGAATAAATTCGCTGTAATCATCCCATTTTATCTTAGTAATAGAAATAAGCATCATGCTTCCAACAATAATCAAAGCCGGGGACGTAACCGGATACAGAACCACGCCTTTTGCAACCTCGTATCCTCCCCCTATCATTTTTATAAGCGGGAAAAAGAAAATAGCTAAAAAGAAAAGCACTGCCGTCACAACACTTGTCAGGCCTGAACGTCCGCCCGAAGCAATTCCTGCTGCGCTTTCAATATAAGACGTAACCACAGGTGTGCCACATGCCGCACCAACACATGTACCAACAGCGTCAGTTAATAATGCCTTTCCGGCCCGTGGCAATTTACCGTTACGCATAAAACCACCCAGTTCTCCAACACCCGCTAATGTACCGACTGTATCAAATATGTCCATAAACAAAAATATAAAAATTATAGAAATAAAACCTAAATCAAAAGCTCCTTTAATATCCATTTTGAGAAAAGTCGGCGCTATAGAAGGCGGCGTGGAAACTAATCCCTGAAATTTGACTATACCAAAAGGAACTCCGACGGCAGCTGTAATCAATATGCCCCAAAGTATAGCCCCTTTAATTTTCTTGGTTAGCATCACACTTGTAAGAATCAAGCCAAAAGATGCCAAAATAACAGGCATGCTTAATATATCACCCAAACCTACAAAGGTAGCGGAATTAGCAACAATCAAACCCGCATCTTTTAAACCAATAAAAGCTATCAACACGCCAATGCCACAAGCAGTACCATACCTTAATGAAGGCGGAATTGCATCAATAAGCTGCTGCCTCATTTTGGTAAAGGTCAATAGGATAAAAATTATACCTTCAATAAAAACACATCCTAAGGCAATCTGCCAGGATATGCCCATAGTAATACAGACTGCGTATGTGAAAAATGCGTTTTCTCCCATTCCAGGCGCCAGGGCAATGGGATAATTAACATAAATCCCCATCATTAATGTGGCCATAAATGCGGCGATGCACGTTGCCATCATGGCCGCCCCAAAATCCATACCTGTCTGCGAAATCATAGCAGGATTTACAAATATGATATACGCCATTGCCATAAAGGTAGTAATGCCGGCAATGATTTCTGTACGAATATTTGTATTTAATTCTTTCAGCTTAAAAAAATTCTCTAATATTTTTTTCATATTAGTTCTTTTTCCTTTCCTACACATTATAAACCATAAACTCTAAACTAAATTATACTACTCCAAATCACTGAATAAAAGATTAAAATAACAGAATATCCGGACAAATATTATTGCAATACACATAAAGCCAGATTATAATATTACACAACATATAATAAAAATCTAAAAAAATCAAATCAACATCAACGAGGAATAAAAATTGTCAGGCATAGAAAAGCTACTAAACGTGATCAGCGGCTGGATATGGGGGCCTCCTTTATTAATACTTCTTTTCGGAACTCATCTTTTTTTAACCTTTCGGCTTCGTTTTATTCAAAAACATATCATACAG
>Ga0302250_1000495_pt1 | contig 37951 bp, 32 predicted proteins | sample AAG_RA_Asp_MG_FD_193536 | JGI IMG/M metagenome (GOLD analysis project Ga0302250, IMG submission 193536) | Enriched activated sludge microbial communities from anaerobic digester in WTTP, New Holstein, Wisconsin, United States - AAG_RA_Asp | ecosystem: Engineered > Bioreactor > Anaerobic >...
CACATCGGTCTGGTTGCTGTGTTGCGATCATCTCAAGCGCACCATCGCCGCTATCGGGCCACCGCAATTCGTTCGTTTGCTCACAAGTGATGCAGACGGAATTGGGTAACTGAGGTTTTTAGGTTCAAATGGAGTACATCTTCGATACAGCCGGCACCTATTCACTTGGATTACGACACGGCCTTCGCGATCGCCGGCGTGGCAATCAACGACGTGCCGATCAACGAAACGCCTGAACCCGCGACACTGGCACTGCTCGGCTTCGGCCTGGCCGGACTCGGCGCACTGCGTCGCCGCAAGAACGCCTGAGGAGCCGTCAAGGCTCGCCGAGGCCGGCGCGCGCGATACTTGACACGTCGGCCCCCGGAAAAACCCCGCTACGGAAACGTCGCGGGGTTTTTTGTTGCTTTCAGGACTCCGCCTCGATCTGTTCGGAAAGAAGCAGCCACGCTTCCTCGCTCTCGGCGAGCGCGTCGTTGACCGCCTGCAACTCCAGCCCGAGTTCACCGATTTCCTGTGGCGGCAGCGGCATGGACAGACGCGCCTCCAGATCGGCGCGCCGGGCTTCGAGTTCCGCCATGCGCTGCTCGGCCTTGGCCAGGTCGCGCTTCATCGCCTTCATCTGCGGCGTGATCTTCTTGTTGGCCGGCGGCAAAACCACGACGGGGGTTGCCACCTTCTCTTCCTTCAGGCTGACTTTCAATTCCTCCCGCGCACGCCGGGCTTCTTCGAGCAGATAGGCCTGGTAGTCGTCGAGATCGCCGTCGAACGGTGCGACGCCGCCACGCGAGACCAGCCAGAACTCGTCGCACACCGAGCGCAGCAACGCGCGGTCGTGACTGACCAGCATCAGCGTGCCCTCGAACTCGTTGAGCGCCACGGCCAGCGCCTCGCGCGTGGTCAGGTCGAGATGATTGGTCGGTTCGTCGAGCAAGAGCAGATTCGGGCGTTGCCAGACGAGCATGGCCAGCACCAGACGCGCCTTTTCGCCGCCGCTCATCGTGCCGACCGGCTGCTTGACCATGTCGCCGGTGAAGTTGAACGAGCCGAGGTAATTGCGCAGATCCTGTTCGCGCCCCGACTCGCCTTCGGGCAGATTCTCCTTGGCCAGGCGCACCATGTGCTCCAGCGGGTTGTCCTGCGGCCTCAGCACGTCGAGTTCCTGTTGGGCGAAGTAGCCGATCTGCAGCCCCTTGCCCTCAGTGACGGTACCGTCAAGCGGCGCCAGCACGCGGGCGATCGTCTTGACCAGGGTAGACTTGCCCTGCCCGTTGGCGCCGAGGATGCCGATGCGCTGGCCGGCGTTCACCGTACGTGTCGCCTTGCGCACGATCACCGTCGGCGGTGCGCCGGCCGGGGCATCCTCCGGTGGCGGGTAGCCGCAGTCGGTATCGCGCAGAACCAGCATCGGATTGGGCAGGTTGGCCGGCTCCTTGAACTCGAAGGTGAATTCGGCGCTGGTCAGCACAGGAGCCAGCTTCTCCATGCGCTCGAGCGCCTTGACCCGGCTCTGCGCCTGTTTGGCCTTGGTCGCCTTGGCCTTGAAGCGGTCGATGAATTTCTGCAGGTGCGCGATCTTTTCCTGCTGCTTGGCGTAGGCGCTCTGCTGCAGTTCGATCTGCTGCGCCCGCGTTTCCTCGAACGTGCTGTAGTTGCCTCCGTAGCGCGTCAGCAGGCCGTTGTCGATGTGCAGCGTGACGTTGGTGATCGCGTCGAGAAACTCACGGTCGTGGCTGATGACTAGCAGCGTGCCGGCGTAGCGCTTCAGCCAGGCTTCGAGCCAGACGAGCGCGTCGAGGTCGAGGTGGTTGGTCGGCTCATCAAGAAGCAACAGGTCGGACGGGCACATCAGCGCCCGCGCCAGCTGCAGGCGCATCCGCCAACCGCCTGAGAAGCTGTTGACCGGCTTGTCGAGTTCCGTCGTCTTGAAGCCGAGGCCGAGGATCAACGCCTGCGCCCGCGCTTCCGCATCGTGCGAACCGGCGTCGTGCAGCACCATGTAGGCGTGTGCCATGCGCTCGCCGTCGCCCGAGGCTTCGGCCGCGGCGACTTCCTCCTGCGCCGCCGCCAGCGCCGAGTCGCCCGCGACAACGAAGTCGGTCGCACACTGCGCCGTCTCGGGCATTTCCTGCGCGACCTGCGCGATGCGCCAGCCGGGCGGCATGGCGAATTCGCCGCCGTCCTCGTGCAACGCGCCGTTGATCAGCGCGAACAGCGAGGATTTTCCCGCCCCGTTGCGTCCGACCAGGCCGACCTTCTCGCCGGGGTTTACGACCGCGGCTGCCGCGTCGAGCAGTACCTTGGCGCCACGCCGCAGCGTGACGCCCTTGAGGACTATCATCTACTTGAAGACCACGGTCTTGTTGCCGTGCACCAGTACGCGGTCTTCCAGGTGGTAGCGCAGGCCGCGCGCGAGAACGGCCTTCTCGATGTCCTTGCCGTAACGCACCATGTCGTCGACCGAGTCGGAGTGGTCGATGCGGATCACGTCCTGCTCGATGATCGGCCCCTGGTCAAGTTCGCTGGTCACGTAGTGGCAGGTCGCGCCGATGAGCTTGACGCCGCGCTGGTAGGCCTGGTGGTAAGGCTTGGCGCCGACGAAGCTGGGCAGGAAGGAGTGGTGGATGTTGATGATCTGCCCCGGATAGTCGGCACACATGTCCGGCGGAATGATCTGCATGTAGCGGGCGAGGACCATCGTGTCGCCGCGCACCTCTTCATACAGGCGGCGGATTTCGGCGTAGGCCGCTTCCTTGTTGTCCGCCGTCACCGGCACGTGATGAAAGGGGATGCCGTGCCATTCGACGAAGCCGCGGAAGGTGTCGTGGTTCGAGATGATGCAGGGAATCTCGATGTCGAGCTCCTTCGACTGCCAGCGCGCCAGCAGGTCGTACAGACAGTGCTCCTGCTTGCTGACCATGATGACGACGCGCTTCTTCACCGCCGAGTCATTGATCTGCCACTGCATCTGCATTTCTTCGGCGATCGGCCGGAAACGCTCGCGGAACTCGGCAAGGTGGAACGGCAGCGAATCGGCCTTGATGTCGATGCGCATGAAATACCGGCTGTCACCGTTGTTGTTGTCCGAGTGATAGCGCGATTCGAGAATCCAGCCGTTGTGTTCGGCGATGAACCCGGCGACGCGGGCGACGATGCCGACGCGGTCGGGGCAGGAGGCGGAAAGGGTGTAGTAGCGTTGCGAATACATGGCGAGGGTCAGCCTTCGATACGGGCGAAGGCGTTGTCGATCTGCGCGCGGAGTTCGTCGTAGGTGCGGGTCACCGGATACTGCGGAAACTCGCGGATCACGTTCTCCGGCGGGTGGAAGAGGATGCCGGCGTGGGCTTCGGCGAGCATCTTGGTGTCGTTGTACGAATCGCCGGCGGCGACGACGGTGAAGTTCATTTCACGGAAGCGCTTGACGGCCTCGCGCTTCTGCTCGGGCATGCGCAGGTGGTAATCGACCACCACGCCGTTGGCGTCGGTTTCCAGGCTGTGGCAGAACAGCGTCGGCCAGGCGAGCTGGCGCATAAGGGGGTGGGCGAATTCGTAGAAGGTGTCCGACAGGATGATCACCTCGTAGTCCTCGCGCAGCTTGTCGAGGAACTCGCGCGCGCCCGGTAGCGGCCCCATCTCGCAGATGACCTTCTGGATGTCCGGCAGACCGAGCTTCTTCTCGGCCAGAATGTCCAGCCGAAACTTCATCAGCTTGTCGTAATCCGGCTCGTCGCGCGTCGTGCGGCGGAGTTCCGGAATGCCGGTGCGCTCGGAGAACGCGATCCAGATTTCGGGGACCAGCACGCCTTCAAGGTCGAGGCAGACGATTTTCACGGAACACTCCCAAAAGGTTGGCGAAAAAACGGCGTATTTTACCAAAAGCCGCCTATCTTCCGGGAGTTGGATCAGCCGTGCCGCGGCTTCTCCGGCGTCAGGAACACAACCCGGCCAAGGGATGCTCAGGCAGGCCGGGCGCGACCCAGCCCCGCATGTCGGCGGGCAGTTCGGCAAGCACGGCGCGCGCCGCGTCCTCGCGCTCGAAAGCGGAAAAGACGCACGCGCCGGAGCCGGTCATCCGCGCCTCGGCGAAACGCGACAACCACTGCAGATGGCGGGCAACTTCGGGGAAGCGTGCAATGGCGACCGCCTGCAGGTCATTGCCGCCGAACCCCGGCGTCCAGACACCGGCTTCAATCGGCGGCGTATCACGGCGAAGCTCCGGTGAGCGGAAAATCTCCACGGTCGGCACCTCTACCGGCGGCTCCAGCACCACGTACCACGCCGGCGGAACATCCACCGGCAGCAGTTCCTCACCCACGCCCTCGGCGAAGGCGTTGCGACCGAAAACGAAGACCGGCACGTCGGCCCCCAGCGCCAAACCGATTTCCTGCAAGCGCCGGCGCGGCAAACCGAGTCGCCAGAGATGATTGAGCGCCAGCAACACCGTCGCGGCATCGGAACTGCCGCCGCCGAGACCGCCGCCCATCGGCAGGCGCTTCTCGACGCTGATCTCGACGCCCCGGCGGCAACCCGTCTCGGCCTGCAACAGGCGCGCCGCGCGCACCGTCAGGTCACTCTCCGGCGGCACACCGGGCAACGGCCTTGCCAATGTCACCACGCCGTCGTCGCGCGGCGCGAAGGTCAGCAGGTCGCCGTACCCGACGAAGCGGAACAGCGTCTGCAGCAGGTGGTATCCATCGGCCCGCCGACCGACGACGTGCAGGAACAGGTTGAGTTTCGCCGGCGCCGGATAGACGCTCGACCAGGCCCATTGCTCGGACGGATTCATCGTGAAAACCCCGTTACGGCAGGCGCGTCCATTCGTCGATGCGCAAGCGCAGTTCAAAAACTCCGACCCGTTCGGCGAACAGCCGCCCGGGCAAGGCATCCGGCGCATCGCTGTCGTACTCGTAGGCGACACGCCAGTCTTCATGACGCAGGGCCAACGGCCGGCCGGACGCATCGCGCTCTGCGACATGCTCCGGCACCAGACGGCCGCGCACCCAGTCGGCCAGCAGGGAAAGCGGCAGGCGATAGCCAAGCACCTGCTCGGTCAGCGACTCGGCATCGACCGCGGAATACGTCTTGCCGTCGCTGGTGGTCAGCGAGGCGCTGCGCGCATCGGCGACGATTTCGGCAACCCCTTGCCCGAACGGGGAAGCGAGCAGGACCTCATCGCTCCCGCCGGCATGCTTCCAGCGCAGGCGCCCGGAATGATTCTGCTCGTTCTGGCGCAACGAGAAGCGCCCTTCGATGACGAAATCGTCGAGCGCATGGCGCGAGAGCGCCACAGATTCGGGCGCCGATGTCGGCAACGCCGCGCAACCGGCCAACAGCAACGCGGACACGACAAAGACGAGGCGGGACAACGCCCGCAGGAAAAATGAACGCATGATTCAGATATCAGGGAGACAAGCGCCGGATCGTGCCGCTCAGCACCTCGTTCGCCGGATGCCTTTTCTGCGCTTCAAGCAACAGGCGGCGCGCATCGTCCTGCCGCCCCAGCGCCCACAGCACTTCGCCGAGATGCGCGGCGATCTCGGGATCCTCGCGCTTGGCGTATGACCGCTCAAGATAGACAAGCGCGCCATTGAGATCCCCCAGGCGGAACAGCACCCAGCCCATGCTGTCGAGGATGAAACCATCCTCCGGCGACAGCGCCAGCGCCTTCTCGATCAGTTGGCGCGCTTCCTGCAAACGCTCGCCACGGTCGGCATAGGCATACCCCAGCGCGTTGTACGCCTGCGGATTATCCGGACGCAACTCGATCAGCCGGCGCAGCCGGGATTCCATTACGTCCAGCCGGTTCAGCCGTTCGGCCATCAGCGCCGTTTCATACATCAGGTCGGGTTGACCGGGCATCTCAACGAGCCTGGCTTCCAGCAGATCGAACGCTTCCTGCAGACGATCGGCATCACGCAGCAACGCCGCCTCGGCGACCGCCATTTGGACCTTCTCTTCGGCCTTCTCCGCTTTTGCGCTGCGCAGTACCTCGCGCCCGCCCTCGAGATTTCCCTGATCGGCCAGGAGCCGCGCCCGGCGGATCTGCGCCGGCAGATAGTGTTCGCCGGCAACGACCTCAACGTAATACGCCAGTGCCTCGTCGCGCCGTTGCTCGTCCTCGGCGATCTGGCCCAGGTAGTAGAAGGCCGGATTCTTGTCCTGCACGTTCAGCGTGACGAAATGCTTCAATTGCTCTTCGGCCCGCGCCTTGTCGTTCTGCTGCAACGCCAGGATCGCGACCGAATAGATGATTTCCGGCTTGTCGGGATACGCCTTGAGCAGCGTGTCGAAATGCCGCCGCGCATCGTCGTAGCGCCGCTCGCCGACCAGCGCCCGGGCCAAGAGGAACTGCGCATCGTGCGCCGTCGGATTGCGCTCCAGGAATCCTTCGAGGAAAGCGATGGCATCGACGGTCGATTCGCGCATCAGCAACTGCGCGTGGAAATACGCAGCCATTTCCCAGTCGGGTCGCAACTCCAGCGCACGGGAGACCTCCTGCTTCGCCCGCTCGTTCATCCCCGCCGAACCCGCCGCCTGAGACATTGCATAGTGCGCCTCGGCGATGCCGGCGAAGGGCCGGCAAACCATCTCGACCAGCCGGAAAACAGCCTGGCGATCGGGCGAGCGTGCGAACATCCTGTTCAGGCCGAGGAGATTTCCGGCAAGCGCTTCCTTGTCGCTCTCCAGCATGCGCGCGATGTGCGGCGCCACTTCGTCCAGCCGGTTGTCGAGAACCAGGATGCCGACCAGCATCCGCTGCGCCGGCTTCGACAACGGATCGACATCGAGCCACAGACGGGCCATTTCCAGAGCCATTTCCAGGCGCCGGGCGCCAATCGCGACTTCGACCGCCCGCTCGATCACCTTCGGATCGCGTGTCCGGACCGCCAGACTGGCGTAGGCCCGACTCGCCAGGTCGAGGTCGCCGCGCCGCAGCGCGATCTCGGCCAGCAACACCTGATAGACAGTCTGCCCGAGCAGATCGTCATTGTCGGCCTCGTCGACTTCGTCGGTTTCCTCAGCGCCAACGGCAACCACCGGCGTCGCCGGCACCTTGCGCGCGGAGACCGGCGCATCCGCCGCCCCCGCCGAAGCACAAAAAAGGCCCGCCAGCAACGTTGCAAGACAAAGACTACGTGGAATGGCTTTCATGGAATGGAATGATACTCGGGCGTGTCGGAGCCCATTAGAGTTATTTGCGCCATAATGGTTTTGCCATGTTATGGACTTTTTCCGGGAGCAGCAAATGCCCGAACTGCCAGAGGTCGAGGTCAGCCGTCGCGGCCTGCTGCCGCACCTGCCGGGGCAACACATCACGCACATTGTCGTCAGGGCGCCGAAACTGCGCCACGAAATCCCGTCGGACCTTGCCGAGCGATTGTCCGGGGCACGACTCAGCGCCATTGAGCGACGCGGCAAGTACCTGCTGTTCGCCTGCGAGAGCCGGCAGGGCGACGGTTACCTGATCCTGCACCTCGGCATGTCGGGCAGTCTGCGCCTCGTTCCCAACGACGCACCGCCGAAGAAGCACGACCACGTCGACCTGGTCTTCCCCCACACCACACTGCGTCTGCACGACCCGCGACGCTTCGGTGCCGTCTTGTGGCACCCGGGCCCGCCGGAGGAACACCCGCTCATCGCCGTTCTCGGCATCGAGCCGCTATCCCCCGCGTTCGACGGCGACTGGCTTTACGCAGCCACGCGAAAGCGCACAACACCGATCAAGCCGTTGCTGATGGACAGCCACCTGATCGTCGGCATCGGCAACATCTATGCCGCCGAGAGCCTGTTCCGCGCAGGCATCGCTCCGACGCGCCCCGCCAGCAGCCTGGGGCGACAACGCTGCAGGCGACTGGCTGCCGCCATCCGGGCAACACTCGAAGAGTCGATCGCTGCGGGCGGCAGCAGCGTACGCGACTACGTACACAGCGATGGCGGCGCCGGCAGCTTCCAGGTAACCTGCGCGGTCTATGGGCGCAAGGATCTGCCCTGCCTCGTCTGCGGCACCCCGGTCCGCGTCCTTCGCCAGGGAGGACGGGCAACCTTTCACTGCCCGCGCTGCCAGCGCTGAGCGAAGTCGCCGCTCGTCGCCGGAGCGCTTGATCGGCGCCGGCGATGTGCTAGAGTCGCCGCCAGCGTATTCTAACGGGATGTCCCATGACGCTTGCTCAACAATTCGCCGCCTACAATGACTGGCGCAACCGTCTCTCGCTCAATGTCGCCGACTTCCGCCAATGGCTTGCGGACAACGACCTGTGCGACGCGCAAACCGACCTGCGATTCGAGCGCCTGCTCGAAAAGCTGCGCGAAGACCGCCTGCATGTCGCCTTCGTGGCCGAGTTCTCGCGCGGCAAATCGGAGCTGATCAACGCCATCTTCTTCGCCGCGCACGGCACCCGGATGCTGCCTTCCACGGCCGGCCGCACCACGATGTGCCCGACCGAGTTGATGTACGACCCGGACAAGCCGGCGTGCATTGAACTGCTGCCGATCGAGACCCGCGAGACCGAAACGAGCATCAGCGACTACAAACGCTACCCCGACGCATGGACTTCGATCCCGCTCAAGACAAGTTCGCAGGAGGCGATGCAGGAGGCGCTGCGCTCTGTCAGCGACGTGCAGCATGTTCCGCAAGAGCGGGCGAAACAACTCGGTTTCGATCCCGAAAACTGCAGCACCGCCCCCTCCACCGGCGATTCCGGGAACGATGTCGAAATCCCGCGCTGGCGCCATGCCGTGATCAACTACCCGCACCCGTTGCTGCAGCAAGGGCTGGTCATCCTCGACACCCCGGGGCTCAATGCGATCGGCGCCGAACCGGAACTCACTCTCTCGCTGCTGCCCAACGCCCACGCGGTTCTGTTCATCCTGGCCGCCGATACCGGGGTCACCCAGTCCGACCTTGCGATCTGGAACGAGCACATCGGTGGCGGCACCGGACGCAGCCGGGGCCGACTCGTGGTCCTGAACAAGATCGACGGCCAGTGGGATGAGCTCAAGTCCGAAGCGGAGATCGATGCCGAGATCGGCAAACAGGTGCAACGCTGCGCCACGATTCTCGGATTGCCCGCCACGCAGATCTTCCCCGTTTCCGCCCAGAAGGGCCTTGTTGCCCGGATCAACGGGGATGAAGCGTTGCTGCAACGCAGCCGCCTCGCCACGCTCGAAGCCGCGCTGTCACACGAACTGATCCCGGCCAAGCAGGAGATTGTCCGGGAGAACACCGAGGCCGAATTCACCAGCATCTTCCTCCGCATGCACGGACTGCTCGAATCGCGCCTTGCCGGGCTGCGCGAACAACTTGGCGAGTTGACCGAACTGCGCGGCAAGAACAAGGGGGTCGTCGAGTACATGATGGGCAAGGTCAAGGTCGAGAAGGAGGAATTCGAGACCGGACTCCAGCGCTTTCACGCCGTGCGCAGTGTTTTTTCGCAATTGACCAACCGACTGTTCGGCCACCTCGGTGTCGACTCCTTGCGCTCGCTGACCGCTTCGACGCGCAGAACGATGCTCGACGCCACCTTTTCCCGCGCGCTGTCGGAAGCCATGACAAAGTTCTTCACCGATTCCCGTCAAAGCCTGCGGAACTCGGAGGGCGAAATCGCCGAAATCCTCGAAATGGTCGACGCAATCCAGAAAAAGTTCGTCGTCGAGCACGGCCTCAAGCTGAGCAATCCAGCGCCTTTCCCGCTGAAACGCTACCACAAGGAAATGGATCGGTTGGAACAGTGGTGCAACACGCACCTGAACACGGCATTCCAGCTGATGACGCACGAAAAACGCAGCGTGACGCAACGTTTTTTCGACGAAGTGGCGCACCAGGTGCGCAAGATCTTCGAGCACGCCAACCGGGAAGCGGAAGCGTGGATCAAGGCGCTGCTGGCCCCGATGGAAACGCAGATCCGCGAGCACCAAATCCAGTTGAAGCGGCGGCTCGAAAGCATCAAGCGGATTCATCAGGCGACCGACACGCTCGAAGAACGCATCGGCGAACTGCAGCACGTCGAGCAGCAGTTGCTCGACCAGATCAGCGCGCTTGAGGATGCCGGACAAGCTGTCCGCCAGGTGCTTCGGGACCGCCTTGACGACGAGGCACTGCGCAACGCCGCCTGAGCACCTCGCAGACTGAAAAAAACGCCGTCCCCGAAGGAGACGGCGCCTTCATGACGTGATGGTCAGCCGGCGCGCTTGTTGCCGGTGAGTTTTTCGTACTTCGCCCAGAGCAGGTCGTTGTTCTCCGGATGCTCGGCATCCTTGGCGATGCAATCGACCGGACAGACTTCGACGCACTGCGGCGTGTCGTAGTGGCCAACGCACTCCGTGCACTTGGACGGGTCGATCACGTAGATTTCGTCACCTTGCGAAATGGCGCCGTTCGGGCACTCCGGCTCGCAAACGTCGCAGTTGATGCATTCATCGCTGATAATCAAAGACATGGGGTTTCCTTCAGGAACAATGTTGCTTAGTTGAGTTCGGCGACTTTCTGCTTCAGCCGCTCGCCGACAACGGGTTGGACGAACTTGCTCACATCGCCGCCGAGAACGGCGATTTCGCGCACCATCGTCGCCGAAATGAACATGTACTTCTCGCTCGGCGTCAGGAAGACCGTTTCGACGTCCGGGTAAAGGTTGCGGTTCATTCCGGCCAACTGGAATTCAAACTCGAAGTCGGAGGCGGCGCGCAAACCGCGCAGGATCACCTTCGCGCCGCGCTGGTGGAGAAAATCCATCAGCAGCCCGTCGAAACTGCAGACTTCGACGTTGCCGAAGCGGGCAAGAACTTCACTGGCCATGCCGACCCGCTCCTCGAGCGTGAAAAACGGACGCTTGGCCCGACTGGCGGCAATCGCCACGATCACGTTGTCGAACAGGTTTGCCGCCCGCCGCACGAGATCCTCGTGCCCGCGTGTCAGCGGATCGAAGGTTCCGGCATAGATTGCCAACCGTTTATTGAGCGCCATCCGGCTCTCCGTTCTGCATCAAATGATAAAAAACCTGTCCCGCTTTCCCGCTGCGCACCGTTCGCCAGGAACCACAGGCTGCAAGCGCCGACTCGGCCTCGACGTACAACAGGCCGTCGTTCTTCAACAAGCCCGGCAACAGCGGCACGAGGCGATCGATCCAGCCCTTGTTGTATGGCGGATCGAGGAACACCACGTCGAAACGCGAGCCCCCCTGAACAAGCGAGGACGCGAATTTTACCGCATCCGCCTGCGCAATCTCCACACGGTCTTCCGCACCGAGCAGACGGGCGTTTTCGCGCAGCGCGGTTGCCACCCGCGCCGCCTGTTCGACCATCACCACACGTGCCGCGCCACGTGACGCCGCCTCGAAACCGAGCACCCCGCTGCCGGCAAAAAGGTCGAGGCACACCAAACCGTCGAGATCCTGACCGAGCCAGTTGAAGAGTGTCTCGCGCACGCGATCCGGTGTCGGGCGCAAGCCCTCGGCATCCGGAAAACGCAAAACCCGGCGGCGCCACTCGCCGCCGATGATACGCACGGTATTCATTTTCTAGCGATCGCTGCCGGCAACTACCGTCACCAGGTGCTCCAGGCGAACGTGGCGGGAAAACGCCACGCGGACGTCTTCTGCCGTCACCCTCTCGACATTGGCGACGTAGGTGTCGAGGTAGTCGAGTGGCAGATCGTAGAATCCGATCACCGCGACGTGGTCGAGAATCTTGCGGTTGCTGTCGAGACGCAGCGGGAAACTGCCGGCAATGTTCTGCTTGGCCGCCAGCAGTTCCTCTTCCGAAGGTCCGTCGACCAGGAAGCCGGCCAGCACGTCGCGGGCGACCGACACCGCCTCGTCGGCCTGCTCCTTTTTCGTCTGCAGGCCGATCTGGAACGGTCCCCGCTGCACGAGCGGCATGAAGTAGCTGTACACGCTGTAAGCGAAACCGCGCTTCTCGCGCACCTCGCGCATCAGGCGCGACACGAAGCCACCGCCGCCCAGCGTGTAGTTGCCGACCTGCAGGGCGAAGAAATCCGGATCGCCGCGTTTCAGCGCCGGCAGCCCGATCAGCACGTGCGCCTGCGCCGCCGGATGGGCCAGACGCTGCTCACCGCTGCGCGGCATCGGCAACGGATCAAAGCGGGAGACGGCCTTGCCGTTGGGGAGGCCCGCCGTCAACGTCTGCGCGATCCGCTCGGCCTCGGTACGGGTCAGATCGCCGACCAGCGTCACGACCGCGTTGCTCGCGCGGTAATGCATCCGGTAGAACCGTTCCAGATCGTCCCGCATAATCGCCGCCAGCGACTCCGGCGTCGCCGCCTGACCGTAGACATGTCCGGGGTACAACGCAGACCAGAAGGCGCGGCTGGCAATCACGTCCGGACGGGTCAGCGACTCCTTCAGCGCGGCGATCTTGCGCGCCCTTTCCCGTTCAAAGACCTCCGCCGGGAAACGGGGTGACGACAGCACGGCGCGATAGACGTCCAGCGCGCCGTCGCGTTTATCCGCCGCCGACAGCGTACGCAGGCTGACCGAAGCCCGATCGAGCTCGACCCCGCCGGAAATCTGCGCACCGACATCGGCCAGGCGGTTGGCGATCTGCGTCTCATCCAGCCCCTCGACCCCCAGGTCAAGCAACGCGTGCGCCAGCGACGCCACGCCACTCAATCCAGCGGGATCACGCGCGCTCCCGGCGGAAAAATCGACCTGCACGTCGAGCATCGGCAGCGCGTGGTTCTCGACGAAATAGACTCGGGCGCCGGACGGCGCGACCCAGTGTTCGATCTTCGGCCCGGCGACAGCGGATTGCCCCGCCCACAGGATAAAAATCGCCCACAACCAACGGCAGGAAATCATCGTTTTCATGCTTTGCTCACTCAATGACGTGACGCTCCGGCCGGGCGCCGCGACGCCCCCGGAAGAGGTTGCGGATCCAGTTCGGCGACCGTCAACTGCTCATCAACGAGATATTTCGCCGCCACGGCCTGGATCTGCGCCGCGGTGACCGCCTGCAGCCTTTCGAGCATGCGCTGGTCGGACGTATACGGGATGCCGACGGCTTCGAACTGGCCGATCTCCATCGCCTGGGCGAACATCGAATCAAGCTTGTAGACCTGCCCGGCGAGCACCTGTGCCCGTGCGCGCGCCAGTTCTTCTTCGCTCACGCCGTCGCTGACGATCCGGGCAATCTCCGCACGGAAACCGGCCTCCAGTTCGGCGCGCGTGCGTCCCTCGCTCGGCGACCCCTGGACGTAGAACAGCCCCGGACCGCGCGCCGTGGCATCGTAGCCGGCACCGGCCGACACCGCCAGGCGCTGTTCGCGCACGAGGCTGCGCGAGAACCGCGCCGCCTCGTGGCCGTCAAGAATGGCCGCCAGCATTTCCAGCGCGTACGGATCGATGTCGTTATCCACGTCGCGCAGCACCGGCACCTTGTAGGCCATCAACACCACCGGCAGATCGGCCGGCGCCTTGACGGTCAGCCTCCGGATGCCGGTCTGCGGCGGTTCGTCTTGCGGCTTGCGCCCCGGCACCGGACGCGCTGCCAGCGGACCATAGTATTTCTCGGCCAGCCGGAACACCTCCTGATGATCGACGTCGCCGACGACCACGACATAGGCATTGTTCGGCACGTACCAGCGGTCGTACCAGGCGCGCGCGTCCTCCACGGTCATGCTTTCCAGATCGCTCATCCAGCCGATCACCGGCACGCGATAAGGGTGCGCCTGCAGGGCCACCGCGCTCATCTGCTCGAACAGGCGGGCCTGCGGCTGATCCTCGGTACGCAGGCGGCGCTCTTCCATGACGACCTTGATCTCTTGTTCGAACTCCCTCGCATCGAGCGTGAGATGGCGCATCCGGTCGGCTTCGAGCTGCATCATCTGCTCGAGCTTCTCCTTCGGCACCTGCTGGAAATAGGCCGTGTAGTCGCGGCTGGTAAACGCGTTGTCGCGTCCGCCTGCGGCAGCCACCAGGCGGCTGAACTCGCCGGCGCCAATCGTTGGCGTCCCCTTGAACATCATGTGTTCGAGCAAATGGGCGACACCAGTGGTGCCGTTCGTCTCGTCCATGCTGCCGGCGCGGTACCAGACCATATGCACGGCAGTCGGCGCACGCCGGTCTTCCTTGACGATGACCCGCAGGCCGTTGACCAGCGAGTGCTCGTACGGGTTGGACCACGCCGGCAGGGAGAGCACAAAGGCCGCCGCCGCGGCCAGGCGGATGAATCGCTGTATATGACGCATAGGCATAGTGTTGCTTCTGATAAAATCGCGGTGAATCTTACAGGCGCCGGCATCTTACCCCGTCCGCGCCGTTCCCGAACTCCACAGACCCGAAATCCCCATGTTTGGTTTCTTCAAGAAATCCGTCGAGCCAGCCCCTGAAGGGCAGGCCGGCAACGAGCCGGCGCCGGTGCCGACACTGTCCTGGCGCGAGCGCCTCAAGGCCGGGCTGGCGCGTACGCGCGCGCAACTCGGCGGCAAGCTCAAGGCGATCTTCTCCCGCGGCAAGGTCGACGAGGAACTGCTCGAAGAACTGGAAGCGCTGTTGTTGACGAGCGACGTCGGGCTTGAAGCAACCTACCACCTGCTCGAAGAGCTCAAGGAGCGGACGCGGCGCGACCGGATCGAGACGCCGGAAGGGATCCAGAAGGCCCTCTCCGACGCGCTGCACGACCTGCTGCTGCCGCTCGAACAGCCGCTCGACGTCTCGACGCACCGCCCGTACATCATCATGATCGCCGGGGTGAATGGTGCCGGGAAGACGACGTCGATCGGCAAGCTGGCCAAGCACTTCCAGGCGCAGGGCCTATCGGTGCTGCTCGCCGCCGGCGACACCTTCCGCGCCGCCGCACGCGAGCAGTTGCAGACCTGGGGCGAGCGCAACAATGTGACAGTCATTTCGCAGGAATCCGGCGATCCGGCGGCGGTCATCTTCGACGCCATTTCGGCCGCCAAGGCGCGCGGCATCGACATCGTCCTCGCCGACACGGCCGGCCGCCTGCCGACGCAGCTGCACCTGATGGAAGAAATCGCCAAGGTGCGCCGCGTCATCCAGAAAGCCGACCCCACCGGGCCGCACGAAACACTGCTGGTGCTCGACGCCAACTTCGGACAGAACGCGCTGGCGCAGGTCAAGGCCTTCGACAAGGCAGTCAACGTCACCGGCCTCGTCGTCACCAAGCTCGACGGTACGGCCAAGGGCGGCGTGATCGCCGCGATCGCCCGGCAGTGTCCGAAGCCGATCCGCTACATTGGCGTCGGCGAGGGCATCGACGACTTGCGCCCGTTCATCGCCAGGGATTTCGTCGACGCGATTTTCGACTAGCGGCGCATCATGATTTCCGCAAGTGCCATCACCAAGCGCTATCCGCACGGACTCGAAGCCTTGCACGATGTCAGCTTCGAGATCGGCGACGGCGAGATGGTGTTCATTACCGGCCATTCGGGTGCCGGCAAGTCGACCCTGTTCCGCCTGCTCTCGGCCGTCGAGAAACCGACGTCGGGAAGCATCGTCATCAACGGCCAGAACATTGCCGCGCTGCGCCGGAAGGCGGTTCCCTACCTGCGCCGCAATCTTGGCATGATTTTCCAGGACCAGAAGCTGCTGTTCGACCGCAGCGTGCTTGATAACGTGTTGCTGCCGCTGGCCATCGTCGGCATGCCGACACGCGAGGCGCACCGCCGTGCGCGCGCGGCGCTGGACAAGGTCGGCCTGCTCGACCGCGAGCGTGCCCGGCCGATCGCGCTATCCGGTGGCGAGCAGCAGCGGCTGGCCATCGCCCGCGCGGTGGTCAACCGGCCGTCGATCATCCTCGCCGACGAGCCGACCGCCAATCTCGACAGCGATTCGGCGAGCAACATCCTGGACATTTTCCGCTCCTTCCATCAGGTGGGCGTCACGCTGGTCATCGCCACGCACGATCCGCAATGGATGGCGCGCTTCTCGCCGCGCGTGCTGCGGCTTGAACACGGGCGCCTCGTCAAAGACAGCGGAGAAAGGGGAGAAAACGCATGATTTTCTTCTCGCAGCATCTCCTCGCGTTCAAGGGCGCCTGGCGTCGACTGACCGCCTCCCTGCTGAACACGCTCCTGTCGCTGTCCGTCATCGGCGTCGCGCTCGCGCTGCCGGCCGCTGGCTGGGTGATCCTCGACAACCTGCAGCAATTCGCCGGTCAAGCAACCGGAACGCAACAGATCAGCCTGTTCATGAACACCGATGCCAACCGGAAGCATGTCGCCGAAATCGAATCCCGGCTGAACGAGAGTCAGCCCGGCCGGTGGCGCTTCGTGCCGCGCGACGAGGCATTGAGGCGACTGAAAGCGATCGAGGGCATGGGCGACGTCGTCGCCGGGCTGTCACGCAATCCGCTCCCCGACGCGTTCATCGTCGAGCCCGCCGACACGCAGCCGGAAGCCATGGAAGAACTGGCCGCCGTCTTCCGTACCTGGCCCGGCGTCGCCCATGTTCAGCTCGACGCGGCCTGGAGCCGGCGCCTGGATGCCTTCCTGCGCGTCGGCAAGCTCGCGGTCACGTTGCTCGCCGGCGTGTTCGCCGGCGCGCTGATCGCGGTGACCTTCAACACGATCCGCCTGCAGATCCTGGCCCAGGCGGCAGAGATCGAAGTGGCCCGCCTGATCGGCGCCACCGACGCCTTCATCCGCCGCCCCTTCCACTATTTCGGTGCGCTGCAAGGGGCTCTCGGCGGCCTGTTCGCCGTGGCGCTGGTACTCGGCGGCGGGCACCTGCTCGCCGGACCGTTCGGCGAACTGGTCGACCTGTATCAGGGCAGTTTCACCACCCGCGGGCTGACGCCGCAACATGCCGCCGCGGTCACCGGCGCCGGCGCCGTGCTCGGCTGGCTCGGCGCGAAGTTATCGGTGGCGATCTACCTGCGACGAATCAGCTGACCCGCTGGCCGAAAACCTGCCCCGCTACTCCGCGTACTGCGCACACAGGCGGCGCAGCCATTGGTTGCCCGGATCGCGGTGATAACGGGCGTGCCAGTACTGTCGAATCATGTACGAAGGAATCCGGACCGGGCACTCCAGCAACTGCAGTTCGTACTGTGCCGCCAGCGTTTCGGCGATGTTGTGCGGCAGCGTGGTGATCAGATCGGTCGAGGCGATGACCTTGCCGATTCCGAGAAAGCCGGCCAGTGTCAGCAGCACGCGCCGCTCCACCTGTTGCGCATGCAGCGCCGACTGGATCAGCGCGTTGACCCCGTGGATGCCCCCGTAGCTGACCGCCACATGCGCCTCGCGCTGATAGTCGTCGAGCGTCAACGTGCCTTTTATGCGCGGGTGGTCCATGCTGGCGAGGCAGATGAAATCCTGCTTGATCAAGGCCTGCTGGTAAAAGCCGGTGTCCATGCCCGGAACAAAGCCGCCGTAGGCCAGATCGGCATCGCCGCTCTCGAGCATCTGCGCCGTGTGCTCATTGATCGGCAGCGTCTCGACCTGAACGTTCGGCGCGATGCCGCGGATGCATTGCAGCAGACGAGGAATCATCGTGATGTGCGCCGAATCCGGCGCGCACATGCGAAAGACGCGGCTTGAGGTCGCCGGATCGAAATGCGGCACGTCGCCGCTGAGCTGGCGCATGGCTTCAAGGATCGCCCGCGCCTTCTCGACGATCTGGTCGGCGCGGGGGGTCGGGATCATTTCCTTCGCCGTGCGGATGAACAGCGGATCTCCCACCTTGTCGCGAATCTGCTTCAACCAGGTGCTGATGGTCGGCTGCGTCTGCCCCAACCTTTCCGCCGTCCTGGTCACGCTGCGGGTCGAATGCAGCACGTCGAGCAACTGCAGTTGCTTGACCTCGAAATACGCGCTGGAATCGCCGTGCTCATCCATATAGTCCTCGCCTCATTATTTACCCTGGAAATATAAAAAACAAACACATTGTCAGATTTGAATAAAGCTTACGCTCTCTCGACGAGCCATGGCAATAGCGACAACACAAGCCAGGCGACCATTCGCCTGAAAAATAATTCTTATCCGATTCATCGGATTTACAGATCACGGACCAAGCTCCTATAGTCGTCGTCCCGGCCACCGTGAGGACACAGCCGCCGGGTTCAACTCGGGGAGACAATGATGATCAGCGGAAAGACCACCCTTCTGCCTTTGTTCGGCTATCCGACCGAAGCGTTCAAGGCGCCCCTCATCTACAACCCCTGGTTCGAAAGCAAGGGCATCGATGCGATCGTCGTTCCGCTGGGCGTCAAGCCGGAGGACTTTGCCGCCGTCTTCCGCGCGGCATTCATGACCACCAATATCCCCGGCGCGCTCGTCACCATGCCGCACAAGATCGCCACGGTCAGCCTGCTCGACGGAATGTCGACAGCAGTGCGGATCGCCGGGTCATGCAACGCCGTGGCCAAGCGGCAGGACGGGACGCTCTGGGGCGACATGTTCGACGGCGTAGGGTTTTGCCGCGGCCTCGCGCGCAAGGGGTTCGACTTCGCAGGCACGCGCTGCCTGGTCGTCGGCGCCGGCGGAGTCGGCGCGGCCATCGCCGCGGCGCTCGCCGCCGAAGGCGTATCGGCCATCACTCTCAGCGACGTCAACACGAACTCCGCCGCGGGTCTCGCCCAGCGGCTCTCCCATTTCTTCCCCCGCCTGGACGCCCGACCCGGCAGCAACGATGCGGCCGGCTACGACCTCGTCGTCAACGCCACGCCACTCGGACGGCCCGGCGACCCGATGCCGATGGAGATTTCCCGGCTGGCACCGGAAACTTTTGTCGGTGAAGTGGTCATGAAGGCGGAAATGACGCCACTGTTGCAGGCGGCACAGGCGATCGGCTGCCGCTACCAGGTCGGCGCCGACATGCTCTTTGAAATGATCCCGGCCTATCTGGAATTTTTCGGCTACGGCTCGGCAACGCCGGACGAGTTGCGCGCCGTGGCCAGAATCAGCTACTGATCCGGCGCTGAAACGAACCGCCGGGGAGGAAGAGGATGGACCTCCCCGGCGGCGCACCGCTTCCGGCGCTTGCGCGCCCGTGCTTCAACCTCCTTCGCCACCGGTTCGCTCAGACGGTGGCAACCACACTGCCGTGCTTCGCTGCCTCGACCACTGCCTCGGTGACCCGCAGGTTCTGCAGGCCGTCGCGTGCGGATACCAGCGGCTCGGCCTCGCCACGGATCACCGCGGCGAAGTGGGCGATCTGCTCGGCGAGCGGATCCTTGCGCTCGACTGGCAGCGTCTCGCAGACGAACGGTTTGTACCAAGAGCGGTCGTTGTCCTGCCTGTAGTATTTGAGGCGCATCGTCGGCACGGCGAGCGAGCCGCGGTTGCCGATGATCGTGTAGCAGTCCTCGTCCGGGTAGGTCGGATACTGCAGGTTCTCCTGCGAGGTCTGCTCCCAGCTTTTGGGACAACCGGCCGCGTCGGAAAGCAGGAAACTGCCCAGCGCGCCGTTGGCGAAGCGGAAATTGATCGCCGCCGTATCCTCGACTTCGAAACCCCGTGTGGCGTTGGAGGTGAAGGCCTGAACCGCAACGATCTCGCCGACCATCGCTCGCAGGTTGCCGATCTCGTGGATCAGGTTGATCAGGATCGGCCCGCCGCCCGGCGCGCGCCGCCAGGCATTGGGGCCATCGTAATAGCCGTCGCTGTCCGGCTTGTAGAACACCGCGCTGCCGATGACGCCGACGATCTGACCAAGAATCCCCGACTGCACGACCTCGACCACCTTGTGCAGGATCGGGCTGTGCCGTCGATGGTGACCGACCAGTACCTTGACGCCAGCCGCCTCGGCCGCCTCGCAGACACGAACCCCCTCGGCCACCGTGTGCGCCACTGGCTTTTCGATGAACACCGGCACGCCGGCGCGAATGCAAGCCAGCGCCTGCTCGGCATGCAGCTGATTCGGCGTTGCCAGGATCACGCCGTCGGGCGTGTCCTGCCCGAGCATCTCGTCGAGGGAGGAAAACACCGGCACGCTGGCCGTCGCGGCCAGGCCGGCGTTGTCACCTAGCCCGGCAATTTTCTTCGGCGGGTGCGGATCAACGATGGAAACCAGTTCACAGCCCGGGTTTTTCTGGATTTCCTCGATATGGCGATAGCCGATCAGGCCGGCCCCCGCCACCGAGAGACGAACTTTCTTCACAACACACTCCTGCGGATTGAATTTGAACGCCGATCGCGCGGGGGGACGGACCCGGGCTCCATCCACCCCGCAACGGCCGCGAAATACTCGCTTACTTGCGGACCTTGTCGAGTTCCGCCTGCAACTCCTTGACCAGCTCTGCGCCGACGTTGACGCTGTACTTCTCGATCACCGGCTTGAGCTTCTCGCGGATCTTGGCGATCTCCTCAGGCGGCAACTCGCTGACCTCCATCGTCTTCTTCAGGTTTTCCAGCGACTTGCCGGCCATCGCCCGCGCGTTCTGGCGCTGCCAGAGCGTGGCTTCGGCGACGGTCGAGATCAGGATCTCCTGCTCGTCCTTGGTCAGTGCATCCCACTTCTTCTTGCTGGCAATCACCGACTGCGGGTTGTACATGTGGTTGGTGATCCCGAGGTATTTCTGCACTTCGTTGAAGCGGCTCGTCTCGATCACCGAGAAGGGGTTTTCCTGCCCGTCGATGATCTTCGATTCGAGTGCGGTATAGACCTCGGAGAAGTTCATCGGCACCGGATTCGTCCCGAGCGCGGTAAACGTGTCGATATAGATCGGCGACTGGATCACGCGCAGCTTGATCCCCTCGAGGTCGCTGGCCTTGGCGATCGGGCGCTTGCTGTTGGTCACATTGCGGAAGCCCAGTTCCCAGTACGCCAGGTTGTACAGATTCTTCGAGGGCAGCAGGTCCGCGAGCTTCTTCCCGAACGGGCCGTCGAGCACCTTGTCGGCCTCCGGACCGCTGCCGAACATGAACGGCAGGTCGAAGATCGCGAATTCCTTCTGGATACCCTGCAGGATGCCGGAGTTCATTGATGCGAAATCGATCGTTCCGCCCTGCACGGCCGACAGCACCTGCACGTCACCACCGAGCGTGCTCGGGAAGACCTTCAACGTCATCTTGCCGCCGCTCTTCTTGTTGATGAGCTCGGCCCATTTTTCGGCGCCGACGACGGTGGGATGCCCCGGGGCGCCATTGATGGCGATCCGGAACGTACGCTCATTAACCTGTGCCTGGGCCATGCCGACGGCAAAGACCCCAGCGACGACTGCAGCCAACTTCAACGAAGCGAAACCTTTCATGTGACTCTCCTCTTGAATTTTTGGATGATTCTGCGCAGTTGCCGCGATTGCTCGTTTACGTACGCCGCAGCTTCCGCACCTCGTCGAAACGAGCAGCTACGATACTGCAAACCGTTTCGCCTACAATTATCCGGTTGTTGAAATCAAAATTAACCCATAGTGAACAATATCGAGATCATCGACCTGCGCGTGCTTTGCAACGTCGCGCGTTTTTCGAGCTTTGTCGCGGCGGCCCACGAACTCGGCATCTCGCCAGCCTATGTGAGCAAGCGGATCGCCGAACTCGAAAAACGGTTCGGCGTGCCGCTCTTCTATCGTTCGACGCGGCGCGTCCGGATCAGCGACCAGGGCGAGATTGCCTATGCCTGGGCACGGCGGATTCTTGAGGATATCGACGGCATGGCCACGGAGATGTCGGACGCGAAAATCGACCCGTCCGGCCCGCTGCGCGTCAGCACCAGCCTGCGCCTCGGGCGCAACCACGTGTCGCCGATCCTGGCACGGCTCGGCAAGCAACATCCCAGGCTGGAAGTCTGGCTGGAACTGGTGAATAGCCGGGTGGACATGATCGAGGACGGCATCGACATCGACATTCGCGTCGGCGAAGTCAGCGAACCCAACGTGATCGCGCATCGCGTGGTGAAAAGCGAACGCATCCTCTGCGCCGCCCCCGCGTATCTGCATGAAAACGGTGAGCCGACCTGCGCAACCGACCTGGCACGGCACGAGTGCCTGCTTTTCCGGGGCCGGGATCAGCCGTTCGGGGTCTGGCGGCTCGACGGTCCCAACGGCAGCGAAACCATCAAGGTCACCGGCCGGGTCGGCTCCAACCATGGCGACATCATTCGCAACTGGGCGCTGGAGGGCTACGGGATAATCATGCTCTCGGACTGGGACGTTGCCGACGACCTGCGCAGCGGCGCGCTCGTCCGCGTTCTTCCCGACTACTCGCAACCGGCCGACGTGATGGTCGTCACCAGCGGCCGGATGACTTCTTCGGCGAAGATCCGCAACAGCGTCGAGTTCCTGATCGCGCAACTGCGCGAAGGGCCGTTCGCCCTGCAGGCGATGGGCTTCTGATCAGATCAACATCCACCGCAAAGACGCAAAGATGCAAAGAACACGCAAAGGAATTCTTCTGCTTTACTCGCTTTTCTTTGCGAAACCTTGGCTCCTTTGCGTCTTTGCGGTGGGTGCAAGGTTTTTTTCACACCCCCTCAGACGACGGTCAGGCCACGCGAGGAAAAGGCACGCTTGACTTCTTCAAGCGCCTCGGGCGTCGGCGGTTGGGTATCCGCCAGTTTGTACGACAGGCGCAACTCCTGCCACTTGAACTCGCCCATCTTGTGGAACGGCAATACTTCGACGCGTTCGACGTTCTTCAGCGAGGCGGCGAACTCGGCGAGTCCCGCTACGTTGTCGCGCGCATCGGTCAGTCCGGGCACCAGAACGAAGCGGATCCACATCGGACGTCCGAGCTGTTCAAGGCGCCGGGCGAAATCGAGCGTCGGCTGGATATCGGTGCCGCAGACGCAGCGATAGGTTTCCGGATCGTAGGACTTGATGTCGAGCAGCACGAGATCGATGTCGGCAATCACTTCGTCGCTCAGCTTGCTGCCGAGATAGCCGGTGGTATCGAGCGCGGTGTGCAACCCCATTTCCTTGCAGCCCCGCAGGATCGAGGCAATGAACTTCGGCTGGACGAGCGGCTCGCCACCGCTGATCGTCACGCCGCCGCGGGCGCGCTTGAGAAAAGTCGACGCGTTTTCGATCTGGTCGAGCAGATCGGCGGACGCCACGAGCTTCCCCTGCTTCAGGCGCCAGCTGTCGGGGTTGTGGCAATACAGGCAGCGATGCGGACAGCCCTGGGTGAAAACGACGAAGCGTACGCCCGGGCCATCGACGGTTCCCAGCGTCTCAACCGAGTGGATATAGCCGTCGACCGACTCGGTCAGGCGCGGACCGGAACGGATTCTCATGGATGGTTCTCCAGAAAGAGCGAGGCCGGCTGACGTTTGTAGCGTTCAGCCGGCCCCGCACTACCTTACTTCAACAACGGATCACTGTCCCAGCGCCGGCGTCGACAGCTTGTCGTGGAAGGTCCGGGTGATCACGTCGAGCTGCTGCTCGCGCGTGAGCTTGATGAAGTTCACCGCATAGCCCGACACGCGGACGGTCAGTTGCGGGTACTTTTCCGGATGATCCATGGCGTCCTGCAGCGTCTCGCGGGTGAACACGTTGACGTTGATGTGCTGGCCGCCTTCGCCGAAGTAGCCGTCGAGCAGGCCGACGAGGTTGCCGACGCGTTCCTGGCCAGTCTTGCCGAGGGCCTTCGGCACCACCGAGAAGGTGTAGGAGATGCCGTCCTGCGCGTGCTCGTAGTCGATCTTGGCGACCGAGCGCATCGAGGCCATCGCGCCCTTCTTGTCGCGGCCGTGCATCGGGTTGGCGCCCGGTGCGAACGGTTCGCCGGCCTTGCGACCGTCCGGCGTGTTGCCGGTCTTCTTGCCGTAGACCACGTTTGAAGTGATGGTCAGCACCGACTGGGTGTGCATCGCGTCGCGGTAGGTCGGGTGCTGGCGCAGCTTCTCCATGAAGCTCTTGACCACCTTGGTGGCGATCTCGTCGACGCGGTCGTCGTCGTTGCCGAACATCGGGAATTCGCCGTCGATCTGGTAATCGACCGCCAGGCCCGTCTCATCGCGGATGACATGCACCTTGGCGTATTTGATCGCGGAGAGCGAATCGGCGACGACCGACAGGCCGGCGATGCCGCAGGCCATCGTGCGCAGGATGTGCATGTCGTGCAGCGCCATCTCGATGCGCTCGTAGGCGTAGCGGTCGTGCATGTAGTGGATGACGTTCAGCGCGTTCACGTAAGTGCCGGCCAGCCAGTCCATCATGTGCTCGAAGCGCTCCATCACTTCGTCGTAGTTCAACACGTTAGCGGTGATCGGCGCGAACGGCGTGGTCACCTGCTTGCCGGAGATCTCGTCGCGGCCGCCGTTGATCGCGTACAGCAGCGTCTTGGCCAGGTTGACGCGGGCGCCGAAGAACTGCATCTGCTTGCCGGTGCGCATCGCCGAAACGCAGCAGGCGATCGAGTAGTCATCGCCCCAGTACTGGCGCATCAGGTCGTCGTTCTCGTACTGGATCGAGCTGGTTTCGATCGACTGCTTCGCGCAGAAGTCCTTGAAGCCCTGCGGCAGCAGGTGCGACCAGAGCACGGTCAGGTTCGGCTCCGGCGCCGCGCCGAGCGTGGTCAGCGTGTGCAGGAAGCGGAAGCTGTTCTTGGTCACCAGCGGACGGCCGTCGATGCCGATGCCGCCGATGGCTTCGGTCACCCAGGTCGGGTCGCCGGAGAACAGCGCGTTGTAGTCATGCGTGCGCAGGAAGCGCACCATGCGCAGCTTGATGACCAGATCGTCGATCAGTTCCTGCGCTTCGACTTCGGTCAGCAGACCTTCACGCATGTCGCGCTCGATGTAGATGTCGAGGAAAGTGCTGACACGACCCAGCGACATCGCGGCGCCGTTCTGCTCCTTGACCGCGGCGAGGTAGGCAAAGTAGGTCCACTGCACCGCTTCGCGGGCGTTGCGCGCCGGCTTGGAAATGTCGTAGCCGTAGCTGTTGGCCATCTGGCGCAGCTCTTCGAGCGCCATGATCTGGCGCGACAATTCTTCGCGCAGACGGATCGTCTCTTCCTTGATCACGTCGAGGCGCAGCTCGTGCTTCTGCGCTTTCTTGTCTTCGACCAGGCGGTCCAGACCGTACAGCGCAACGCGGCGATAGTCGCCGATGATGCGGCCGCGGCCATAGGCGTCAGGCAGACCGGTGATGATGCCGGAGCTGCGGGCGCGCAGCATGTCTTCGGTGTAGGCGTCGAACACGCCCTGGTTGTGCGTGCGACGGTATTCGCTGAAGACGCGCTCGATTTCCGGGTCGATCTTGTAGCCGTACTCTTCCAGCGCCTGCGCGGCCATGCGGATGCCGCCGAACGGCATCATCGCGCGCTTCAGCGGCTTGTCGGTCTGCAGGCCGACGATCTTTTCCAGTTTCTGATCGATGTAACCCGGCGCGTGCGTGGCGATATTGCCGACGACGTGGGTGTCCGCATCGAGGACGCCGCCCTTGGCCAGTTCCTGCTTGTAGAGTTCGAGCACCTGGTTCCAGACGTTGAGCGTACGCTCGGTCGCCGGGGCGAGGAAGGTGTCGTCGCCGAGGTATGGCGCGTAGTTGCGGTGGATGAAGTCACGGACGTTGATTTCCTTCGTCCAGGTTCCCGCCTCGAAACCTTCCCACGCGTTCTCACGCACCGGCGCGGCTTCGGGCGCCTGGGCAGTGTCCGAGATCGGAACGACTTTTGCCTTTGTTGCTGACTTCGTACTTCTCGCCATGACTTACTCTCTCCTTAGCAGAAAACCTCGCCACACGATGTGGACGCTCAAAGTTTCTCTATTTCTGGATTCTTCCATTCCCGGAGCGCGCAACCGCGGCTTCGACGGGAGCAACAATTCTCTCGACATCCGCCTCGTCACCCATCGACGGGCGCGAGGCGTACCAGTAGGCAGTGCCCATCAGCAGAACGCCGGTAACGGTGTTCCCCAGCGTTGACCAGATCAGGTTATGGATCCAGCCCGACAGATTAACCGTCGGATCGCCCCCCCCCATGACCCCGATCGACAGACTGGTCATGTTGGCGACACTGTGCTCATAACCGCTGGCGATAAAGCCGAGCAGACACCAGAAGATCAGGATGCACTTGGCCGCATCGCTGGAAGTCCGTGCGGTCATCCATACCGCCAGGCAGACGAGCCAGTTGCAGAGCACGCCTTTCAGGAAGATCTGCAGCGCCGAGCCGTGCATCTTGTGCCCGACGATGTCGTAAAGCACCTCGCCGCTGACCAGATTGCCGCCGCCTGAAGCAACGAACAACGAAGAGACGAGCAGCGCGCCGGCTAGATTGCCCAGCCAGACGATCGCGCAAAGCCGGATCGAATCGGGCAGGGAGGTGCGCCCGCGCAGCCAGCCGAGCGTCATGTACATCGTATAACCGGTAAAAAGTTCGGAACCCGCGAAAATGACCAGTGTCAGAGAGATCCCGAAACAGGCGCCCATGACCAGTTTTCGAATCGACGGATCGACATCGTTGCCGAGGGTAAAAATCAGGATGATTGCCAGACCGACATAGGCGCCGGCCATCATCGCGCCGACAAAGAAGGCACCCGGCGACTTCTTCTGATAGCTGACCTTCCTGGCCGCCGCTTCCGCGAACTTGTCTACGGTTTCGAGATACATCTGAATTCCTGTAGGGGCATCCCTGCGCCCATTCGCGAAACCGCCGCGACCACAGGCCAGATGCCATCGTTGAACATGAACTGCAGTGCCGGCCGCATCCGAAGGCTCCCGCCCGCGCGGAAAAACCACACAAAACCAGACGCAAATCAAGCACTTACCCGGCGGGTTGTGGGGGCAACCGCAGAAACGGGCTAGCGAACGCGCGGCATTCTAGCTGAACTGCTTTTTTTTCGCCATACGAAAAGGCGTTTTTATATGTGAAAAATTGTCATTGCCGCTTGAGCTTGTTTCATTCGACCCGCGACCAGGATTTGAGCTTCCACGCCGCCCGTGTGCAACCGAGCACGCCGGCGCTCACCGCCCAGAAAACACTGGCCACGCCGATCGCTGTCCCGACGGTGCCGAACACCATCGGCATCAGGATGCTCGACACGTTGATCGACATCAGGCGCAGGCCGAGCGCTTCGCCCTGGCGATGCGGTGGCGTGATCTGGTGCAGGGTACTCATGACCATCGGCTGCACGGAACCGAGCGACAGCCCGAGCAGGACCGAGCAGAGGAACATCGCCCACGGTGAATGCAACAGGGGATACACGGCGTAGAGAACCGCGGCGGACAACATCGCGCCGACGATCACTGCCCATTCCTGCAGACGCGAGGCGATCATCGGCATGACGAGTCTGACCACCGTGGCAGCCACGGCAAAGGTACCGAGAATGGCACCGATCACCGAGGCGCTGAGACCCCGCTCATGCCCGAGGATCGGCAAGACGAAAGTGTGCACATCCCAGCACGAAGAGAGTATCCAGTTGATGAGCAACAGCAACCGCATGCGCGGCTCCGCGAGCAGGTCCCAGGAGCGGGACGTTTCCTGCGCCTCTGGAGCACACTGCCGCAGCGGCGTATCCCCGCTCGAACGCACGAGCACCCACGAGCACGCCGCCAGCACGCCCATCCCCAGAAAACTGGCGCGAAAACCGGCATGATCGATCACCAGCCCGGCGACGAACGGGCCGACGAAGTTGGCGATCGACGGCGCGATGGCCAACCAGCTGAAGACCTGCTTGATCTGCGTCGGATCGTCGGCGAGCCGTCCGGCATGCCGCTGCAGGGTGATCACCGCCGCCCCGGTCGCCCCGCCGGTGAGCAAGGCGGCGACACACAGCACAGGGAAAATCGGCCACGCCGCTACCAGCACCGCGCCGAGAACGGCCGCGATGGTGCAAAACCCCACCGGCCGCTTGAGCGTGTTGCGATCGGCGTAGCGCCCGGCCGGAATCGCCAGGAACAGCTGTACGAAAGCGAACAGCGCAAGGAGAATACCGACGGTCGCCGCGCTGTATCCGGCACGCAGGGCCAGCAACGGAGCCGCCATGCGGATTCCGGCCATGCAGCCGTTCATGCAAATCTGCACGCCGATCAGGCGCAGCAGCGTGGCGTTCAGACGGATTCCGGATTTCATCGTCAATGACCGATCGATACGCGTTCAGTCGGCCTGGACCAGCAGCCCCTTGAGATATTCGCCTTCCGGGAAATGCAGCGCGACGGGATGATCGGGGCCGGCGGAAAGCCGGCGCAGGATGCGCGCATCGCGCCCGGCGTCGACCGCCGCCCCGGCGACGATCTTCTGGAAGAGTTCCAGCCCGATCCCGCCCGAGCAGGAATAGGTCAGCAGGTAGCCGCCCGGATTGAGCAAACGGAAGCCGAGCAGATTGATGTCCTTGTAGGCGCGGGCGGCGCGGTCGGCGTGCGCGGCGGAGGGCGCGAACTTTGGCGGGTCGAGGATGATCAGGTCGAAGCGGCGCTCTTCCTTGCGGAACACCCGCAACGCCTCGAAGACGTCGGCCTCCTGCCATTCGGCACGCGCAGGGTCGAGCTGCGGATTCATCGCCAGGTTCGCCCGTGCGCCGGCCAACGCCGGGCCGGACGAGTCGATCGACAGCACGTGCGCCGCGCTGCCGGCGAGCGCCTGCAGCGAAAAGCCGCCGGTGTAGCAAAAGCAGTTGAGCACGCGCTTGCCGGCCGCGAGATCGCGGGTCAGCAGGCGGTTGTCGCGCTGATCGAGATAAAAGCCGGTCTTGTGACCGCCGACGACATCGACGCCGAGGCGCACGCCGTTCTCGTCGATCGACAGCCTGCTTTCCGGTGCCTCGCCGTACGCCCAGCCAGTGACGGGTTCCAGCCCTTCGAGCCCGCGCACGTCGGAATCGGAACGCTCGTAGATGCGCGCCACGCCAAACACCTCGGTCGCCTTGGCCAGCGCGCCGACGATGGCATTGCGCCACTTATCGGGGCCGGCGGCGGTCAACTGCAGGCAGATCGTGTCGCCATAACGGTCGGCGATCACCCCCGGCAAGCCATCCGACTCACCGTGAATCAGGCGCATGCCGTCCTGTCCGGCCAGTTGCGGCATGGCCTGGCGGCGGGCGACGGCGTCCGCTACGCGCCGCTTGAAGAAGGCATCGTCGATGATCGCGTCGGGATCGAAGCTCCAGACGCGCGCGCGAATCTGCGATTTCGGGCTCCACGCCGCCCGCGCCAACCGGCGCCCGTCGGCGTCGATCACGTCGACCGTGTCGCCGGGCCGCGCACGACCGTTCAGGCGTGCGACCGAGCCTTCGAAAATCCAGGGATGACGGCGAAAAAGCGAACGCTCCTTGCCGGGTTTGAGTATGAGTTCAGGCATGGGCGGCATTCTACGCCGACGTAGCCCCGTCGTTGCGCCGAAGCACGCTCAACGGTTGTCCAGAAACTCCCGGAATGCCGCCGCGGCCATCGGCCGGCCGCAATGGTAGCCCTGCACTTCATCGCACTCGATCAAGCCCAGCAGATCGAGCACGTGCTGGCTCTCGACGCCTTCGGCGATCGTCTTCAGGCCAAGGCTGCGCGCCATCTGGATGATCGCGCGCACGATCGCCGCATCTTCCGAATTCGGAACCAGATCGCGCACGAAGGTCTGGTCGATCTTCAGCTTGTCGACCTCGAAGCGCTTCAGATAGGCCAGGCTCGAATAACCCGTTCCAAAATCGTCGATCGACAGCTTGACGCCCATCTGCTTGAGCCGCTTGACTGCGGAGAGGACGTTTTCGCTGTCGCGGATCAGGATCGATTCGGTCAGTTCAAGCTCCAGTCGATGCGGATCCAGACCGGTCTCTTCCAGCGCCCGGGCGACCGACTTCTCGATATCGCCGCGTTTGAACTGGATCGCCGAGAGATTGACCGCAACGACCAAACTGCCTTTCCCGGCCTCACGCCAGCGCACCGCTTCGCGGCACGCCTCACGCAGCACCCAGTCGCCAATCTGCACGATCAGCCCCGTTTCCTCGGCGACCGGGATGAAACGCCCGGGCGAAACCAGGCCAAGATCCGGATGGCACCAGCGCAGCAGCGCTTCCGCGCCGATCAGGCGACCGCTGGCGATTTCGATCTGCGGCTGGTAATGCAGGACGAACTGTTCAGCCTCCAGCGCGCGCCACAGGCCGGCATGAATGGTGATCTGCTCGACCGCGTCCTCGTTCATCTCCTCGTTGAAGAAGCGGTAGGTGTTGCGGCCCGCGTCCTTGGCGCGGAACATCGCCATGTCGGCCTTCTTCAGCAGCGTCTCGAAGTCGGCGCCGTCCTCCGGGTAAATCGCCACGCCGACGGAGACCGAGGTCGTCAATTCCTGACCATCGATCCGGAATGGTTGCTGCAAGTCGTCCATCAGTTCGCCGAGGAAGGTCACGATCGCATCGGGCTCTGCGAGATTGGACAGCAGGAGGTGAAACTCGTCGCCACCCTGCCGGCTCAGGGTATCGGTATTCCGCACATGTTCCGAGATTCGCCTGGCGAGGTCGACCAGCAGGCGGTCGCCGGCAGCATGGCCGAGGAAATCGTTGATCGTCTTGAACCGGTCAAGGTCGATGATCATCAGCGCCAGCTTGGTGCCGTTGCTGTGCGCAAAGGCCATGGCCTGCTGCATGCGGTCCTTCAGCAGCGCCTGGTTCGGCAGGCCGGTCAGCGCATCGTGGTACGACAGGTACTCGGCCCGCGCTTCGGCCTGCTTGCGCTCGGTGACGTCGGAAATGATCCAGATGCTGCCGAGCTCGGGCCTGACCGGATCGATGCAGCGCCCGGCCAGCTCCCCCCAGAAGGTGCTCCCGTCGGCCCTCGCCATCAGTTCCGTGAATGAATAGCTCTGACCGGCATCGAGAGACGCATAGGCGTCCTCGCCACTTTCCCGGTAGGCCTCATCACTGGTGTACAGGATCCGCGTCGACCGCCCGGCCAACCCACCCGAGGCCAAGCCGAGCATCTCTTCCAGCCGGCGATTGCACGACACGAACACGCGCTGGCGCACCATGGCGATACCGACCAGCGCGTTGTCGAGCAAGGCTTCCTTTTCGGCGAGGAGCGAGGCCACCATTTCGTGTGCCCGCTTCCGTTCGGTGATGTCGCGTCCGACGATGACGCCGTAGCTGCGCCCTTCGAGCGTCGCCAGCCGATAGGTCAGTTCCAGCCAGACCGACTGTCCATCGCGCCGGAACTCGGTGACGTCGGAATGCGAGGGCACCGCGCCGGAATCGCGTTCCTGGCGCGACTCGACGCTCAAGGCCTCGACAATCTCAGCGGCATCTCCCAGCCCCAACGCCACGAACGGTTCGCCAACAAGCGTCACGGAAGAACGTCCAAGCAGTTGCCCCAGCGCGGCGTTGGCGTCGCTGACCGTCCCCTCGGGCAGCGAAATCAGGACGACACAGTCGCTCGTCCGGTCGAGCAAGGTACGAAAACGCTCCAGCCGGTCGAGGTTTTCCCTCAGCTGCGGGTAATAGCTTTTGCGGAACGAGCGCTCCCCGAGACCGACGATCCGGCTCTTCTGCTCGTCCCAGTCGCTCGGATCAGAGGGCTTCGCCATAAATCGCCCTGACATCGCCGACGACTACGCGGCGCGGGTTGGTCACGAGGCAGGCATCGTTGATCGCGTGCCGGGTCAGTTGCGGGATATCCGATTCGCTGACTCCGCGCGCCGCCAGCGCGTCGACGATACCGACCCGGCGACGCAGCGACGACAATGCTTCGGTAATCCTGCGCGAAAGTTCCTGTTCGCCCATTCCGCGAGGATCAATCCCTATCGCCTCGCCCACCTTGCGGAAGCGCTCCACCGCCGACGTCATGTTGAACCGCGTGACATGTTCGAGGAGCAGTGCGTTGCACTCGCCGTGCGGCAGATCGAGATAGCCGCCCAGCGAATGCGCCAGCGCGTGCACCGCGCCGAGGCTGGCATTCGAAAAAGCAAGCCCCGCCTGCAAACTGGCCAGCAGCATGTTTTCCCGGGCTTCGAGCCGATCCGGAGACAACACCGCCTCCTCAAGATTGTTCCAGACCAGCCGGATGGCCTCCAGCGCGTGCACGTCCGCCACCGGCGAACTGGCAGTTGACACGTACGCCTCGATGGCGTGCGTCAAGGCATCGAGCCCGGTGCACGCGGTCAGGTACGGTGCCATGGTCGTTGTCGTTTCGGGATCGATCAGGGCCACGTCAGGGACGACCGTCTTGCTGATGATCGCCATCTTGTAGCGTTCATCCGAGTTCACGATGATGCAGAACTGCGAGACGTCGGCCGCGGTACCCGCCGTGGTCGGAATGCAGATCAGCGGCGGACCGGGAAGCTCGATCTTGTCGATACCCTCGAACTCGCGGACATCGATCTCGTTGGTATGCACCACGCCGATCGCCTTGGCGCAATCGATCACGCTGCCGCCGCCGAGCGCGACGATGACGTCGCAACGCTCCCGCGCGTACAACTCGGCGCCGGACATCACCTCGTAGTCCTTCGGGTTGGGCGTCAGATCCTTGAACACAACCGATTCGATGCCGAACTCGGCGAGATCGTCCAGCACGTCCTTCAGCCAGCCGGCGGCAATCACCCCGGCGTCGCTGACAATGAACACCCGCCGCGCCATCATGTTCTTGGCGTAGAAACCGACCCGCCGCCGGGACCCGACTCCGAAGATGAACTCCGGCGCGACGAACTTGCGCATCTCGTAAAGAGCCATTGTTCAACCCTTTGCCCGTGGAACTGCCGATCGCTGGCGGTGGAAGTTTTTATCGTTGTCCTGCCTCAATACTAGTCTCCGAAAATGCGTCCCGGCAAGCCGGCTTTGCCTGTCTTTACCGGTATACTTGCCGGCCACCCGATTCATCCCCGCACGTACTTCTCGTTCCGGAGTTTTTCATGACTTTCCGCCTGGTCGCCCTCGATCTGGACGGCACGCTGCTCGACAGCGGCCTGCAGATCCGGCATCAAACCCTTGACGCACTGCAACGCATCCGGAAACGCGGAGTGCAGGCCATGATCGTCACCGGCCGACACCACACGGCAGCACGTGCCTACTGGCACCAGCTGAACCTGGAACTGCCCGCAATCTGCTGTAACGGCACCTACATCTATGACTTTAGTAATAATAAGCCACTCGCCGGCAACCCGCTAAGCCGCGACGAAGCTCGCATGCTGCTGTCCATCGTGCGCGAGCATCCGGTGCATGCCATGGTTTACATCGACGAGGCGATGACCTATGAGACGCATGGAGCGCACATGACCGGCCTGCTCGGCTGGTCGGCCTCGCTTCCCGAGCCGCTCCGCCCGCGTGTCGAACGGGTGGACTCGTTCGACCGCTTGATCGACGACGCCGGCGTGCTCTGGAAATTCCTGGTCGCCAGCGAGGACACCGCAGCACTCGAGCATTTCGAAAGCGCCATTCGCGGCTGCCCGCAACTGAGCTGCGTGAGATCGGCGGGCAATCGCCTCGACATCTCCCGCGCCGGCATCAGCAAGGGGCACCGACTGGCCGAGTTCCTCGCCCAGCGCGGCATCGAACCGCATGAGGTCATCGCCTTCGGCGACCAGAACAACGACAAGGAGATGCTCGAACTCGCCGGACTGGGCGTCGCCATGGGCAACAGCCGCCAGGAAGTGCGCGACTGCGCCGACTGGGTGACCGGATCCAACGACAGCGACGGCATCGCCGACGTCTTGCACCGCTTCGTGCTTGAGACCGCCGATGCCTGCTGACAACCCTGTAACATTTGGATAAAATGAAATACTTTTGTAAGGCCACAAATCGTTTGCATGGCCGTTCCGACATCGCGCAGTAAGCAACCGCCGGCGGCCCGTTCCGTTTTCTTTCTCGCTTCAGGAGTGATGACTCATGGTTTCTCAGGCTTCGCTGGCGAACGCCATCCGCGTTCTGTCGATTGACGGTGTACAGGCAGCCAACTCGGGACACCCGGGCGCCCCGATGGGCATGGCGGAAATCGCGGTGGCGCTGTGGAATCGCCACCTGAAACACAACCCGGCCGACCCGAAGTGGGCCGATCGTGACCGTTTCGTCCTGTCGAACGGCCACGGCTCGATGCTCATCTACTCGCTGCTCAACCTGACCGGCTACGACCTGCCGCTCGACGAACTGAAGAAATTCCGCCAGTTGCACAGCAAGACGCCGGGCCACCCCGAAGTCGGCCACACCCCGGGCGTCGAAACGACGACCGGCCCGCTCGGGCAGGGCATCAGCAACGCCGTCGGCATGGCGCTCGCCGAAAAGCTGCTCGCCGCCGAGTTCAACCGCGACGGACACGCTATCGTCGACCACTACACCTACACCTTCCTCGGCGACGGCTGCATGATGGAAGGAATCTCGCACGAAACCTGTTCGCTGGCCGGCACCTGGAAGCTCTCCAAGCTGATCGCGCTGTACGACGATAACGGCATCTCCATCGACGGACACGTGGACGGCTGGTTCACCGACGATACGCCGAAGCGCTTCGAAGCCTACGGCTGGAACGTCATCCGCAACGTTGACGGCCACGACGTCGACGCCGTCGACCGCGCCATCGCCGCGGCCAAGGCACAGAACGACAAGCCGACACTGATCTGCTGCAAGACCGTCATCGGCAAGGGTTCGCCGAACAAGGCCGGCACGCACGATGTGCACGGAGCACCGCTCGGCAAGGATGAAGTCGCGGCCACGCGCGCCGCACTGGGCATCACCGACGGCGCCTTCGAAGTGCCGCAGGACGTACGCACCGCATGGGACGCCCGCCCCGCCGGCGCCAAGGCGCAAGCCGCCTGGAACGAAAAATTCGCTGCCTACCGCGCCGCCTTCCCGGAACTCGCCGCTGAATTCGAACGCCGCATGAACGGTGAACTGTCTGCCGACTACACCGCCAAGTCTGCCGAGGCCCTCAAGGCCGTCATCGACAAGGCCGAAGTCATCGCCACCCGCAAGTCCTCGCAGAACGCCATCCAGGCGCTCGCGCCGCTGGTTCCGGAATTCCTCGGCGGCTCCGCCGACCTCGCACCGTCCAACCTGACGATGTGGAAGGGTTGCCGCGACGTCACGCCGGGCAGCATCGACCAGGGCGGCAACTACATCCACTACGGCGTGCGCGAATTCGGTATGGCCGCGATCATGAACGGCGTTGTCCTGCACGGCGGTTTCCGCCCCTACGGCGGCACCTTCCTGATGTTCTCGGAATACGCCCGCAACGCCATCCGCATGGCCGCGCTGATGAAGATCAACCCGATCTACGTGTTCACTCACGATTCCATCGGCGTCGGCGAAGACGGCCCGACGCACCAACCGGTCGAACAGACCGCCACCCTGCGCATGGTGCCGAACCTCGACGTGTGGCGCCCGTGCGACAGCGTCGAAGCCTTCGTCGCCTGGCAGGTTGCGCTGGAACACAAACAGACGCCGACCGCGCTGATCCTCACCCGCCAGAACCTCGCGCACCAGCCGCGCGATGCCAAGCAGATCGGCGACATCCGCAAAGGCGGCTATGTGCTCAATGACTGCGCTGGCACGCCGAAGGCGGTGATCATCGCCACCGGCTCGGAAGTCGCGCTGGCCGTCGAAGCGCAGAAGGCGCTCGCCGAGAAGGGTGTGCCGGTACGCGTCGTCTCGATGCCGTCGCCGTTCCTGTTCGACCAGCAGGATGCCTCCTACCGTAACGACGTGCTGCCACGCGGCATTCCGCGCGTCGCCGTCGAAGCCGGCGTCACCGGCTACTGGCGCCAGTACGTCGGCCTCGAAGGCGCCGTCGTCGGCATCGACCGCTTCGGCGAGTGCGGCCCCGCGGCGCAGGTCTTCGAATACCTCGGCGTCACCGCCGTCAGGGTGGCCGAAGCCGTCGAAGGCGTGATCGCGGGCTGATCGCCCCGCGATTCAGAGCAAGGGCCCGGCATTCGTCGGGCCTTTTTCATTGCCGTATAGTTCCGTCTCTCCCCAAGAAAAGCGCCACCGCCATGACTGCCTTGCCGCCCTTTGCCTTCGCCCGGATTCCCGATATCCACTTCGGCCCGGGAAAACTGTCCGCGCTGCCGCAACTGGTCCGGCGCTACGGCCACCGTGCGCTGTTCGTGACCGGCTCAACCTCCTTCGTTCGCTCAGAGGCTCATGCCCGACTCAAGGAAAAGTTGATCGACAGCGGAATCGAGATCCTGCATGCCCCCTTGTCCGGCGAGCCCTCGCCCGAATTCGTCGACGCAACGGTCGCCGAATTCCGTGGCAAGCAAGTCGATTGCGTCGTCGGCATCGGCGGCGGCAGCCCGCTGGACGCGGGCAAGGCCATCTCGGCCATGCTGCCGCAGGAGGGGTCGGTCGTCTCGTTTCTCGAATGCGTCGACACGCAAAAGCACGACGGGCGAAAAATTCCCTACATTGCCGTGCCGACCTCGTCCGGAACCGGCGCCGAGGCGACCAAGAACGCGGTACTGAGCAGCGTCGGCCCCGACGGTTACAAGAGTTCGCTGCGTCACGACAACTTCGTCCCGGATATCGCCGTCGTCGATCCGGAACTGACGCTGAGCTGCCCGCCCGACGTCACCGCCGCCTGCGGTCTCGACGCGCTGACCCAGTTGCTTGAAGCCTACGTCTCGAGCAAGGCCTCGCCGATGACCGACGCGCTGGCACTGAGCGGACTGGAGCACGTCGCAGCAGGGTTCCTGCCGGCGTACGAAAACGGCGCGAACGACCTTGTCGCACGCAGCCACATGGCCTACGCCGCCCTCCTCTCGGGCATTGTGCTGGCCAACGCCGGACTCGGCGTGGTGCATGGCTTTGCCGGGCCGATCGGCGGCTTTTTCCCGATCCCCCACGGGGTGGTCTGCGGCACGCTGATCGGCGCCGCCTCGCAGGCCAACATCGAGGCGCTGCGCCGTGATCCTGCAGCAAACCGCATCGCCCTGGAAAAACATGCCCGGGCTGGCGCACTCCTCTCGGGTGAAGCGACGGCGACCATCGAAGACGGATGCGATCGGCTGCTGCAGACGCTCGACCGCTGGATCGCCGCCACAGGGATTGCAAGGCTCTCGGCCTACGGTGTGACACGCACGGATTTGCCGCGCATCCTCGACAAATCGAGCAACAAGAACAGCCCGGCCACGCTGGATCGCCAGCAGATGCAGGCGATCCTCGAAGCACGACTCTGACGACGGAGAACACGAACCATGGAATGGTGGCTGGCTTACATCGGCCTCGGACTCTTTACCGGATTCTCAGCCGGCCTTCTGGGCATCGGGGGCGGCCTGGTGATGGTTCCCGCCTTGACCATGATGTTCTCCGCACAAGAGGGTTTCCCCGCGGCAGAAGCACTGCACATGGCGCTCGGTACCTCGATGGCGACAATCCTGTTTACGTCGCTCTCCAGCCTGCGCGCGCATCATCAGCACCAGGCCGTCCTCTGGAAAGTGGTGTTCCAGATCGCCCCCGGCATCCTGCTCGGCACGATGATCGGCACGCTGTTAGCCTCCCGCATTCCCGCACGCCCCCTTGCCGTCTTTTTCACCGCTTTCGTCTGTTTCGTCGCCCTCCAGATGATCCTCAATCTAAAGCCCAAGGCCGCGCGCGACCTTCCCGGCGCGATGGGTGTCTTCAGCGTCGGAACCGGCATCGGCGCAATCTCCTCCCTGGTGGCGATCGGCGGCGGCGCGCTGACCGTTCCCTTCCTGACCTGGTGCAATGTCAAGGTGCAGAAGGCGATCGGCACCTCGGCCGCCGTCGGCTTCCCGATCGCGCTCGGCGGCTCGCTCGGCTATATCTACAACGGCTGGAACCACGCCACGTTACCACCGGGCAGCATCGGCTATGTCTACCTCCCGGCGCTGCTGTGGATGATTCCCTTCAGTATGCTGGCCGCACCCCTCGGCGCCCGCGCAACGCACCGCCTGCCGGTGACCACGTTGAAACGCATCTTCGCCGGATTGCTGATCGTTCTGGCCATGCGCATGCTGTGGAAACTATTTGCGTAATTGCGTGGTCGATGCCACTCGTTATTTCAGGAAATCGCTATTCCCGCTACGCACGAGTCGCTGCTCATCAGGCCACCGTCACCCACTTCGGATTTCCGCATTTGCTTGCCGGAGGCCCGGTTTCGCCTTGCCTCCCCCCCCCCGGAAGAGTAGCATTGCGGGCTCACGGCGAGGTTTCAACCGCGTTTCGGAACAAGT
>Ga0302250_1000496_pt1 | contig 37851 bp, 38 predicted proteins | sample AAG_RA_Asp_MG_FD_193536 | JGI IMG/M metagenome (GOLD analysis project Ga0302250, IMG submission 193536) | Enriched activated sludge microbial communities from anaerobic digester in WTTP, New Holstein, Wisconsin, United States - AAG_RA_Asp | ecosystem: Engineered > Bioreactor > Anaerobic >...
ATCCTGAACTGGATGACGCCTTCTTCCGTTTACAACAACAAAACCAATTTCAATAAAAACAGAAAATGTCTATCCAGCGGACATAAACTCTGTCAACAAAACGGACAGTAATTATGGCACTCTACACTTAGATCATCAGTCTTGCGGGAACAAAAAAACCGTGCGCAGGAAGTGGGTTTGAGGATTCAGTGAGGGTTTAGGACGGATTCCCCCCACTGCTCAGTCAAGTTACCAGATCCTTTCAGCAAACCGGAAATAATTTTCTAAAAAATTTTCAAACGCAATCGTTTTTTCCGGTTTGCCCCTGCCCGATCCCCCTTTTCAGATATGCAAAAAACACCATAATTTCCTGTGAAATCTTCGACGCAAACTTCCCAAAAAACCTTCCATGAGAAGCCAAGGGGGGTCGGGCAGGGGCAGGTTTTCATTCCGGATTTTTTTCGTGCTGAAAATTTTTCAAACCGGAAAAAAATCTAAAAAAATCTGGACAGGATCGCTCAGCGAGCAGTCAACCGCAATTGTGATTTCCGGAAATGCGATTGAACGGATCCACCCTGTTGGAGAACGCATGAAAAAAGGAAATTGCCTGTCACGTATCCTGGAGTACAAGATACATCCCGGCAAGAGCGGCGAGAATGGCCACCAGGTTCACGATGGCAAGACTGTCTGCGTTCAGGCCGGCCTGGCCAAGATAGTCGAACAGGGCAAACAGGAGGAATGTCACGGCAAAGAGATACCCGTAAGACTTCTTCTTTGTATAGCCCACGTACAGTCCCAAAACACAGATGACCAGCTCAAGGAGCATGGCAACCGGGGTTACAACCAGTGATAGTGCCATAATAATCCATAATCCGGGTTATAGTATAAAAGAGATTCGAGAGTCTCGCGGAACCCTTCGGTATTTACCTTCTCTGGTGTTTCTTCCACCACACGTGCGCCAGCGTTGACATCCCGGAGATAACAACCTCGTGCCCCTCTGCACGGATCATCGGGCCGATATATCCCTCCACGACTTTCTTCTGCACCGGTGTTCCCGCCCCGAACCGCTGGCAGAAAAATGCTATCATCCCGTCCCGGTCCACGAACCGGTACTCCTTTCCCATCGGCATCATCGTCACGTCCGGGAAGATCCCCATCTGGTAGAGCACTCCAAAGAGGCAGTCGGCCTTCGGCCCCGGGTAATGAGGATGGCCGTGCAGTGGCATCCAGAGATCGGCGTACATCCGTTCCCAGAATGGCATGTCGGCAAACCAGAAGAGGTGGACCGAGCCTGCGGCAACGGCATCCATCTTTGCGAGCGCCTCGTGGATGTCGTGCATGGTCAGGGAGAGCGAGGCGATGACGATGTCATACAGGGGCGAGAGGTCCCGGGTCGGATCGACCTCCTCCCAGGTCTTCTGCACGCACGCGATATTCCGGATCCCCTCCTGTTCCGCGTGCTTTTTTAAGACTTCGACCATCCCGGCGCCGGGCTCTACCGCCGTCACATCGCGGACGAGCGGGGCAAGGGGCAGGGCGAGGATCCCCGGGCCGGCCCCGATGTCGAGCACCCGGGCATCCCGGGACAGCGGGAGGGAGGCAATCGTCTTCTGCACCCGGTCATCGTACTCGCTCCGTGCGTTCGCATCGTAGCGCTCCGCGTTCTCTTTTTTGTCCCAGTTGTGCGATGGATCACCGGCAAGCTTCGAGGACTCCTGCAGGCGCTGCCGCTCTTTCCAGATCTCGTTCCAGTCAGGGTCAGAGACCGCTGGTTGCATAGCATACCGTAGCGTTCCCGGCCAAAAAAAGGTTCAGGTGATACCACTCACTCGTGCCGGAGGGCATCGATCGGGTTGAGGTTTGCTGCCTGCCACGCCGGGTAGATGCCGCAGGCGAGGCAGACCACGATGCCAAAGCCGACGCCCACGGCAATCGAGGACACGGTCGAGAGGGTCCAGAGGTATTTCGTTGACTGGAGCATCAGGGCGCTGATGGCGTACCCTGCAAGGAGACTCAGTATGCCTCCCACGACACTGCCGATGACCCCGATGATGGCAGCTTCGTATACGAACATGCTCATCACCTCTTTCTTCTGCGTACCGATGCTCCGCATGATGCCGATCTCCTTGATCCGCTCGTTGACCGACATCATCATGATGTTGAAGATCGAGACACCGGCGACGATCATCGAGATCCCGCCGATTGCCGTGACGAACGCGGTGATCGAGCCGAAAGTCTCGTAGATGGAGGCGAGGGTAGCTTTGCTGTCGATGACCATCACAACCTTGTCCCGCTTGTTCATCTGCTTCTCGATGATGGTCTTGACGTTTGCGGTGTCCTGGTCGCGCTTGACCTTGACGACGATCTCGTCATAGTATTTCCCGGTATTGTAGGTGCCCTCGAACCAGTCCTGGGTGGCGATGACGGCGTTGTCCGTGCTGATGTCGAAGCTCATGCCCCGTTCCTTGATGATACCGGTGACACGGAGCGTTCCTTTCGAGCCGTCCGTTCCCATCGAGATCCGCGATCCCACCTTGATGTTGTTGTCCTTGGCAAACGCGGACCCGACAAGGCACCCGGAGTTGGCATTGTTGAGGCTGCCTGCAGTCAGCTCGAAGTTGAGGTCCTTGAGATACTGGGGGTCGATCCCATATACGGATGCAACGATGTAATCCTTGCTCACGCCGACTTTCATGCGCTCCGAAGTCGAATGGACCGGTATCGCAATGCCCGGCGCAACGACACGTTTGATCTGCTGGAACTGCTGGTCGGTTATCTTCAGGTTATCCGAACTCCCGCCGCCCCCGTGGAACCCGCCGCCACCGGTGTAGGGATAGACGATGACACTGTCCCCCACGGACGAGAGGCTGTCGGAGACCATGGAAACCATGCTGTTGCCGAGGATGCCCATCGAGGCGATGGCAACAACCCCGATCACGATGCCAAGCATGGCAAGGGTTGACCGGAGGAAGTGCAGCCGGATGTTCCGCTTTGCGATCTCCCAGAAGATCATGGGACGATCCTCCCGTCAGAGATCCGGATGGTCCGGCGCGAGTAATTGGCGATGTTCTGGTCGTGGGTGACCATGATGACCGTTGTCCCGTTCCGGTTGAGCTCGGTCATCAGTTCCATGATCCCGGCACCGGTCTTTGAGTCGAGGTTACCCGTCGGCTCATCGCAGAGGAGAATGTCCGGGTTGTTGATGAGCGCCCGGGCAATGGCGACCCGCTGCTGCTGGCCACCGGAGAGTTCCGTGGGGGTGTGGGTGAAGAGTTTTTCATCCAGCTGGACGGCGCGGAGGACTTCCTTTCCCCGCTCCGGGTCCACATCCCTCCCGCTCTTCAGCATCATGGGGAACGTGACGTTCTCGATGATATTCAGCAGGGGGAAGAGGTTGAAGTACTGGAAGATAAACCCGATCCGGTCCCGCCGCAGGGTAGTGAGCTCCGTATCCGACATGTCCCGTATCCGGGTGCCGCTGATCCAGATGTCCCCTTCCGTGGGCGTATCAAGGCACCCCATCAGGTTCAAAAGCGTGGACTTCCCGGACCCCGAGGGGCCCATGATGGAGATGAACTCGCCCCGGTCCACCCGGAACGAGACACCGTCCAGTGCCCGGACGTCCCCGGCCGGGAGGGGGTACACCTTGGCCACGTCCGAGAAGAGCATGACCGGCTGGTCGTCTTCAGGTGTCGTCACTGTTTCTTCTTCCTGAGGTAGAAGTACCATCCGCCGACAAATATGGCGACAACGACAAGCGCGGCAATGATGGGGACGAGCGGCGGGCCGTTATCTTTCACGGCTGCGAGCCTGCCGTCGGGGACCGTGATGTTCCGGACCGAGGTGTAGGTGTTCCCGTCGCTGTCCTTAAACGAGATCTGGACGGGGACACTCTCAACGGTGCCATCGGTTGAGAAGGTGATCTCGAAGCTTCCGAAGTCATCCGGCTTGAGTGCCTGGACCACGTAGGTCTTGTACGGGTCTTCCGGGACTGCCGGCGGGAGAGCCGTCACCATGACCGCGTTTGCCGTCTCGAGCCCGGCATTGGTTACATCGCCCGTCACACGGTAGTTCACTCCCTCCGGCATCACCTGGATGTTGCTCATTACCGGGTCCGCCTGTTTCTTGTCATGCCCGAACGTGATGGGGATCTCCATGGTCACGTCGTGGGGGTTGTCGCCGTTGTTGTAGGCCAGGTGGAGGATGAGCGTGGTCTCCTGGTCCGGGGTGAGGGAGACATTGACCGGTGTTTTTGCTGCAGCTGCAAGATCGCCGATGAACACCCGCTCGGGATTGGCGGTTATGCCGGTGCCGGAAGCGGTGAGGATCACATTTCTCACATTGTTTTTCCGCGGGTTTGCCACCTGCAGGTAGATGGTCTTTTTCTTCCCCTGCGTGAAGGCGTCAGGCTTGTCAACGACCGTCAGTTCAAGGGGAGTATTGTCGATCTGGAGCAGCGTCTTATGGTTGAGGTCGGAATCGTACAGGCTGACGGAGAAGGTCGGGTAGTAATCCCCCCCGGCCCCGTTTGCCACAATGGAGAAGGTGAACGGCCGTGTCTGGAGCGGGCCAAGGGTCGATGTGCTATCGTAGTTGCCGCTCAGCAGGGAGAAGGTGCTGTCCCGGAAGATCGCATGGTTCAGCTTGATGCTGGTGTTTGTGTTTCCATTCGTGATCTTGTAGGTCACGGTCCCCTTATCCCCGGTAAAAAACGTGCCGGGTTCGAAGACCGTCTCGGCAACATAGACCTTCCCGGTATAATAGGTTCCGGAGACCGGATCCTCGTTGATATTCGTGTACGCTCCGCTGGCAACGCCAACTGCAAGGCTGAGCAGCAGGGCGACAAAGAGTGATGTGATGATCTGGCCGATTCTCATTTACGATACTCCAAGCGTATAAATCATGTAGAAGATCCAGGCAATGACCGGAATGCCAACGCAGATAGCTGCGTCCCGCACCGCCAGTTTCCGTGCGTGCTGGATGCCGAAGATCCAGATGTTCGCACTCCAGAGTAAGAAGACGATGGTGACAAGGGCCGAGATCTGGGTCAGCTCCACCATGGCCGGGTCTTTCATCAGGGCAGCGGTTACCTGCTGCACTGCCGCAGGGTCCTGCATCATGGAGGACGTGATCTTCGGGACAACGATCTTCGGCACGTACTCGAACGCTGCGATGAGGGTGATGACCGTGCCGATCACCTGGGGAAGGTAGCCGTACCCGATGACCAGTAAGGTACCGGAAAAACTCCCGGACCCCTTGAATACCAGGGATATGCCAAACACGAGAGCAGCCCAGATGACCCAGAAAATGAAGACTCCGAGGAACGCACCGATTACGGATGACAAAAGGACAATCGTGTCAAGGCCGGCCATGGCGCCGCCCATCATCTGCGCAGTTACCCCGCCGATCAGGTATCCGTACGCCGCGGCGGTAATGCCCCCGGCAAGGAGGATGAGCAGCGGCAGGGTCATACGCTCTTTTTCTGTATCAAGGCCCGAAAAGAACTGGCCGGGCCGGAAGAGGATATCAATAATAGAATGCGTCATGCTTCACCTGTACTGTTTGTGCTAAGAATGGTTTAACTATAATCTTTGATATATTTCCGTCAACACTTCAATGTTGACAGAGATATACTTTCTGTTTTGTTTTTTGCTATCAGAATTTTCTCCTTTTTCCGCTCGCAGGGTCCTGCCGGAGCAGGCAATCCGGGAGGGCAGGAATAACGTGATATTACCGTTTGTGGGATCCATCATAACTCTTTTCCGGTTGTTTAACGGGGATTTCTTTGGAGAATGGAATACCAGCCACCATGTGTTGGCGCATTGTTATACATTTCTGACATTTGTCTGTAATGTTATATATTTCTAACACAGAGGAATTGCATTGCACCGGATAGAATCCTCAAATCTCTCAATTACCGTTCTTAATAATGCCACAATAAACAAAGTTGTACCATAATGTATATATTTGTACAAAACAACCACTGTACCATGCAGACAAAGATCCTGCTCGATGAAGAGCAGATGCCCAAACGGTGGTATAATGTCCAGGCCGACCTGCCTACCCCGCTCGACCCGCCGCTCCACCCGGCAACCCATAAGCCGGTGGGGCCCGATGACCTCAAAGCAATCTTCCCGATGGAACTGATCAAACAGGAAGTGACCACGGACCGGTACATCGATATCCCGGGAGAGGTGCAGGACGTGCTCCGGCTCTTCCGGCCAACTCCCCTGTACCGTGCCTTCCGGCTGGAGAAGTTCCTCAAGACCCCGGCAAAGATCTACTACAAGTGGGAGGGTGTCAGCCCAGCCGGGAGCCACAAGACCAACACCTCGGTCCCGCAGGCATACTACAACATGAAGGCCGGGATGGAACGGATCGCAACCGAGACCGGTGCCGGGCAGTGGGGGTCCGCCCTTGCGTTCGCTACCATGCTCTACGATCTCGAGTGCACGATCTACATGGTCCGGTCGAGCTATACCCAGAAGCCGTACCGAAAGTCGATGATGCAGGTCTGGGGGGCGGAGTGCATCGCGAGCCCCAGCACGAAGACGAAGTCCGGGCAAATGGTTCTTGAAAAAGACCCAGAGACCCCCGGGGCGCTGGGTATTGCGATTTCGGAAGCGGTCGAGGACGCAGCAACGCACGCGAATACCAATTACGCGCTCGGCTCGGTGCTGAACCATGTCTGCCTCCACCAGACGATCATCGGGCAGGAGTGCCGCGAACAGTTCGCGATGGTGGAGGACTATCCCGATGTCGTCATCGGCTGCGTTGGCGGCGGGTCGAACTTTGCCGGGATCGCTTTCCCGTTCGCGGGCGACAAGATGACCGGGAAGCACAAGGACACCGATATTATTGGTGCCGAACCTGCCTCGTGCCCGACGCTCACCAAGGGAGAGTTCACGTACGACTTCGGCGACGTGGCAGGATTAACACCACTCCTGAAGATGTTCACGCTCGGCCACGACTTCGTGCCGCCGTCCATCCATGCCGGCGGCCTCCGGTATCACGGGGACTCACCGATCGTTTCCCGTCTTGTCCACGATGGGGTTATGCGTGCGGTTGCCTATCACCAGAGTGAAGTATTCGATGCAGCCCAGACCTTCTCGCGCACGGAAGGGATCATCGTTGCGCCGGAGACATCGCACGCAGTGAAGTGTGCCATCGACGAGGCGCGGAAGTGCAAAAAGACCGGCGAGGAGAAGACCATCCTGTTCAATTGCTCGGGGCACGGCAACTTCGATATGTCAGCCTATGATGCGTACTATGCCGGCCAGCTTGTCGACTACGAGTACCCGGACGAACTGATCCGGGAAGCCATCGGACGGATCCCCAAGATTCAATAACCCCGGGACCATCACCTTTTTTCATGAAACGGATTGGCTTCATCGTCAACCCGGTTGCCGGGATGGGCGGGTCGGTGGGGCTGAAGGGCACCGACGGGAACGTGGAGGAGGCAAAGCGACGCGGTGCCGTGCCGCATGCCGGGGAACGGGCGCAGCGGGCACTTGAGCAGCTTAAAAGAGCAAAGGGCCTCTGTTTTCTGACCTGCGCCGGGGGGATGGGGGAATCCTCCCTTTCTGCTGTCGGCCTGGAAAATTATCAGGTCGTGTATGCCCCGGGGAGCGAGACCTCCGCACACGACACCCGTACAGCCGCGGCGGTTTTTTTGGAAAAAGGTGTTGACCTCATCCTCTTTTGCGGGGGTGACGGCACAGCCCGTGACATCTTCTCGATTGTTGGCCGCGATGTGCCCATACTCGGGATTCCCGCGGGAGTGAAGATGTACTCCGGGGTCTTTGCCGTAAATCCCGACGCTGCTGCGGAACTGGTTGCAGGGCTGGATACGGCATCCCTGCGGGACTCCGAGGTCATGGATGTGGACGAAGATGCGTACCGGGCAGGGACGCTGGACACGCGGCTCTTTGGCATTGCCCGGACTCCCGTGATCCGGGGCATGGTTGCAGTCTCAAAACAGGTGTACGAGCAGCCGGACGAGGAGCGGGCAAAAGGGGAGATCGCCCAGTTCATACAGGAAGTGATGGTGCCGGGGGCGCTGTACATCATCGGGGCAGGCACGACAACCGAAGCAATTGTGCGCTATCTGGGGCACAAGAAGACCCTGCTTGGCGTGGATGTGCTGAAGAACGGCAGGCTTGTTGCAGCGGACGCGGACGAGAAGACCCTCCTCCGGCTCACAGAGCGGGAAAAAGACGTGCGGATCATCATCAGCCCTATTGGTGCACAGGGCTTCATCCTGGGCAGGGGCAACCAGCAGATCAGCCCCGCAATCGTACGGAGGGCAGGAATCGGGCATGTTATTGTTGTCGCAACGCCGCACAAACTGCAGGACATTCCCGAGTTACTGGTGGATTCCGGTGACCCGGTGCTTGACCGCGAGTTCGGTGACTCGATTCAGGTCATCTGCGGGTACCGTATCGCCCAGCGGAAGAAGGTCCGGCATTGACCGGAGAAAGCAATTCCGGATAAAAAAAGAGAGATGAACCGGCTATGCGGCATCCGGCACCTTCGGGGCTCTGAGCAAGGCAAACGCGATGACGAGGCCGATAATTGCAAGGGCGAAGACGAACGGAAAGACCCCGAGATAGGATCCTGTCGAATTCTTGATGAACCCGGCCAGCTGTGGCCCGGCAATGGCGCCGGCACCGTAAGCGAGGAAGACCACACCGTAACACCGCGGGTAATCGGACGTACCGAAGTAACAGCCGGTACTTGCCGGTGCAATAGCGAGCCACCCGCCAAGGCAGCCCCAGAGTATGACAAAAGCGATGATGTACATCGTCTCGCCGGGGAACTGCCACAGGAGGAGTGAAGCGCCTGCTATCAGGATGAAGGAGAGTATCGCTGCATTCCTCGGGCTGAACCTGTCGGTTATTGCCCCAAAGACCGGGCGTCCGAACCCGTTGAAGACCGCGAAGATCCCGACAAGTATGACTGCCAGCCCCGCTTCGATCCCGATGTCGGTCCCAACAGGCTTTGCAATGGAGATCGCCATCAGGCCGGCAAGACAACCAATGAAGTAGCAGAGCCAGAGACCGATAAAGGAAGAGGACTTCAGCATCTGGTCACGCCGGAACTCGCAGGTACTCGACTGGCCAGGGGCTGGCGCTGGAGCCGTCCACCCCCGGGGAGTCCACCCGGCTTTGGGGAACCTCAGGGGCAGGGCCAGCAGGATGGTCAGGACGACAAATGCAATCCCAAAGAAACGGAACGTTGTCATGACCCCGTACGAGCCGATCAGCCAGCTGGCTATGTTTGCCGTGAAAAAGGCCGAGAACCCGAAACCGAGCACCGTCAGGCCGACGGCAAGGCCTCTCCGGTCCGGGAACCAGCGGGCTGAAACCGCAACCGGCACCCCGTATGCGATCCCGACACCAATACCCCCAATCACGCCATAGACCACGTAGAGCATCGGGACCGATGTGGCAAAGGAGGCCAGAAGCCAGCCAAGCCCCGTCAGGACACCGCCGACGATAGTCACGGTGCGGGGACCGTATTGTTCAATGTATTTTCCGGTAAATGGCATGGCAATGGCAAAGAATGCCAGGAATACCGAGAAGGGCAACAGGACCTCGCTTGCCGTTACCGTTTGTCCCATCTCTTTGGTGAAATAATCCGTAAGGGGTGCGACAAACACGCTCCATGAATAGATCGTTCCCAGGCAGAGATTGATGACGAGACCGAGGAAGACCAGTATCCAGCGCCCCGTCTCGGGTTCCATTCCCATGATTGTTTCCCAGGTGTTTTCACTCATGACAGGTCCTCCTGTAAACTCAAAAGATGACCTTTTCACCCATCTTTAAAAAAGGGGAATTACTCCTCCAGCGTCGAGATGTCTCCCGGATCCATCCCCATCTCCTTGGCCTTAAGGACCCGGCGCATGATCTTGCCGCTTCGCGTCTTGGGCAGTTTGTCCACGAAGTCAATTTCGTGGGGCATGGCGATCGGCCCGAGCGTTGTCCGGACATGGTGCAGGAGGTCCTGCTTGAGCCGGTCGCTCGGCAGGTTCCCCACGCGGAGGATGACGAACGCCTTGATCGAGTTCCCCTTTACGACATCGGGTTTTCCGATGACCGCAGCCTCGGCAACGGCATGGTGGGAGACGAGCGCGCTCTCCACTTCGGCGGTGCCGATGTTGTGGCCGGCAACGATGATGATGTCATCGGACCTCCCGAGGATCATGATGTATCCGTCCTTACCTTTTACCGCAAGGTCGCCGACCGTGTAAACTCCCGGGATCGTCTCCCAGTACTTGCGGTACCGTTCGTCGTCTTTGTATACCGTGCGCAGCATGGACGGCCACGGCGATTTGATGACCAGGAGCCCACCGGTACCGGGTTTAACGGAGGTTCCGTCTTTGTCTACGACATCAGCTTCGATGCCCGGGATGGGTTTCCCGGCAAATCCCGGGTGCATGGTCTCACCGATCATCGTTGTTATCATGTGCATGCCCGTCTCGGTCTGCCACCACGTGTCCAGGATGGGTGTCTTCGATTTGCCGATGACCCGGTAATACCACTCGAACGCCTCGGGGTTCAGGGGCTCTCCGACAGAGCCGATGATGCGCAGCGAGCTCAGGTCATACTTGTCCGGCCAGGACTCCCCCATCTTCATGAACATACGGATGGCTGTTGGCGCCGTGTAAAAGATGGTGATCTTTTGCTCCTCGATCAGGTTCCAGAAACTCCCCGCATCCGGGTAGTCCGGTGTCAGCTCGGTGATGAACACGGTTGCGCCGACGGCAAGGGGGCCGTACACGATATAACTGTGACCGGTGATCCAGCCGGGATCTGCCGTGCACCAGTAGGTGTCGTTGTCCTTGATGTCGAAGATGTACTTGCTCGTGTAGTACGTGCCGACCATATACCCGCCGCAGGTGTGGACGATGCCCTTGGGTTTCCCGGTCGAACCGCTCGTGTACAGGATGAAGAACGGGTCCTCGGCATCCATCACCTCGGGAGGGCAGACATCGGGCATCCCGTTCATCATCTCGTAGAAGTCCAGTTCTTTCTCATGAAGGTCAACCGGGGGCTCACGTCGCCGGAGAACGATGACATTTTCAACCGTTGGGGCGTTGATGATGGCCTCGTCCACGATCGCCTTGAGCTGAATTGCCTTGCCGCGACGGATCGTGATGTCTGCCGTGATGACAACCTTTGCATCGGCATCCTTGATACGCATGTTGAGCGCCGCAGCACCGAACCCTCCGAACACAACGCTGTGGACTGCGCCGATCCGGGCGCAGGCAAGCATGGCAATGACCTGTTCAGGGACAAGCGGCATGTAGATGCAGACAGTGTCGCCCTTCTTAACGCCGATCTTTTTTAAGGCATTGGCAAAACGTGCAACCTGCGAGAGGAGTTTTTGATAGGTGAATATCCGCTCCCTGCCCTCTTCGCCTTTCCAGATCAGGGCGACCTTGTTGCGCCTGCTGTTATTGACATGGCGGTCAAGACAGTTTGCCGATACATTCAGCCGGGCACCGGTGAACCACTTCGCATAGGGGTAGTTCCACTCCTTAACCTTGTTCCACGGCTTAATCCAGTCAAGCTCCTTTGCCATCTTCTCCCAGAACGCATCAGGGTCTGCCAGAAACTCGTTGTACACTTTCTGGTAATCTCCCATCCATGCATTTTTCCTGTACTGTGGGTCGGGAGTGTACGATTTCACATCCTCGACAAGCCTGACATCGAAATCTTCTGTCATGTCCCACCTATTCTACATTATTAATCATGACTAACATCCTATTTATAACTTGTCGAATGCCTCTTCGACGGTGAGCGTAACACATTCCGGTTGCGAAAAAAGCCAAAAAAGCCTCCCGGGGCGGAGATACGAAGGGTTATCTGGTCGGATTTTTCAATATACAATTGATGCTGAAAAAATTCAAGGGATGCGTGCTGGGCGCGGCAATCGGCGATGCGCTTGGCATGCCCAACGAAAGTGCATCCCCCAACTTAAACAAGATGAAGTACGGGTACCGCCGCCCGTACAAGGGCCACCCCAACGAAGGGTTGAACGCGGGGCAGTACACCGATGATACGCAGCTGATGATCCTTGTCGGGACACTTCTTGCAGACAGGAAATATACCGAGGACCGGTACGCCCATGCCCTCCGGGAGCTCTATATCCGGGGAGCCCTCCGGTTCCCGGACGGGTCCCTCTCTGCTGCGTGCGAACGGATGGCAAAGGAGAACGCCCCGCAGAAAGGCGTCAAGTCCACAACCTCAGGATGCCTTGCGGCGGGTGTTCCCTTTGTCCTCGGTTTCCCGGACATGAACGAGGCCTGCGAGCGGGCGGTCCGTGCCTGCAACATTACCCACTCCCATCCGGCAGCCCATGCCGCAATCTCTACGTTCGTCACCCTCCTCTACCATGCCCTCAACGAATCGCCAAACCCCGTGGAGCGCGCTGTCCAGAAAGCGCTGGCTGAAGATGAGATCCTGGGCGGAAAGATCCGGAATGCCCTCAACCTGGAACGGGAAGGGATGGAGACAGAGACTGCACTCCTGAAGATCGGAAACGATGTCTCGGTGTACCAGACCCTTCCCATCGCGTTCTTCCTCATCAGCCGGTATACCCACCCCCCGGACCTCCTGACAGTCTCCGCAAATACCGGGGGCAATACCGATACCATCGCTCTCATCTGCGGGGCCTATCTCGGTGCTGCAAAAGGCATGGATATATTGCCCGAAGACCTTGTCAGGGGGCTCGAGGACCGCGATCGGATCGAGCTCCTCGGGCAGCGGCTCTATAACCTTTATACGCAGAAAAAAGCCTGACACGACCTGCGCACATCTTTTTTAGCGACCCCGGGACCGGTTTTTAACAAGCCTTAAGTTTTGCCGTTCGGATAGTACTGGCATGAAAGTTGCGATTGTCGGGGCATCCGGGTATGCCGGAGGGGAGCTGGTCCGGCTCCTCCTCCACCATTCTGCCGCGGAAGTCACCTGCGTCACGTCACGCAAACTGGCAGGAACACCTCTTGACCAGATCCATCCCCAGCTGAAAGGGTTCACCGATCTGAAGTTCACGAATCCCGAGACCGATGCCATCGATGCCGATGTGGCATTCCTCGCCGTTCCGCATACGGTGGCAATGACCTATGCCGGCAAACTTCTCTCCCGCGGCATAAAAGTCGTTGACCTGAGCGCAGACTATCGCCTGCCCAAAGAAGTCTTCGAGAAGGTGTACGGTGTCCCCCACACCGACTTCTTCAAGGCCCCGTATGGGATCCCCGAGATCCACCGGAAGGACTGCCTCAACGCGAAGTTCGTCTCGAATCCCGGCTGTTTCCCGACCGGTGCAACGCTTGCCGCAGCGCCCTTGGCACAGCTCGCCCACACGGTCATCTTCGATTCCAAGACCGGCGTGAGCGGGGCGGGCGACAACCCTTCGGCCACAACGCATTACCCCAACGTGGGCGACAACGTCGGGCCCTACAAATGGACGAGCCACCGGCACCTTGCCGAGATGAAGCAGGAGCTTGCGTTCCTCGGGTCGAAGGCAAACGTGTACTTCACCCCCCATCTTGTCCCGGTAAACCGTGGCATCCTTACCACAGCCCATATCCTCTTAAATGAGCCCCTGGAGCAGAAAGAAGTGGAGAAACTCTATCGCGACTTTTACAAAAACGAGTACTTCGTCCGCTACCAGAAACCCATCCTTGCAGCAGTCCGCGGCAGCAACTTCTGCGATGTGATGGTGGAGAGCGAGGGAACGCGTGTCGTTGCCATCTCCGCAATCGACAACCTGGTCAAGGGTGCCAGCGGCCAGGCAATCCAGAACATGAACCTGATGTGCGGCTACAAGGAGAATGACGGCCTGACCGGGGCCGGGCTGCTCCCGTAAGGAGGGTCAAGAGATGTCATACCAGAGTATCTGTGCAGTCCCCGGGGTCAATGCCTGGGGCATGAAGGAAGGAAAGTACGGCCTTGCGCTCATTGAAGCGGAAGGGACAGCGGCGGGGGTGTTCACTGAGAACCTGGTGAAGGCGGCTCCGATCCAGCTGATGAGGAAACAGATCAAGGCCGGGAAACTGGAGGCGGTCGTTGTCAACAGCGGGTGCGCCAATGCCTACACGGGGAAACGCGGCTACGCGGATGCCGTGACCATAACGGAGTACGCCGGGGATGTCCTTGGGAAAAAACCATCGCGGATCGGCGTCGCAAGTACCGGTGTCATCGGGAGGTATCTCGACCTTCCCCTGATCCGGCACCAGTGCGAGGAAGTTGCCCCGAAGATCAACCATACCGAGGAAGCGGAGATTATGGCGGCCCGGGCAATCATGACGACCGATACCTTCCCCAAGCACGCCCTTGTGGAGCGGGACGGCTTTTCGGTTGGCGGGATCTGCAAGGGGAGCGGGATGATCGCACCGAACATGGGGACCATGCTCGCCTTCCTCTACACCGATGCGAAGGTCGATGCAGAACAGCTCAGGAGCGCCCTGAAACAGGCAACCCGGCGGTCATTCAACCGCGTTGTTGTCGATGGCGACACGAGCACCAACGATATCGCGCTCTGTACGGCTACCGGCGAGGCAGGTAAGGTAAACGCAAAGGAGTTCTCGGGAGCGCTCGAAGAGTGCTGCCGGATACTGGCCGAACAGATCGCCCGCGATGGCGAAGGCGCCTCCAAGCTGCTCCAGATCACCGTGACCGGGGCAAAGAAAGAGGACGATGCCGAGAAGGTTGCCCGCACGGTCATCGAGTCGCCGCTCGTCAAGACGGCGGTTTACGGTGAAGATCCCAACTGGGGCCGCGTGGTGGCCGCAGCTGGTCGGGCCGGTGTGAAGTTCGATCCGGACGCGGTCTCGCTCTGGATCAGTGATGGCGGTAAAATGCAGCATCCGCTGGTGAAATCCGGCGAGATCATCGCGGACCTCGCTGCCGCGAAGAAAGCGATGGGTGGCAAAAAAGTTGTCTTCACTCTCGACCTTGCAGCAGGAAAAGCGGAGGCAACGGCGTGGGGTTGCGACCTGACCGAGAAGTACGTAGAGATCAACGGGAAGTACACAACATGAAGCGCGAAGATGTCCTCATGGAAGCACTGCCCTACATCCAGCAGTTCCACAACAAGACGATCGTCATCAAGCTTGGCGGCCATGCCATGGTCGACCCCGTGGTGCTGGAGAACGCGATCCGTGACGCGGTCCTCCTCCATTACGTGGGCATCCGGGTTGTCCTCGTCCACGGCGGCGGGCCGGAGATCAGCGAGAAGATGAAACAGATGGGCAAGGAATCTGTCTTTGTCGGGGGCCTGCGGGTGACCGATACCGAGACGCTGGAGATCGCCCAGATGGTGCTCGTCGGCAAGATCAATGCCAACATCGTGTCGCTGATCGCCAAGTGCGGCGCACGCGGTGTCGGGCTCTCGGGCAGCGATGGGAACCTCATCCTTGCCAGGAAAATGGAGCTCCAGAAGGTGAATGTCGGCGGCGTCCAGAAAGAGGTTGACCTCGGCCATGTCGGTGAGATTGAACAGATCGATCCGGCGCTCCTGAATACACTCCTCGACACCGGGTATATCCCGGTGATTGCCCCGATCGCCATTGACCGGCAGGGCGGCAACCTGAACATCAACGCCGATACCGCGGCGGGGGACATCGCGATTGCCCTGAAGGCTTTCAAGCTCATCAACATGACGGATGTTGATGGTGTTATGGACAAGGGCAGAACGAAGGTCTATCGGAAACTCACCGTCCGCGAAGCAATCGATCTCCAGAAGTCCGGTGCCATCGGCGAGGGGATGATCCCGAAGGTCCAGTCGGTGATGAAAGCAGTGGAGAACGGTGTCGGCTATGCCCACATCATCAACGGGAACACCGAGCACAACCTCGTCCTCGAGCTCTTCACGCACGATGGCGTTGGGACAATGATCTCCCTCTCCTGATTTTTTTAAAGAGGCATTATTACCGATCAGATGAAACATTCCCTAAGGGATTCCAGACATGGATAAGATCATAAAAATCGTCATCGCCGTCCTTGCAGTTGTTATTATTGCCAGTGCGGCATTGCTCTTTTCCGGCATGATGTCAGTCCCGGATAGCGACAGCGGCATCCGGGCCACGGACACGATATACTTTTTCTATGGTGAAGAATGTGCACACTGCCATAACGTGATGCCGTTTGTCCAGGATATGAGCAGGAAATACCCGGACGCCAATATCCGGATCCTTGAGGTATGGCATAACCAGACCAACCATGCCCTGTACCAGAAGGCAAACATCGCCGCAGGGGTAAAGTATGCCTCTGTCCCTCAGGTCATTATCGGCAAAATCGTCCTCACGGGGGAACTGGAGATCCCAGAGAGATTTGAGGGGCTCATCCAGGAATATCTCAAAAAAAAAACCTAAATAATCCCTCTTCGCCGGGTAATGGTGCCGGTTCCGGCACCCCCCACTCTTTTTCTGGCGGCACGATACGGGCAATCTATTTCTTTGGCGAGGAATGCCCACATTGCGAAAATGTGAAGCCTGTTCTTGCAACCCTCCGGCAGAAATACCCGGAGCTCGATGTCGAGGAACTGGAGATCTGGCACAACCAGACCAACCAGCAAACGTTTGCGGCAATGAGCCGGCAGTACGGGCTGAAGAACGCGGGGATCCCGCTCGTCCTGATCGGCGACACGGTGCTTGCGGGCGATGGCCAGATTATCGCGCATCTTGAAGAACGTGTCCTTCTTGAGAAGGAGCGGCTGCACTCAGGGGATACCACCCCCGATACGATGGCCCCGGGAATGGTCAGTACGGGGCCCGCCGTACTGACGCCCCAGATGGTGGTTGTCCCGGCGCTTGTCGACAGCCTCAATCCCTGCGCCCTCTCGGTCCTGGTCTTCCTCCTCATCTCGATTGCCGCAGCCGCAAACCGTCGGCGTATCTTTCTCATCGGCGGCTCATACATCGCAGCAGTCTTCCTCTTCCACCTTTTCATGGGCATCGGGATCTTCTCGTTTGTCACCCTCACAGGGCTCTCGAAAGCGTTCGCGCTCATCGGCGCAGCGGTCGCAGTCATCCTCGGGCTGATAACCCTTTCCGATGTTATCCGGAACAAAGAGACATTCTTCCTCTCCGTCTCCGAGTCCGGAAAGGGGGTCATGTCGCAGTACATCCGGATTGCATCGATCCCTGCGGCCTTCGTGCTCGGAGTCCTTGCCGGGCTGCTGGGGTTCTCCTGCACGGGAGGGATTTACATCAGCATCCTTGCCCTGATGAGCCGGAGCCTGACCTTCACTGCGGGACTGCCCTACCTCCTCCTCTACAACATCATCTTCGTCCTGCCTCTCGTCCTTATCACGCTTCTTGCCGCGTACGGCATGTCACCGGAGAAAGCGGACAGCTGGAGGGTTGAGCACAAGCGGGCGCTCCGGCTCGTGATCGGTCTTGTCCTGGTGGCTCTCGGTGTCGTGGTCTTCTTTGGGTGGTTCGGGTAATCTCCTTGCCTTTTTTATGACAGACGCCCCGGTTACGCGGACGATTGGCGGGGGGAGTGAGGGAGCATGACCCGCTACCTGATCGATATCCGCCTGATGGGCCCCGTTAAGCAGCAGGTAAGCGATCTGAGCAACCGCCTCAAAGAGAGGTTCCGGCTCGAAAACTACCTGGTCGTCCCGCACATCACGCTGGCCGGCCCCTTCTCCACGGACAATGAAGAGCGGCTTTTGGCGGATTTCACCCGGATCTGTTCGGGCATCCGGAAGATCCCAAAATACGAGGTCGGGGGATACGGTGTCTTTGACGATACACGGGTGGTTTATGTTACAATCACCCCCGATGAGACGCTAAAGCAGTTCCGGTATGCTCTCTCGCAAGCCCTCTCACCGTACTGCTCGCTGCGCGATTATGATCTCGAACCTGCCGAAGAGTTCCGGTTCCACGCAACGCTGGCCATGAAGCTTGACTGGCTTACCTACCAGCGGGTCAGGTGGTATGTAAAGAAACAGGAGGCGGTCACCTTCCGGCACCACCCGATCCGGGCGACCCTGCTCCGTAACTCACGGATCCTCTGCGAGTATGATTTCCTCCAGGAGCGGATGCTGACCCGGGCCCAGGCATTGAGTAAGGCCACGAGGAAGCGTGACCTCGATATCCTGAAGGCGTGGGCTGACGGCGACAGGGAATAACCTGATGGTTATCCTGAAAAAAGTGGGTCTGACAGGTATCAATTGTCAAACAACGGCGAGAGTTCAATTCTCTGCCAGTCTCGGTCCATGGCGTTCACCCATAGTGTCCGCGTCTTCGGGATGAAGACAACCTGGTGGTTGGACGAGTACTTGCTGCCAAAGAGGAGCGAGTGGCAGAACTTTGCCCCGCCATTCTCCAGACATACGTCACGAATCCGCATCATTTTGGCTGCGTCGATCGAGCCCTTTGCCTCATTGGACAAAAGGAGGAGGTTGTTGTAGCGGGAGAACGAATGCTCTGGAGGCGCAGGCAGGCTCCAGGACGGATCAATGAAGTGATTGGCCGCTGCAACGATCCCGTCGCCAGTCCTCTGCAGGGTCCGGTTAGTCATCTTCTCGTATACGTACGCACCGTCCGGCCCGGCAATATCCACGATCCATCCGACATCAGGGCCAGTCCCCCGGATACCTGCGTCTAATGCCTTCAGGTCAGAATAATCGAACATGAACCGGTAGAATTCCGTAATGAACTCCGGGCGTGGTTCCGGTGCGTCATCGATAATGCCGGCATTATCATCGGCAATGAAAAGCCCCCTGCTGTTCATGAAGGTCTCGGGCCGCATACCTGCGGGGCTCCAGGTTGCGACAGCATTACTGCCATCCGTGGGGCGGTACACTGTCAGGACATACCATTTCGTGAATGGCATAACCGCGTCGTCCAGGTCCCAGTTGCGGGAGGCAATGACAGATCCGTCCGCGGTGTAGTTTCCCCATACCGCAAGGTAGGAGCACGACACCGGGACCGGAGGTTTTGCCATGAGTTGGAAGATCGCCCCGTAATAGAGAACAGCAATATCCTCTTCGGTCAGCCCCGAGGTCTCAGACATCCCGGTAAAGATCTCCCTGACACGCTGCGGGTAGAATGCCGTGATATTCCGCCCTTCTGCGCGTGCCATTTCCTGCGTGTATCCTCGCGCTGAGAGTGTACCGATAAGGTAAGCATACTCTTCGTTCAGCTCAGGTCTCATCAGTGCACCGTACTGCCGGCCCATCTCCCGGTAGCTGCCGGTGAGGACAATGACCGGGTAGTCCCCGGCCTGGAACCGCTGGCCGCTTTCAGACGAGGCAACATACACGAGATCCGGTGTGCCCATGTACGGAGTGGATGACAGCTCGGGCAGAGAGAGTGCAGAAGCAGTGCCGGCAAGGAGGCAAAGGACGAAGAAAAGGACAGGGACTTTCATACACGTTCTGGTAATCCGGTTCTACATAATGCCTTTGATCTGCAGCTGGTATGCATCGGCAGGTACGTACGATAACAGGCAAGCTGGTACCTTAAGGTGAATGAGACAGAAAAAAGATGAAATGCGTGCTTCAGGGGAAACTGACCACGACGTCATTCTCCATAAGCCGGTTCTGCTGGGGGATTGGTGTGTTGAAGAACGTACTTGCTATGTTGTCCTCATCGAATTTCCCGGTCACGGTGAACGAGCGGTAGACGATCGGGTAGCCCTCGCCGCCCAGAACTGCCGGGTTGTCCGTTATGACTTGGAAGTGGAGGTGCGGGGCGTCGGAGTTTCCGGTATTGCCCATCAGGCCGATGACCTGGCCCTCCGTAACAGTGTCGCCTACCATCACCCGTACCGACCCGTTGACCATATGGCCATAGCACGCGTATTTCCTGTTCCCGAGGTCGATGATAACACCATTGCCGAGTGCGGTGTCGAACGACGGGGCCGGCTTTTGCGTGGTGATCTCGATGTCCGGGATACCGTCCCTAGTATAGACGACGGTTCCATCGCCGACCGCATAGAGCTCCTTTCCGAACCCGTAATAGTTCCTTGTGATCGTCATATCACCGGAGAACGCCTTCCCGGTGGCCGGGTCAAGGTAGATGTAGTCCTGAGCGTATCGCTGGGGGACCCGGGTGACGTTGAACATCGTGATCTGACTGGTGAAATGGTGGACCACGGGCGACGTCGTCTCCATGATCGCCCAGCCGGGACCTTTGACAGGAGATCCGACAACCACGGGCTGGAGGTCTTTACGTATTGTAACGTCACCACCGGTAACAGTCAGTGGGGAGAGGCCGTCGGCAGTCCTGTTGAAGGTGATACCGTGCGTGAGCCGGTCCGGTACGGAACCGGGTGCCACCCTGAACCAGATGGAGATCCGGGGTTTGAGGATCTTTTGTGTGCCGTTCTGCATATCAGCTGCAGTTGGCAGCGGGCTGGTAGCGGGGTGTGAGGTCCGGGCAAGTACCGAAGAGTTCGGTGTATACAGGACCTTGCTGGTGGCTGCGTCGAGGACCTCGACCTTTTCCGGCACAAAGGACATATTCTCCATACCGGAAAACTCGAGTTCGTAGGCGATGTTGATGCCGTTCATGCTCTCGACCGGAATGGGCCCGAACGGGACGGCCATGCTGACCGGGGGAGTTGATGCGGCCGTGGCCGCTGTGGCCGGCGGTTGTCCTGATGATGCCTGCCGGGACTGTGTGCACCCTGCAGCAAGGAGGAATGCGATGACGATAACGATGAAGAGGAACGTGCTCTTGCGGGGCATGATAAACCACCGGATCATTAAATTAAATAATGATAAATAATCGGTTTATCTCAGCAAAAAATCGCAATTATCGACAGGGACAGCTTTTTCTCAACGAAAAAGACACAAAATCATTTCATATAATTTATGGCAGATTGCGGAAAAGGTACAATCTGATGCCATGTCTCCTGACCTGCACCGCCGGCACCTGACCGGCATGTCCATGGGGCTCCTGCTCGTCCTGTTCATTGCTGCGGCGGGGTGCTCCGGAACAGCAAACCCGGCAACAACCAGTCCGTCCGGATTTGAGGAGGATCTTGCCGCAATCACGTCTGCCCCCCAGTACACGCACGTGAGCTGGGGGCTCATTGTTGTCGACCCGTCGACCGGCCAGACACTGTACGCGAAGAATGCCGACAGGATGTTTATCCCGGCTTCGACAACGAAACTCTTCTCGTCGGCCGCCGTGCTCGAAGCCCTTGGCCCGGACTACCGGATCAAAACTCCGGTCTATGCCGTGGGGAAGGCTGACACGAACGGGAACCTTGACGGGAACCTCGTTCTCGTTGCAAGTGGCGACCCGACCATGGGCGGGCGTACGCTCCCTGACGGGACCATCGAGTTCACAGACAGCGATCACAGCGAGTCAAGAGCGCTCCTGACAAAGACTGACCCCGTATCCGGCCTCAACGACCTTGCCCGGCAGGTAAAAGCTGCCGGCATCACGAAAGTATCCGATGTGGTCATCGATGACCGCCTGTTTGCGAATTACCAGGGGGATGTCATGGCGCTCCTCTCCCCGATTGTCATCAACGAGAACATCGTTGATCTCAGCATTACACCGGGTGCGCCAGGAACTGCACCGAACGTTGTCATGCGGCCGCAGACATCCCTGTATACATTTGATAACCAGGCAACCACCGGGCCGGCCGGATCAACGACCCTGCTCGATGCGGGAGAAGTGCCCGCAGGCACCATCGTGCTCGTCGGGACGATCCCCGCCGATGCCGGTACGGTCAATAAGTCGGTATCCATACTGAACCCTGCCGCATTCGCCCGCACGCTCTTCATCGAGGCATTACAACGGCAGGGTGTTGCTGTTGCCGCACCGGTGACCGGTGACAACCCGGCAACAAAGCTTCCGGCAGCAGGAAGTTACAGCAGTGCAAAGAAAGTGGCAGAACTCACCTCCCCGCCCCTTTCCGAGGACGTGAAGCTGACACTCAAGGTTTCACAGAACATGCATGCCAACTACTACGTCATGCTGCTGGCCCTTGCCGACAACAAGACCACTTATTATGACGGGATGCGGAAAGAAGGCAGGGTCCTCCGGTCCTTGGGCCTCGATACGACTGCCCTGTCGCTTGGCGACGGCGCCGGAGGAGATCGCGTGGACTTTGTCTCACCGTCTGCTGTGGCACAGCTGCTGACCCTGATGAGCAAGCGGCCGTATGCCGACCAGTATATCAGGGCCCAGCCGATCCTCGGCGTCGATGGCTCGACTGTCCACCACTGTGCACCCGGCAACCCGGCCTGCGGACGCGTATACGCGAAGACAGGTACCTACAGCTACCCGGACCCCCTGAATGAAGGCCGGAACATCCTGATATCAAAAGGTCTTGCCGGTTATGTTGATACTAAAAGCGGGAAGCGGCTTGTCTTTGCTGAGTACGTCAACAACGTACCGATCTCGGATACAGTCAACGGAACATCGGTAGGGATCGATCTCGGGAGCATTGCCGGGCTGATCTACCGGTATTACTAATCATCATCTCTTTTTTGGTAAATGAAAAAGTCCTGCCCGACCTCCGGGAGGTCACGGCAGGTTGCCGTCCCCGGAGCACTCCCTCTGGCGCTCCTCGCTCATGGTAATGAGGATCTCGAAGATCTTCTGGACAGCGACCGGGTCGATCTTGCTCTCGACCGCCCTGTCAAAGACTGATACGAGGACCTTTTGTGACTGTCTTCCATCATGGATGGCGATCCCTTCGCGTATCTTGATGGCCGCAACGCGTTTCGCCAGCTCCTGCCGTTTCGCGATGAGTGCGATGATATCCCGGTCCACCTTCGCGATCTCGTTACGGACATGATCGAGGGACATACCATGTACTCTTCTTCTCTTTTGCATAAACGTAATGCTTACGAAGCGGGACGCCAAAGAACGTACGGGACAAAAACCATGAGTCCCGGTGTCACCATGCTCGAACGTATCAGCCGGCGCGAAGAAGCGGATCTTTTTATTGCCTGGATAGCCATTGCAGTATCATTCACCATCATCAACATCACCCCGTACGGCCTGATGGGTTCTTTCAATCCCATCAGCCCGCTCACAGCCCTGATTTATTTCGGGATCTCGCTTTTGACGGTCGGGATCGGCTTCATCTTCCACGAGATGGCGCATAAGTTCGTCGCGATCCGGTTCGGCTACTGGGCAGAGTTCGTCAAAGACAACACCATGCTCCTTGTCGCAGTCATCATGGCGGCGCTGGCAGGCTTTGTGTTTGCGGCACCCGGTGCAACGGTCATCTACTCACGTGACGGGCGGCCCCTGACAAAGAGAGTGGACGGGATCATCTCCGCTGCCGGGCCTGTCATGAACCTCATCCTCTGCGTCGTCTTTGCAGCACTCTTCTTCCTTGCCGGGGGAAAGGCGAGTCTCGCAGGCGGCAACCTCCTTGCCATGCTTGGTATTGCCGGGGTGCAGATCAATGCAATGATTGCCGCGTTCAACCTCCTGCCCATCAGTATCCTTGACGGGAGAAAGGTGTTTGCGTGGAACATTCCCATCTTCTTCGTGCTCATTATCGCGGCATTCGGCACGCTCGTTGCAGCGTACTACCATCTCTGGATGCTGATCTGAGCATCCCTCATTCTGTTTTCATATCCTTCAGCAGGATAGCGACCTTCTTCCCCCTGTCGAATGCCTCTTTCAGGGCCGACGGATGGTTTTTGATTCCCTTGTATTCGTCCATGTTGTTGGCAACGATGTTGTCGTAGTAGTCGAACCCGGCATCATGGAAAAGGGCGGTAAGAGATGGATATGCCCCGTCAAAGACATGATCCCAGTTCTGCCCCGCTGTCGAGATGAAGATCCCCTTGTGGCGGGCTAGGTGCTCCGGAGAGAACTCCAGCGTTTTTGTCACGAACCGCCGGGCCCAGAGATACTGCCCCCGGTCGATGAAACCCTTGAGCTGAGCCGTTATCCCCATGCTGTAGATCGGCGATGCCACGGCCACGATGTCGGCAGCCATCATCTTCTCGAAGAGCGGGACGGCATCGTCTTTCACGATGCAGTTGCCATCCCTGTGGCAGGCATTGCACCCGTGGCATGCCGAGTAATCGAGGTCCTTCAAGACAACCTTCTCCACTGCCGCACCCGCGGCTTTCGCCCCGTCTAGGAAGCTGTCGAGCAGCGTCTCGGTATTCCCGTGCCGGTGCGGGCTCCCCGAAATGCCGAGTACGGTAATGGTCATGATACCTCAAGCCGCCAGCCGTTTCCTGATCTCGGCAAGCATGGATTTCCCGAGCTTTTCCGCATCGGTTTTTGCCGTGGGGTGCCTCTCGATTGCGCCCTTCTCGTCCACGTTGTTGATCATGAGGTAGCTGATGTCCGCGTCCTTTATGTCGATGACATGGTAAAAGCACTTGACGGACGGGATGGCGGCATCGAAGACATGGGGCCAGTCCTGGCCGGCAGTTGAGAGGAAAGCACCGAGGCGTTTCCCTTTCCGTTCGGGTGGCACGACAGGGAGTTTGAGCACGTACTTCCGTGACCGGAAGACCTGCATCCGGTCGATGAGGGCTTTTGGCAGGGCGGCGATGCCCATACAAAAGATTGGCGATGAGAGAAGGATAATGTCTGCGTCGATAATTTTGTCATGGTAGGTGTCCATCCCGTCGCGCTGGACACACCTGTTCAGCTTCTCGCAGGCATTGCACCCCCGGCAGATGTTGATGTTCGCTTCGGTGAGCGGGACTTTCTGTACCGTCACTTCCGGGTCCATTGCCATCGGGGCAAGCACCCAGTCGAGCAGCGTCTCCGAGTTCCCGTGCCGCCGCGGGCTGCCGGCAAAGGCAAGGACCTTGATTGTCATTACTGTGTTCTAGGTTATCCGTGCTCAAAAAAGATTGGATAAGCTCAAGCGTTGGGCCACTATCTGCTCAGGCCCTGGGCATCTCATCAAAGTGCGCATTCCGGAAAAGGATCAACTCATTCGTGAACTCTCCGAGATACTCGTCCATCGAGAGGCTGCCCTCCTCGAAGACACAGTCCCCCACCTCGATGACTTTGTTGATCATGTCGCGGGTAGGGAGGATGAGATCGATCTTCACACCAGACTGCTCCGATCCTCGAATCAGTGCTTCGCGGAAGAGCCCGATGCAGTACGCGACCCGGTACTTGTACGTGTTCCGCGTCTTTTCCAGATAACCGGCAACGCGTTTGGTCTCGATGCTGATGAAGTCGTCCAGAATTTTCTGGTCCTTGCACTTCCCGAGCATGTACTTGTAATGAGCGTACGGGTACATCTCTTCCAGTTCCGCCGGGACGATCCCGCATGTCCCGAAGATAACGATATGGTACTGCGGTTCTGAGAAAACCTGGGAAATGACCATCCGGATCAGCTGGTGGCTGGGGCTTGCGCTGTACGGTTTCCGGACTGCGCAGGGCATGAAGATGGCGATGTCCTTTGGGGCAACAGGGTACTCGTCGATGATGTAGCGGTACGACTGCTCGAACTCCGGAAGATAGAAGGGCGGATCGGTAAGGATCGGTTTTTTGCCAGCTTCTTTCGTGCCGGGGATCTTCTCTGTCATCGTCTTCGTTACCGGATTGTCCCGTAACCAGATGAATCCGGCGATCCCGGCAGGTAACCGGATGTGCACGAGGAAAAAGGGAAAGGGTACAGGGTCTAAAAGCCCCACTTACTTCTTCATCACTTCGTCGAGCTGGGCCTTGCCGTACACGTAGGCGGGCATGCCCGAGAGGAGGAACGTGACGCGGAGCGCCTCCTCGATCTCCCTCTTGGTGACGCCAAGGTTTGCAGCGCCGCCCAGCTGGGCGCGGACTGCGTGCTGGTCCCGGAGGGCAGCTGCGATAGCGATGGCGATCAGCTTCTTGGTCTTCTTCGAGATCGCCCCGTCGTCCCAGATGTGCTCCTCAAAACGCATGACCATCTTGAACATCTCGGGCTCGTTCGTGGTCAGCTCCTTAAAGAACTTCGGCACCTTGCCAATCTTCGTCTCAAGCTTCTTCAGTCCCCTTCCGGCAGCTGCCTTCACTGCCGGCTTTTTTGCGGGGACTTTTCTGACAGTTTTCTTCTTCACTACCATTGTCTACTCCTCCAAAACCATGGGTTCGCCGCAGCAGATCAGTTCTCCGCCGCCTGCCTCTTTCACCACAACAACGTTACCGCAGATCTCGCACTTGAAGACCTGTCCTTCCTTTGAAACATTCACCATGCTGTCTCCATGATCCTGCCTGGTCCTGGTACGCATCTTAGTGCCGGCGATTCCCAGCCGGGCACCAGCGTTCACACGGTCGGTGCGAAAAGAAAAATGTGGGATTAAATGTTGCTCTTTCCCCGTTTGGGCGGGTTCTTGACATCATCCGGGGACTTGATGTCCGGGCGGATGTGCGTCATCGGGAAGCACTGGTACTCTTCGCAGGCACAGGCCGGGCACTTCCGGAGGTCCTGCTCGCTCTTGTCGAGAGTCATCTCTTTTCCGCAGTCGATGCAGACATATTTGCCAGGGCCTACTTTCTGGCCGGCATTGTAGGTTTTCTGTTCGGTCAAAAGGACCACCAACCTTCACTCTGGCGGAATGATATATATGAGTTGTGTTGATGCCAGTCCCGGTCGGAGGTTTCCGACGGGGCTTCAGGGAATTTTTGCAAAACTATATGTCCTCTTTTCCTCCAGTTGTAGTATGGCCGGCCGGATCATCGGGTTCCTCGGGAGCCCGCTTCCTGAAGGAAACACAGCCCGGCTGCTCGACCGGGCGCTAAAAGGGGCAGAAGACGCAGGCTGCAGCGTCGAGAAGATCAACCTTGCAACCCTCTGTTTTGAGGACTGTCAGGAGATGTTTTTCTGCAAGGATCACGAGACCTGCACCATGGACGACGACATGCAGGAGCTCTACCCGAAGATCCGGGATGCGGACGGCATCATCATCGCAACGCCGATCATGTGCATGGGCATTCCCGGCAAGCTCAAGTCCTTCATGGACCGCTGCCAGGTCTTCTACATGGCCAAGTATCTCCGTAAAGAATCGCTCATTCCCGCGGAGAAACGGGCGACCCGGCGTGTGCTCTTCATCTGCATATCCGGCATGAAGATCCCGGAGACATTTGTCGGTGCCCGGCTCACGGCCAAAGCGTTCTGTGACATCATCGACTCCAGGTACGCAGACGAGCTTCTCATCAACGACATGGACACCCTCGTCGATGTTACCCGCCACCCGGAACTCCTGGATGCCGCCTACCAGAAGGGCCAGGCGCTCGGAAACGCGCTCAATCCCTGAAGGGCAGCTCCCATTTTTCCTGTAGCTTATCGTCTCACACGAGCCCGCGTTCCCGCATGCTCAGGTGCCCGGTCTTTGTGACAATAAGGTGGTCGATGAGCTGGATGCCCACAAGCGCTCCCGCCTCCTTCAGCTGGGCCGTGATGGCGATGTCCTGCGAGCTTGGCTCAAGGGATCCCGAGGGGTGGTTGTGGACGCAGATGATCGAGGCTGCCCGGTCCAGGATCGCATCGGCAAAGACTTCGCGCGGGTGGACAAGGCTGTGGTTTAAGAGCCCGATAGTGATGATGCGGTTTCCCAGAACCTCCCCCGCCCCGTTGAGCGTGATACAGCAGAAGTGCTCCTGCCGCTTGTCCCGCAGGTGGGCGACGAGGGGGAGGATGTCATCCGGCCGTGTCACTCGGGCAGTATCATGGTCCTTTGAATAGTACCGCCTCCCGATCTCAAAGCAGGCCAGGATCTGCGAGGCTTTTGTCGGGCCGATCCCCTCGATGGCACAGATCTCCTCGTACCGCATCGGCTCCCTATCTTTCAGCAGGCCGCAGATGTCCCGGGCTATCTCCCTGACATCCCGCTGCCGCGTTCCCCTCCCGAGGATCGCCTCCACGAGTTCTGCGTCCGTGAGGGCAACGGCCCCCTTACGGGCAATCTTCTCCCGGGGACGATCAAGCGCCGGAATATCTTTCATCTTCCTTATACCATCAGCCCCCTGCCCGCCCGGATCATGGACATGGCTTTAAGGTTGCATTTTATACATCTTAAATTATCTCACCTGAAAATATCTCTTTCGGGGCCCCCTGCCTCATAAATAATCTTAAATGAACCCGTCTCCATATCATCCCCTATGGCAACCATCGACAATGTAAAGGAAGCGTATGCCGGCGAATCGCAGGCCAACCGCAAGTACAAAGCCTTCTCCGACAAGGCCGCCGAGGAGGGGTTCAAGGGTGTAGCCACGCTCTTTTTCGCAGCCTCCGAGGCCGAGGCCATCCACGCAAAGAAGCTGTTAAAGGTCATGTCCGCTGTCGGCACAACGGCAGCTAACCTTGAAGGTGCAATCGGGGGGGAGACCCATGAGTACGAGTCCATGTACCCCGGGTTCATCAAAGAAGCCGAGGCCGAGAAGAAGACTGATGCGGTCCTGGCGTTCACGCACGCGATGAAGGCCGAGCAGGTCCATGCAGCGCTCTACAAGAAGGCGCTTGACGCCATCAAAGCAGGCCATGACATCGGGCGGGAGAAGGTATTCCTCTGCCCTGTCTGCGGAAACATAGAACTGGGTAAAGTCCCCGATAAGTGCCCGATCTGCGGGGTCTTTGGCAAGCAGTTTAAGGAAATCACCCTGTAAGGGTCTTAACCCTCTTTTTTCCCGGTCTCCTCAGGTGTGTTGCAGGGGTCTTCTTTTTCCATGGCTGCTTTCCGTGCAACCTTTCTCCGGTGCAGCCAGACAACGACAACCAGCACGGCGATCAGGGTTGCCCAGGAGGCAGAATAGATCACGATCCCGGTATTTGCAAGGATATTTTTCGGGATGACTTGGACGGGATGGGGTGGGGCAGCACGGCACTCGAATGTCACCTCGACACTGGCCGGGAAGCGGTACTTGCCGTCATAATACCGGATTGTGACCATAGCATTCCCTGACGGTATCACACCGTCTACCGGTGCATTGTTGGTGCCGGGGAAGGCAATCGACCGGTCAACGCGCTGGTTCCCGTCAGCGATCTCGACATACCAGGCATCGGGGTACGACGAGGAATAGAGATCGCGGGCTTTGACAACCAGCACCGAGCCCGGCGGCACGGAAACCGACCAGGTCCCGTTCTCTGCGATGTCGGAAAAAAGGAGTGTCCTCTTCGCAGACTGCCCTTCGGCAAGCACGAGCGACCCGGAACTGGAGAGGCAGGAGGGGAGGGCGAAGGTCTCGTTCTCCACAACACGCGGGATCTTTCCCGGCTCGGCAGAGCAGCGGAACCGGTCTTCCATAACCTCAGAGTAGGTCAGCGCCGTGTCATAGATCCTCACATCATCGAGCCCACCCTTCAGGAAACGCGGGCAGGCGGTGTCAGGCGTTTCTCCCTCTCCGGCATCCGCTCCGAGGAGAACGGAATTCTGGTACTCATAGTGGAGGGGCCCGGAGGCATTGGCCCGGTTCCGGAGAGACCCGTCCAGGTAGATCTTCGCGGATGTGCCGTCATAGGTGCCGGTGACATGATGCCACTGCCGGAGCGCAATTCCTTCGTGAAGGACCGGGACGGAGACAGCTCCTGAGCGTTCGGTAGTAATGGTCCACCATAGGTCGTTCCCGTCACCGAATCCCAGCCAGTAGCCCCCGTTCTGGTAACTGGAAACAAGGGTCTGGGGGTTGTAGGAGTCTACGTAGAACCATGTCGAGACCGTGATGTTTTGCCGCGGATGGTTTCGCTCCGTGTACGGGATGCTGACGTACTCTCCCGTGCCATTGAAGAGGAGCGCTCCCCAGCACATCCCGGACCGGGTTCGCTCGGCCCCCATGATAATGCCGGGGTTGTAATGGCCCGAGGCATCGAGAGCCGTCATCCCTCCCTCCTCGTTGAAGTTGAGGTATATCGCCGGATCGGGCGTGGGGGAGGGTTCCGCCCCTGTCACGGGGATGCAGAGAGCGAAGAGCAGTACAAGAAAGAAAAGGGCGTATCTCCTCATCCCCGGAACGGAATAGGCGGTGTCCATGGATGTATCCAAAGGTGTATTGGGACTTGTCCAAAAAGAAGGTTGCGATAAGGACGACCGCCACCCGCCTCATGCTGCCGGCAATATGTTTATATCATTCCGGAACCCTTTCCGGCTTAATGACCAGAGTCACCGTCTATTCTACCCAGAACTGCCCCTACTGCCGGATGGCCAAGGCGTTCCTTGACAAGAATGGCGTCCCCTACGAGAGCATCGATGTGGGTGCCGATGCTGAAAAGGCACAAAAAATGATCGAGATCTCCGGCCAGCGGGGCGTCCCGGTCATTGTTGTGGACAGCGAAGTGATCGTCGGGTTCGATGCCGAGCGCCTGACGGAACTCTTCGGGAAGGAAAAGGCCCCGGACAAGTATGACGTCCTGATTGTCGGGGCCGGCCCGGCCGGCCTCACGGCGGGAGTCTATTGTGCAAGGAAGATGCTCAATACCCTGATTATCAGCGAGAACATCGGCGGGCAGGCGCTGGAGTCGTGGGCGATCGAGAACTACATGGGCTACCGGATGATCACGGGGGAAGACCTGATGAAGAAGTTCGAAGAGCAGGTCCGTACATTCAACATACGGCTGCAACTGGACAGGGTTACCTCGGTTACACGCAACCAGCAGGATTTCGCCGTAACGACAGCCACGGGCAAGACCATCCGGGCCAGGGCACTTATCCTCACGCAGGGCAAGCGGCCGCGGAAGCTTGATGTTCTCGGGGAGGAGCGTTTCATCGGGCGCGGGATCTCGATCTGTTCAACCTGCGACGGACCCCTCTATAAAGGAAAAAAAGTCGCGGTCGTTGGCGGCGGGAACTCTGCAGTCCAGACCGCAATCGAGATGAGCCGGATTGCATTGTCAGTCAATCTCATTGTGCGCAGCAGCATCAGGGCGGACCCGATCTACCTGGAACGGCTGAAAACCATTGGCAGCATCGCAGTTCACGAGCACACGTATGTCACCGCTCTTCACGGAGACCAGTTCCTGACCGGTGTCACGATCCGCGACGCGAATGGTGTGGAGCGTCAGATCAGTCTTGACGGCATTTTTGTCGAGATTGGCTGGATCCCCAATACTGATATCCTGGACGGTTTTGTGAACCTGAACGATCGCGGGGAAGTCATTGTCGATATCAACGGCTGCACAAGCCAGCCCGGCGTCTTTGCCGCAGGCGATGTCACCAATGAAAAGAGCAAACAGATCATCATCGCATCCGGGGATGGGGCAAAAGCAGCGCTCGAGGCATACGAGTACCTGATGGCGCAGTGAGACCGGTATCCGGACCCGGATTGCCGGATCGGTGAGGATTCACGGAATAGCCGGAAGAGATCGATTGTCTTTTCCGGCAGCCATCCGGAATGACTCCTTTGGGATGTTCATCTCGAATCGTGCCCCTTTCCCCGGCTCACCGGTCTCCTGTATCGTTATACCGGTGATGTCAAGGACCTCGCGGGAGAGGAACAGCCCAAAGCCGTTGTTCTTTCCGAACCCTTTGCGGAAGAGTTTCTTTCTCATCTCGGGTGCAATGCCTGTACCATCGTCTTCGCAGACGATCGTGCTGTCACCGTTACGTGATGCAAGCGAAAACCGGATGGTGGTGACCGACCCCCCGTGGCGCACGGCATTGTCAACAAGATTGAAGAAAACTTTTGCGATAAGCGGATCGGCATAGATTTCCGCCCCGGCCGGAATATCGTTCCCGACCGTGGCAGTCATTTGGGAAACACCCTTTTTTGCATCGTCTACCAGGGATCTGAGGTCCGTCCAGACGGGGCTTGTTATTCCCACCTGCTGGTAGTCCTTCGTGAACTGGATCATGCTTGAGATCTGCCTGCTCACCTTCCTGAGTCGGGCAATCTCCTGCTCGCAGCCGGCAGGGCTCTTCTTATCAATGAGGCTGATGTACCCGTCCAGGGTCATGAGCTGGTTTTTGATATCGTGCCGGGTGATACTCGAGAGGAGGTGGAGCTTCTTGTTTGCCTGCTGAAGCGCTTCTTCGGTTTTCATGCGCTCTGAAACGTCCTCTACGGTTGAGATAACATGGGGTGTGCTGCCCATCATGATGATCCGCGAGGAGAACCGGCAGATACGAACCTCGCCATTCTTTGTCCGGCAGGGCAGGTCCATTCCGCTGACCTGGTGCTTTGTACGGAGTTCCGTGACCAGCCGGGGTATGTCATCCGGGCTGACAAAAAGCCCCAGCTCCCTTGGGGTTTTTCCGATCACTTCCTCCCGCAGGTACCCGGTGCTGCTCAGGAACGCCTCATTGACATCGGCAAACATCCCGCCATCCGCTGATGTGAGGGTGAGGGGAACAGGATTGTTCTGAAAGACCGTGACAAATTTTTTTTCAGACTCGCGGAGTACTTCTTCCGCCTTCTTTCGGTCCGTGATGTCCCGGAAGGAGACAAGCATTGCGGGGATTTTCCCGAAAGTAATTTTCCTCCCGATACATTCGGCCCAAATCACCCTTCCTTTCTCGGTGACGAGCTGATAGGTGACAAGATAAGCATCCCGGCCTCCCATCACCTGGGCAAAGTCACGGAGCACCTCAGGCCGGAAGGCGGGAGCGATAAACTCCAGAATGTTCATCTTGCCGATGAGGGAAGGGTAATCGGCAGCCTCGACAATGCGGCCGGCAGCTGCGTTTGAGAAAAGCAGGATCCCGGAAAAGTCCGTGATCACAATACCGTCAAGCGAACTCTCGACCAGCACCCGGAACTTTTCCTCGCTCTCCCTGAGTGCTTGTTCCTGGCGAGAGAGTGTCTCATAATTCTGCCGCAGCTCCTCCTCGGTGGCGCTCAGCTGCTCGTAATTCTGCCGGAGTTCTTCTTCTGTCTGGGCAATCTGCTCGTACGCGTTATGGAGTTCCGTATTACTCTGGAGCAGTTCCACTTCTGCTTTTTTCCGCTCGGTTATGTCGGTCCCCATCGCAATGGTGGCAACCGGGGTGATCCCGTCTTCTGCATAGATGTTTGCCGAGTTCCAGAGCACCGTCCGGGTCGCGCCATGGATTGTCTTGACCGGGATCTCGACGCCTTCCCATTTCTCGCCGAACAGCGCCCGGCAGACGAGGTCGAGGGAACTTTTGCGCGACTCATCGGGGAACAGGACATCGAAGTCACGCCCCAGCACGTTCGATCGGCAAAGCCGGTCAGCTTCTCAAACGCCTTGTTGAACCCGGTGATGCGCGAATTGACATCCCAAATCACGATTGGGTTTGCCGCATACGAGATGAGGTTGGAGAGATAGGCGTTGGTCTCCGCAAGCTGCTTCTCCCGGCCCCGGAGTGCCAGCTCTTTTTTACTGATAGCCTCGTAATTCTGCCTGAGTTCCTCTTCGGCAACGGTCAGTCTCTCATATGCCTCTTTCAGGTTATCCGTTGCTTGTTTCCGCTCGGTATTATCGAGGAAAGTTTCCAGCAGGCACTCCCGGCCGTGGAGGTTGAACGGGACCACGTACTTGATGATATCCCGCTTCCCGCCATCTGCCGTCAGGATGATGCGCTCGGAGTTATCCACTTCCAGGTGCAGGTCCGTGATCGGGCACCGGCCCTGTTCTGCCGGGCAGATGAACTCGTGGCAGACCCTGCCAAGGATCTGGTCCTTTGCCCTCCCCATCATCTTTTCGGCCGCAGGGTTCAGGTCGAGGATTTCGTGGGTTTTTGCATCGATGATGAGGATCCCCCCCTGGACAGAGGCATAGATCCGCTCGAGATAATCCCGGTTTTCGGCAAGGGACTGTTCTGCCTGCTTTGTCCGGACAGCCTGCCGGATTTTGTGGGCAAGCTCGGCAAACTGCGCCTCAGGATCTCCACCTTTCTGAAGATAGAAATCGGCGCCGTTGTTGAGGGCCTGGATTACAACCTCTTCACGGCCTCGTCCGGTGAAGAGGATGAAGGGGACAATAGGGAACCGCTCGCGGACAGCCTGCAAGAACCGGATCCCATCCAGTTCATCCATCTGGTAATCCGAGACAATCGCGTCGAAATGCTCCTTGTGGAGGAGATCCAAGGCTGCCTTCGGCGAGACAATGGTCGTGACCGAAAATTCCCCGCTCTCCTCAAGAAAGAGTTTTCCCACCTCAAGCAGGTCGCTCTCGTCATCAACATAGAGGACGCGAATGCTGTCCGGCATCAGTAATCCATTTCTTCTGCGCAGTATATCCCTTTCGCTACCGGCGACCGGCAGACGCGCCTAAAGGGAAGGATGCATTTGTAAAATACCTCTTCGTTTGGGAATGACTGGTGAAAAAACAGGGTGAAAAATGTAAGGCTGATCGCAAGGATACCCGCACTAAGGGATCTGCCCGTTACTGCAGCCCGTGCTTTGCCTTCATCTCCTGCCACACGGGATCACTCATCAGAATGCCAAGCCCGTGATCGATTGTTGCCTGCAGGCGGGTATCGTTGTTCCGGATCGCCACCGCGTACGTGTCCTCGTCCATGGTATTCCCGATGACAACTAACGGTTTTCCATGGATGGCGCGGGCCTGCGTCGGGGCCTGGACAAGGGTGGTATCAACGGTGCCGTTCACGAGAGCCCCCGTCATGCTGGAGATATCCTTGTACAGGGAGAGGTTTGCCTCCGGCAGCCTGCCGGTTTCGATGAGGTTCACTTCAACCCACTCCTGCTCGGTCGATCCCGCCTGGGCACCGATCCGGATCTTCCCCGTGTTGAAATCCTCCATCGTGAACCCGGATCCCTCGCGGACAGCAATGCTCCGGGTCACGCGGTAGTACGGAACCGAGAAGTTCACCCAGGCGCTCCGTTCGGGCGAGACCGTCATGCCCGACCAGATCATATCGACCTTTCCGCTCTCAAGGGAAGAAATTGCGCTGTCCCAGGGAATTGCCACGAAGGTCACATCGAAGCCTTCGATCTCCGCAACGCGGCGGGCGGTATCGATATCAAAGCCGGAGAAGTTCCCGGTACTGTCCTGCGATGAAAACGGCGGGAAGTCTGCATCGACACCAATGACATACTGCGGATGGGATTCCTGCGGGATGGGAGTAGTCGTGACCGGTGCCGTGCTGTTCGGGGCAGAGGTGCATCCGGCAGCCGCAATGCATCCGATAACAAGGAAAACGACGAGGGGGATAATGACCTTCATGTACTGAAAAACGCAGGCCGGAAATTTATGCATTTGGTACCGGAAAAAGTGACGATGAATAGCAGTTTTGATGAGCCGGGCCAAGAGGGCTATGGCGGCTTTAGTTTTTCGCCTTTTTGTCTTTCTCACGGTAGCCTTCGAGCAGCACGGTCATGATATTTTTGACCGGCTTGTCGGTGTGGCCGGCAATGTGGAACTCGCAGAACGGGCAGGACGTGATGACGATCTCCGCACCGGTCTTTCTGATCTCCTCGCCCCGCTTCTTCCCGAGTGCCGCAGCCTCGTCCGGGTTCCCGGACCTTACGCCGCCACCGGAACCGCAGCAGATGGCTGGCATCTCCACGAGCTCCACGACCTGCCGGATCAGCTGCCGGGGTTCGTCCTTCACACCCTGCCCCCGCATCAGGTGGCAGGGGTCGTGATAGGTCGCTTTAATGGGAAGTTTTACCGGGGCCTCGATGCCGTACTTAGTAAGGAGCTCGTTGATGTCGATGACCGTAAAGGGTGTCTCGTAGTCGTGCTTGAGCGTGCTGCCGCAACCGGCACACATAGTGAGGACGGTGTCGATCTTCCGTGACGTGAATGTCTCAATGTTCCGCCGTTTCAGCTCATCGATGTACGTGAGCTGCCCGGTCCGGATGAGTGGCGAGCCGCAGCAGACCTGCTCTTTCGGGATGATGACCCGGATGCCATTTCTCTTCAGCACTTCCATTGCGTCGAGAGCGGACTGCTGCTGCCGGAGGTTGTACACACAGCCGATGAAGAGCCCGACCGTTGCCTTCACGGGGCCGACCGGCTCGATAACACCGGGCACCTTCTCCAGGAACGATTCCGAAGTCCGGGGAATGCTCCTGCCAGTCTCCTGCACCATGGCTGCCACTTCCTTGTGCCGGGGCAGGGTGAACCCGCGCCGGTTTGCGTGGGCCCGGAGTTTCTCGATGGCCTTGGCCGGTGTCTGGATCTCCTTCGGGCAGACTCTCCAGCAGGCCTGGCAGGTAGTGCACGTGAAGAGCCCGTCCCGGACCGCATCGGAGATACGGTTGCCGCTGTCACGGGGATCGAGCACGAGCCGCATCTGCTGGCGCATGGCGGTCGGGCCAATAAATTTTGTCACATCGACCGCCGGGCAGACCGAGACGCAGCAGAGGCACTCGATACAGTCTTTCAAGGGCTTCATCGCATCGATGTCGGCCTTCTTCGGCATCACGGCATCTTTCTTCGGGATGAGCGAAGCGATCTGTTCGAGCCGGGGGACGAGGTCAGTCACGAGATCCTTCTTCACATCAAGGTTCAGCGGCTCGACCTTCATGTTGTCCTTTGCTTCCTCCATGCAGGCAAGCACCGGTTCGCCGTTTACCCGTACGGCGCACGAGCCGCACTGGCCCGAGGCGCAGGAGTAGCGGTACGAGAGCGTGGGGTCGATGGAGTCGTGAATCGCGTGCAGCACGTTGAGGACGCGTGCGCCGTCGTTCACTTTCACGCGATAAGTCACGTACCGGGGCTCCTTATCCGTCTCCGGATCGAACCGGCGGATGGTGACCGTCAGCTCCTTCATGCCTTCACCTCGCGGGTCTCGATGCCCTCGCGGGTGAGCGAGACGAAGGTGTGGCCGAACGGCGAGTGTTCTGCGTCATGGGTTGCCGCGACATCGGTCCGGACATGGGCCCCGCGGGACTCCGTGCGGAGCAGGGCGGACCGGCAGATGAGCGAGGCGGTCAGGCACATGTTCTGGACAATACAGCACTCGGCAAGGTTCCTGGCCGACGCAGCCTTCAGGTTCATGGTCTGGAGGTGACGGATCGTGTGCAGCGTCTCCTCGAGCGTGATCGCGGTCCGGAAGATCCCGGCCCCTTCCCACATCGCGAGCTGGAGCTTTGTCCGGACCTGCGCCGGGTTCGTGCTGCCCGAGAGAAATGCATCGAGCCGCGCCTGGCAGGCATCCACCTGCCGCTCGTCCACGGTCTTTTTGCGCACCGGTGTCTTTCCCGCCGCCTCCCCGGCTCTCTTTCCGAAGACCTGCGTCTCGGCAAGGGCATTGCCGCCAAGCCGGTTGGCGCCGTGCACTCCCCCGGAGACCTCGCCGCAGGCAAAGAGCCCGGGCACGGTTGTCTGGCATTCGGGCGTGATCCGCAGGCCTCCCATGATATGGTGGGCAGTCGGGGCAACCTCCATCGGGGTTGTCCGGATGTCCACGCCGAATTTTAAGAACTGCTCGAGCATTACGGGAAGGCGGGTCTCGATCTGCTCGCGGGAGAGATGCGTGACATCGAGGTACACCCCGCCGTTCTTCGTGCCCCGGCCTTTCTGGATCTCGGTTGCGATGGCACGGGCCACCACGTCGCGGGTGGAGAGTTCCATCCGTGCCGGGTCGTAGGCCTTCATGAACCGCTCGCCGTTTGCGTTCTTCAGGACCCCTCCCTCGCCCCGGACCGCCTCGGTCACGAGCCGGCCCCGGGCATCGTAGGGAATGATTGCGCCAGTCGGGTGGAACTGGACCATCTCCATGTCGATCAGTTCCGCGCCGGCCCGGTACCCCATCGCGTACCCGTCGCCCGTGCCGCTCGATGAGTTGGTGGAGATGTCGTACACTCTTGTCCCGCCGCCCGTTGCAAGGATGGTGCTGTCCGCTTTCATGACAACAATGTCGCCCTTCTCGTCCAGCGCCAGTGCCCCGATGACCGAATCCCCGTCTTTCAACAGGTCGATGACCGTGTACTCCTGCAGGACCGTGACATTCTTTGCGTGCTCCATCACGTATAAGAGCCGGTCTGTGAGCGTCATCATCATCTCGTGGCCGGTCCGGTCGCCCGCATAGCAGGTCCGGGGGAACCGCTGGCCC
>Ga0302250_1000497_pt1 | contig 37756 bp, 39 predicted proteins | sample AAG_RA_Asp_MG_FD_193536 | JGI IMG/M metagenome (GOLD analysis project Ga0302250, IMG submission 193536) | Enriched activated sludge microbial communities from anaerobic digester in WTTP, New Holstein, Wisconsin, United States - AAG_RA_Asp | ecosystem: Engineered > Bioreactor > Anaerobic >...
ATCCACCGGAGCCGATGGGAACGCCGGTGAGGGTTTTTAAGGTGCTGGCGCCCTTGATCACATCGATGTTCACCGTTGCCCCGGGGTTGCCGGCATAGGTCCATCCCATGGGGAGGATGCTGCCGATGGAATAGCTGCCTCCATTGGGAGAGATGACCGTTATCGCCGGGCTGATGGTGAATGGATTTTCACTGGTATCGGTCCATGTGGGATAGATGGTGCTGGATACCTGGATCCGGTAGTCAGAACCCAGGGGGGTGTTGTAGGGAAAGGTCAGATTGAACCATCCCGACCCAGCGGATCCGATGGCTGTGGCGGGGGTGATGACTGCCAGAACCTTCTCTCCCCGGAGCGCCTCGATCTTCACCGTTGGTCCCGGATTGCCGGTATACGCCCAGGTGATGGTCTGCTTGGAACCCTGCAGGTAGTTCTCGCCCCCGTCCGGTGATACCAGGGTGATCGATGCACTGGTATTGGGAACGACCGAGAATGGGGCATTGCTGGTATCGGTGCATCCCGGATAAGCGGTGCTGGTGATCCGAATCCGGTATTCCGAGCCCAGTGGGGTGGAGTAGGGGAAGGTCAGGTTGAACGATCCCTGACCGCCGGACCCGATGGGTGTTGCGGGGCTGATGACCGCGAGGACCGTTTCTCCCTGGAGAGCCTCGATCTTTACCGTCGGTCCCGGGTTGTCGGTAAAGGTCCAGTTGATGGTCTGTGTGGAACCCTGCAGGTAGTTCTCGCCACCGTTGGGGGATACCACCGTGATTGCCGGCCCGATCGTGAAGGGATTATTGCTGGTGTCAGTAAAGGTTGCGTTGCTGGTGCTGGTGACCCGTACCCGGAAATCAGATCCCAGGGGTGCTTTGTAGGGGAGTGTTAGATTATACGATCCTGCACCGCCCGAACCGGCCGGAACGGCGGGAATCGTTCCCAGGACCTTTGATCCTTTCATCACGTTAATATTGACTGTGGGTCCAGGATCCCCGTGGTATTCCCACCGGATGGTCTGCAGGGATCCCTGTGTCCAGGTCTCCCCACCATTTGGCAGGGTTACCCTGAGAGCATAGGAAGGTTCGTTCGTGAAGTCAATGTCCCAAACGTTCTCGCATTCCAGCGTGACGGCAACACAGGTCGGTGTCACGTTGTCATACCCGGTCATCACGTCTTCACAGACAGTGTAGCTGCCGGGAACCAGGTTGCAGAACTGGTAGTCTCCGTTCGCATCAGTCGTGGTGTTGCTGAGCTCAACACCCGCCGAATCTTTCAGCCGGATGACCCAGCCCGCCAGGTCCGCTCCCTCACAGTTGATGATCTTCGTCCCGTAGATGCACAGTAACGGTTCGTTCGTGAAGTCAATGTCCCAAACGTTCTCGCATTCCAGCGTGACGGCAACACAAGTCGGTGTCACATTGTCATACCCGGTCATCACGTCTTCACAGACAGTGTAACTGCCGGGAACCAGGTTGCAGAACTGGTAGTCTCCGTTCGCATCAGTCGTGGTGTTGGTGAGCTCAACACCCGCCGAATCTTTCAGCCGGATGACCCAGCCCGCCAGGTCCGCTCCCTCACAGTTGATGATCTTCGTCCCGTTGATGCACAGTAACGGATTGAAGCGGAACTTCTGGATGCGGTTATTCCAGGTATCTGCGACGTAAACGTTCCCTTCGGTATCGATTGCAATATCGTAGGGTAAATGGAATTGGCCATCCCCAGGCCCATACCCGCCCCATTTTGTGATAAACGAGCCAGTAGCGTTGAACTTCTGGATGCGGTGGTTATACGAATCTGCGACGTAAACGTTCCCTTCGTTATCGACCCCCACACCAAAGGGATGATAGAATTGGCCATCCGCCGATCCACGACCTTCACCCCATTTCGTGATAAACGAGCCAGTAGCGTTGAACTTCTGGATGCGGTGATTATCGGTATCTGCAACGTACACGTTCCCTACATTATCGACTGAAATAACGTAGGGATGATTGAACTGGCCATCCTCTGTTCCATAGCTTCCCCATTTCGTGATAAACGAGCCAGTTGCGTTGAATTTCTGGACGCGGTGATTTTGAGCATCGGTAACATACACATTTCCTGCGCTATCGACATCAACACCATATGGTTGTTCGAACTGGCCATCCTCTGTTCCATAGCTTCCCCATTTCGTGATAAACGAGCCAGTTGAGTCGAACTTCTGGATGCGATTATTGAAGGAATCTGCGACGTAAACGTTTCCTTCGTTATCGACTGCAACGCCTTCTGGAATATAGAACTGGCCATTGGCTGATCCCTCACTCCCCCATTTTGTGATAAACGAGCCGGTAGCGTTGAACTTCTGGATGCGGTTATTCCAGGTATCTGCGACGTAGACGTTCCCTGCGCTATCGATTGCAATACTGTAGGGCCAATCAAAATCTCCCCACTTGAGATCAAAGACGTAGGATTCAGATGCCGCGGTTGCGATTCCCATCATGGCACATACCAACAATGCGGCCGACAGAACCAAAACAATGTAATTCCTCATAGGATATACCCCAAAACACCCGATACCACCGCAGGGACGCCGGGAACTCATGAGAGACGATACGATGACGCCCCCCCTTTGATGGATAAGAGAAGGTTATTGTGGCGGTATTTATTGGTGCCTGTTTGGACTACAGGGGGCAAGATTCTGGAGCTCTCCACCCTCTATGGGATGGGTTCTGAAGGATTGAGAGGACCCTCTTTTCGTTTCATCCGATAGTACCGAAAGGATTGGAAGAGAACCCGGCAAGAAAATGGGTAGGTATTGATTCACCCGATGGTAAAGGTGAGATCGCTGGTATCGGTGCATGCCGGATAAGCGGTACTGGATACCCGGATCTGGTAATCAGCCCCGGGGGGAGTGGAAGCCGGGATCGTCACATTATACCAGCCGGATCCACCGGAGCCGATGGGAACGCCGGTGAGGGTTTTTAAGGTGCTGGCGCCCTTGATCACATCGATGTTCACCGTTGCCCCGGGGTTGCCGGCATAGGTCCATCCCATGGGGAAGATGCTGCCGATGGAATAGCTGCCTCCATTGGGAGAGATGACCGTTATCGCCGGGCTGATTGTGAATGGATTTTCACTGGTATCGGTCCATGTGGGATAGATGGTGCTGGATACCCGGATCCGGTAATCAGAACCCAGGGGGGTGTTGTAGGGGAAGGTCAGGTTGAACGATCCCGACCCAGCGGACCCGATGGCCGTTGCGGGGGTGATGACCGCGAGGACTGTCTCTCCCCGGAGCGCCTCGATCTTCACCGTTGGTCCCGGATAGCCGTTATAGGTCCAGGTGATGGTCTGCTTGGAACCCTGCAGGTAGTTCTCGCCCCCGTCCGGTGATACCAGAGTAATCGATGCACTGGTATTGGGAACGACCGAGAATGGGGCATTGCTGGTATCGGTGCATCCCGGATATGTGGTGCTGGTGATCCGAATCCGGTATTCCGAGCCCAAGGGGGTGTGGTAGGGGAACGTCAGGTTGAATGAACCCTGACCGTCGGATCCAATGGCCATTGCGGGGCTGATGACCGCGAGGACCGTCTCCCCGCTCATCGCCTCTATCTTTACCGTTGGTCCTGGGTTGCCGGTATAGGTCCAGTTGATGGTCTGCGGGGAACCCTGCATGTAGTTCTCGCCACCGTCAGGAGATATCACGGTGATTGCCGGGGCGATGGTGAAGGGATTATTGCTGGTATCGGTGAAGGTTGCATTGCTGGTGCTGGTGACCCGTACCCGGAAATCGGTTCCCAGGGGTGCATTGTAGGGGAGTGTCAGATTATGTGAGCCATTACCCCCCGAACCGGCCGGGACTGCGGGAATCGTTGCCAGGACGTTTGAACCGTTCATCACATCAATACGTACCGAAGATCCGGGATCCCCAAGGTATTCCCACCGGATGTTCTGCTTGGATCCCTGTACCCAGTTCTCTCCCCCATTTGGCTGAGTTACACAGAGGGGGATGAAGGAGAACTTCTGGATGCGGTGGGTATAGAACGATGAGACATAGACGTTCCCTGCGTCGTTGACTGCTACACCTTTGGGATACCTGAACTGGCCATCCGCATATCCCTCGCTCCCCCATTTCGTGATAAACGAGCCAGTAGCGTTGAACTTCTGGATGCGGTTGTTATTGGTATCTGCGACATACACATCCCCCGCATCATCGACCGCAATACCAGCCGGAGCATCGAACTCACCATCCCCAGGTCCATACCAGCCCCATTTCGTGATAAAAGAGCCAGTTGCGTTGAACTTCTGGATGCGATTGTTATGAGTATCTGCGACGTAGACGTACCCTTCGTTATCGACTGCAACTCCAGAGGGATAAAAGAACTGGCCATTGGCTGATCCCGATCCTTCTCCCCATTTCGTGATAAACGAGCCGGTTGCGTTGAACTTCTGGATGCGGTTGTTATGAGTATCTGCGACGTAGACGTACCCTTCGTTATCGACTGCAACTCCATTGGGTAAATTGAACAAACCATCCGATGAATACGGACCTCCTCCCCAGCTGGTGATAACCGTACCATTCGCGGTGAACATCTTGATGCGGCAGTTGTTGGTATCTGCGACGTAGACGTTCCCTACATTATTGACTGCAACATCATAGGGATTGTTAAACTCTCCTCCCCATGTGGTGATAAAAGAACCATTCGTTGTGAACTTCTGGATCCGTTGGTTTATGACATCGGCGACATACACGTTCCCTTCGTTATCGACTGCAACACCAGAGGGATAAGAGAACTGGCCATCCCCGGGTCCCCAGCTTCCCCACTCGAGATCGGTGACGTAGAATTCAGCTTCTGCGGTTGCGATACCTGATAATGCACACACTATCAGTGTGGCCATCAGAACGAAAACAATGTATTTCCTCATATACTATCCCCCAAAACACACGATACCACCGGAGGGATACAGAGACCTGATAAGAGAAATTCGATGATACTCCCCCTTTGATGGATAAGATAGGATTATCATGTCGGTATTTATTGGTGTCTATCCGGGGAAGAATGTTACAAATTATTTTCATCTCTGTTTCCTTTGTGGGGTAACCCGCCAAACGACGGCTGAATTATACGGTAAGAATGATAGGGAGAGGAAGTAATGCAACCAGATGGGGGCAGATTGCAGGGATACCCCACGGCAAGAGAACTCCGAGATAAGGTATTTATGTGAGGATCATTGAAGGGGATACATGGATACAAGGGTAGCTGAGGGGGATTCATTCGGCCAATTCATATTTTCTATCAATCTGATATTTTCTCTCCCTTCTGATTGATCCGCCTCATCTGTAGGATTGTATCCTTTTGACGAGGTGGGTGCATGAAACACTGGATGGTAGTGATATTCGGAGTATTCATCATCATACTCTGCAGTATGCCGATTATGGCAGAAAAGCCGGTGGGTATCGATGATGATGTCCTTTCCCCAGGGACGGATTCAGGGACATCGATCCTGGCCAAAAGCGCTCTCGATGAAGCGCCTCCGCATACCACGGGATTTTCAGAGGGTTTTGTGGCGTCAGGGGGTGCCACCCAAAGCCCTGTCCTCAATGGCGGTGAGTATACCAACTACGATACCATATTTTATCACGGCAGTCTTGCAGAACCGGGTGGGATTGTGGATCCTACCTTAGTTGATCTTGAGACCGATTTTCTTGATTGTCATTATATCAACCTTCGCCCGGGGTCGGTGGTCCCTTATTGGTATACGGATGCCTTTCTAAGCTGCCCCTTCGCCAGTTATGATTCGAAGCAGGGAGGAATACAACCTCGGGTCAAATACCTTGGCTTGTATTACCGATCGGATCTGTCTGGTTCAGGGTATCCAAAAGTTGATCTGATACATGTTATGAACGGAGGAGAAGTGATCAAATCAATCGTCTATGACCCTCCGTTCTCCAACAACGGGCAGGCGTATACTGTTCAGGTGATTGATTTGGGTGCCTATTATCGGTTCAATCGCGGGTTGAATATGGCCGTGCATATAAAAAATTCATTACCCTATAGCCCCGCTGCTTTCAGGATAGCCGGGTATGGTGCCAGGTTCGAATGGTAAGAGTCTGCTGATTTTCCTGATCCAGGACCATTTTTTTTAAAAAAACGGGTGAATGGTCAGATGAGGTGGTGTCTCTTCCCTCTCCCTACCTGTATGAGCGTCGGAATAAACATCGCTGCAAAACCAATGATGATAGACACGATAATGTCTGCGTTGCTCAGTATTCCAGATCCCAAAAAGGTAGCGTAAATATACACTGAAACAGGGGCGTATAGTGCACTTGCAGTTACCACCCCAGGAGAATATTCACCGGTATAGAGGGTTAAGGAGGCATGGATCAAAAAATTTGAAAATATCCATGCCGCGGTGGATAATCCAAGAACAAGGGTCCATTCACGCGGATAAAAAGTTGCGAGAAATACAGCGATGAGAACATACCCCATGAAAATTACGTTTCCAAGAACGAATTGGGCGAAGGTGGAGGGTGCAGAAAAATATCGCTTTGCCCATGGGACAAACCGTGGGGTTTCCTCGATAATATGGATAAAATAGGCAATTGGTACTAACCACAGAATAATAAAATCCATGTACTGTTCCCCGGGATTGATGTACCCTGCTCTTGTAAGTAAATATAATTACTTCCGGACATATTCTTCTGGTTTAATAAGAGTCTCCTTTCCGTGAGAACGGTATCAGACTGCGTTTATTTGCCGGCAATGGAGACCTCAGGTCCGGGTTGCACGCATTCTGGATCCCTGTAATAACCCTGGAGGAATTTTGCACAACACCTGGCGTTCTCTCTCCAAGGGGGAGTGGCCAAGTGGCGAGACGGTAAAAAAAGGGAAAGGGGTATGGTTTGGACATGTCGGGAGGGAGGATGGAATATCAGGACAGGATATTCCATTCAATGGTAGTGCAAAGACGGCCGGGGAAGATCCCCGGCCAAGGAAGGTTCACCACGACCCTGGTTGTCCGGACGAATGCTGGAGTTTATTATTTGCCACCTTGAACGCCTATGCCACCAGATTCACGATGAATTTCCAAATCATTGCCAGGAAATGAGTTATTTTTGAGGTATATAAATTAATTGAACCCCTGAGTTCAGGGAATGAAAAGAGTTGTTCCTGAAGCTGGTTTGTTCGAGGTGTGAAAATAGAGGGGGGTTCTTACCTCATCCCGGGGTCCATACGGATTGCAACTCCTGGACCTGTTGCCTCCCTCTTCCATATCTGGCAACCATAGAACGGATTTGCAGTTCCAAGGAACAGGTCGCCGGTCGCAGGATCGGTGACAAAGGAACGGGCGCCGTAGTTCCATTCATCTCCAAAGCCATCCTGCGTGACGAGGTGCCATTGCTCTCCACTTGTGGTCCAGTACAGGTCGAAGCCCAATGGAGTAGGGGTCTGGATTTGCTGCCCCAGAAGCGACCCGATAAACGTGCTCCCGGTGCCGATATCGAATGTCCCCACATAAAGCCTGTTACCCTGTACCCCAAAGCGCCAGATATACTTGTTGTACGGGTTTCCAAATCCGTTCCGCTTATCGACCATGTCAGGATCCCTGATCGACTTGTGCGGCATTACACGCTCCCAGCGGTCAGATTGATCGAACCGGAAGATCTGCATGCCGTTAGCCCCGCCCATGGTGACGTCCGAAAGATCGGGTGTTGTGATGCCGGTCAGGAGCTTGAAGGCCGCACCGTCCATGGTGCCGACATAGACCCGGTCCTTGAAGATGACGGGGACCGCACCCCCGTTCTGCCATCGGCCCATCCCGGCAGGATACCGTGCACCGATCGAGGTGTCCCCTACGATGAGCTCCCACGAAGGTTCCTCCCCCTCGATGGTGAGCTTGCCACACCAGAATCCCTGCTCTTCCCCGTAGGGGATGAGGAATACATAGAGTGCACCATGGTAGCTCACCATGTCAAGGATCTCGGCCCCATCAGGGGCTACCCAATCGTCAGGGATGGGGACCTTTGTGATCGGTTCTTTGAGCGGGTCGGCGGAGTACCAGAGTGCAGGGGTGGCATACGGATTATCGCTTTCCATATCATCCGTAGCCCAGAAGAGCCGTCCCTCGTGTGCTTGGATTGCCTGGATGGAGATAAACCGGGAAGAAGGTTGGGTGACAAAGACCGGGATGGGGGCAGTATCGTCCTCCTCAATCGCGAGGAGCCGTGCGGACGTTCCCAGGCTCCCGACATAGAGAACCGGATCCTCCGCTTCGGCGGTGAACGTCTTCATCATACGGTACCCGCCATCAAGAGCCATCATTCCCGAGATAACGGGAGGCCGGTAAAATTCCGTCCACTCCCCAGTCTCAAGATCCATCCGGTAGATCCCGGGACGCATGTCGGTTGGAATGGGGATTTCTTGCGGCCATTCTGACAGCATTCCTCCCATCATCAACTGCTGGAGCATGAAGGCGAATATATCGCGGTTGGTTCCCACCCAGAGATATCCATCGAAGACCTCCATGGACCATGCATAGGAATTCTCTCGATCTCCAAGAATGCCGTCAGGGATACCTGAGTATGCTGTGGAATCGCCAGTGATTTTCATCCAGCCGTCGGGAATCATTGCTGCCGTTGCAGGAATCGTGAATACCATGAGAAACAGGATCACAATCAGGAACAGCGTTATGGTTGGTTGTCTGGGATTCATACAAGACCTTCCAATAACGTATCCTGAATCACAGGATCTAATATAGTTTTCAATATCCCGACATGCCTCTTCACCCAGTAATGAACCAATCGGGATATTGAGCGAATTGTCAAGCAATGGCAGAAATGACGTCAATACGAATGGCATAGGATAAGGCACCGTTCCACGGGATCACCAGCGGGTATCGTTGGTAATGGGGGGCTTCCAGCATTCGTAGTGATAGGTCCGGCGATCACCATAGACGGTGTCCTGGTAGCTGAAGATCTCCCGCCCACAACAGTCGCAGGTCCTATGGGTGCGTTTTCCCTTCGTTCTCCGTGTCATATTCCTCCTCCACGAGATACCCTGCACCTTTTGAGTACTCCCTGCCAGCAGATGGACCGATGACCTTTGAGTTTCCCGCAGTTCCACGGCGCTTCTTTTCATCGCCAGGAGGAGCAATGAGTGAGAGTGGCAATCCTCCTCATCCTCGTGGCTTGTTCCGTTTTTTACCGCATGGGGATGGTAACCACCGTTCCCGCCAGAGTGAAGGTACATTGATGTCATCAATCATGGTGTCAGGGACCGAGCCCTGCCACAACAGGGGATATTTCCCCCGTTCACCGTTCCGATCCTGGCAGGAGTGCATCTCCTGATGTCCGAAAACCCATGGGATGTCTCCCACGCATGATAGGATCCCGCATCGGCGCCGGTCTTCTTTTAAAGGTGCCCCCGCGATGGGATGGACGGGCGGGTGATCTGTCGTGAGATAACACGCCTCCCCTTCTTTCTCCATCCCCGTTCCTGCATGGTTTCGCAGAGGCTGAAGAGGCATTCGAAGTCGAACCGGTCCCCGGTCTCGATCCTTGCCGGACATTCGGTGCATTCGAGGCTGCCCTCGCAGTCAGGGCGGGTCCTGGCCGCAAGAGTCCGGATATCCTGCACCGCGAGGAAGATCTTTTTCCTGGTGATATCGGTCATGCCTGTCTCACGTCCGTGTCCATGCCAGGCTGGGGGGAACATCCAGCATTCTGGTGGTGATTGAGGGGGGAACATCCCGCCCCTTGGGGGCGACCAGTCTCACCATACCAGCCGCCTCCCGACGATCATGAACAGGAATACGAGCACGGCCAGGATGATCAGCCCCCAGAGTACCTGGTCGGCGGAATAGTACCGGGTCGTCCGCTTCCGCATTCGTTCGGTGGGAGGGTACCTGGTCATCGCTGGATCACCTGCCCGGGGCTCTGCTTTTTCAGTTCCTCAAGCTGGGGTGCGATGACATGGTCGATATGATACCTGAGATCGGCTGCCCTTTCTTCAAAATACCTGGCCTGTTTCTGGTACCCTGCGATCTCGCTCTCCAGTTCCTTTATTTTCTGTTTGACATATGTCATACGGTCACCTCCGTTCTGGTCCGTTTTCCGGCTTGTCGCCGGATCATCCCCTCGGGGTATCGCCTCGCTGGCAGGCGATGATGCCATTCCTGTTCTTCCCTCCCTGGTCGACAGGGTTTTCATCCCTTGTCTTTTCCTTGCCGTGGGAACGGGAGAGAGGGACACCCTTGCAGAGGGGATCATTCTCTTCTGCAGTACTCCACCCTGAATTGGTGGATGCCAATACACGTCGATGGAAGAGGGTGGGTCCCATCCGTTTCTGTTCCTGGATTGTGGGTGTATCCCCCGGTCTTTTTTTATCCAGCCCGGGTGATCGCAGGTCCCGGGATTCTTCTCCTTCCCGGGTATTGGTTCTGGAGTGGATCAGTGGGTATTGTGTATTGTCCCTGATCTCCACAATCTTCCAGCACGATTGGTGTATTGTATATTCTCTATTGTCCTGTATCTTAATATAAGTTATGCCGGATTTAATTTTATACGTCCCCTTTTTTCAATAGTTCTGTTGAGCGCCTTTTTTTCAGGGATCTTTACAGGTACCTGAAGGGGGAATGTGCCCGGGTAACAGGGGAGGGTCTTTTCCATCGGTTCCCGCCGCCCGCCACAACAACATAATGAAAAGCAGAGGCCGCTGCAGGGTCCCAATGCCATGTATCCTCGGGCTGACGGCTGCCCTCGGAATAGGACGTTTTAGGTTTGCTTGCTATTGAAGGGAGGATCAAAGTAAATGAATCGACAGATTCATAGTGAACATGTCTTTCGCGAGATATCTCAATTATCGCACCGTGAAAAAATAACATGATTCCTTTGAGGGCCACAACATAAAAGATGAAAATGCCGGAGGCATTCTCATATAAACGCCTATGAGCCCCGATTTCGGGATGCGGGCATAAATTATGAAAATCACGAAGTGATTTTCATTCGAAAAAGAGTATTCTGAACACATCAGGCAAAGAAATCCTTTATTTTCGGCGGAAGAAAAAATGTGCTCTCCACCCCGGAACAACTCCTGTTATCATACCAATTTAAGTAATAGGTGAAACGAAACCCCGTTGTGGTTGATATGAAGAATTTACGACTTTTAATTGGTATCGTCATAATCCTTGGGATAGTATGTTCACCTGCTCTTGCAGTAAGTATAGCTGATTTTCGGCCAGACCCTTCTAATCGTGCTTTAGCAAAAAAAGTTGTCGACTTTCGGGAAGACGCGTCTGATACTCCTTATGCCTCAGTATTGATATCCTCAACACCAAAGGGGATGGTTTTTCTTGATGGATCTTACCAAGGCTTCACTCCCATTGAGTTTGTGGGGCTATCGGTAGGAACCCATCAGCTCAGGGTGTCATGGCCAGGCTACGAGACGTGTTCGACCGAGATCGTGATTCCCGAGTATTCGTGCAATCCGTCTGGGGGGAGGCTTGAATATATCACCTGTATGATCTCTGCGGGTGGAGTTCGACCCATTAATGTCACGCTGAAGAAAGTCGAGTCTACCCCGACAATCGTCCCAACACCAACTCCGACTCCATTGGATTCGGACGATGATAATGGTGGTTCTCTCAAACTATTTGATACGTCTCGCTTCAAGACAAAATTACCAGAAATCGCAATAACACAAGTTGATCCCTCAAGGAGACTCCCAAAGCCCATCAATCGTGGATAAGACTGATACCTCTCACCTTTTTTATAATCCTCTCTCGTACCTCTCCTCCTTGGGATCAACTCCCGCCATCATACCATTTTATTATACGTGTAAACGAAACCCCGTTGTGATTGATATGAAAAATTTAAGACTTATCGTTATCGTCGTAATCTTTGCGATAGTTTCAACCCCTGCCCTTGCAATTCCCGACTTTCGGGCAGGGGCAATTGCGTGGAGACAATCACTATTCGAGTCGACCATTCCGACCCCCACTATACCCTTGTTCTTTAACCCTCTTCCAGAAATGAAATCCACCCTTCCAACCATCGTCGTGCCAACACCAACCACGACCGAATCGGAATACGACGGTGATATAATCTATGAAGGTTATATGAGACTATTTGATAAGGATCTCCAATGGATAACTCCGACCCCATTGGATTCCGACGATGATAATGGCGGGCCTATCAAACTATTTCCTAAGTCTCCCTTCAAGACAAAATTACCAAAAATCCCAATTCCATAAGTTGATCCCTCAAGGAGACTCCCAAAGCCCATCAATCGTGGATAAGACTGATACCTCTCACCTTTTTTATAATCCTCTCTCGTACCTCTCCTCCTTGGGAACAACTCCTGCTATCATACCATTTTATGTAATAGGTGAAACGAAACCCCGTTGTGGTTGATATGAAAAATTTACAACTTATCGTTATCGTCGTAATTTTTGCGATTATTTGTTCACCTGCTTTAGCAATAAGTATAGCCGACTTTCGGGCAACCGATTGGAGGCAATCACGATACGAGTCGACCATTTCGACACCCACTATACCCTCGTTCTTTAAGCCTCTTCCAGAAATGAAACCCACCCTTCCAACCATCGTCGTGCCAACACCAACCACGACCGAATCGGAATACGACGGTGATGTAATCTATGACGGTCCTATCAGACTATTTGAATGTGCTCAGTGTCATCCGCTTTGGTGGAGTAGTGGATATTGGGAGAGCTGGCCCAATAGGAACCCCTTACCTTTTTTATAATCCTTTCTCGTAACTGGCCTCGCTTGTCAACCCATGCTTGGAAAACCTCAACATCCTTTTCAAGCCGTCTGACTCTCTCCTCTGCAAGCCTACTATCTGATTTTGTCATTCAGTCACCGAAGCCATCTTGATCACGTTTATGACCGACTCTACATCGTCGACGTTCTTTTGAAGTTACCCCTGGCGCTCGTTGGTAAAGTAAAGGCGGCAGGTTTCGAGTGTGCATCCCTGCAGGGTAGTCCCTGTTCTTATCGCCTTATCCGAGCTCTTGTTCCTACTCAGTTCTCCGTGTTGTCGATAATGATGGTCTTTTCGCACATCCGGCCATGGGCTGGCCATCGAGCCGAAGCTCTGCTATGTGCATGATGTCGATGGGACCTACTGGATCGGCTCCGGGGTCTACCATCCGGGAAATGGAACGGTTACGGGCTGAATCTCTTTTTTCCCGAACTTATCACTCATCCTCCTCCAGCAATGGTTTCCGCTTCTTTCCGGCAGACCATTTCCTGGGAGCACATGGAGGTATCTGAAATTACAACGTTCCACGGGGCAACGCAGGGTTGGTGGTTCAGCCAGCAGGACTCTCACTCCCAAATCCATGACGCTCAGGCCTCTGGTACCAGATATAGATCAACGCGAGAGTGGCGTTGACCGCAACCATTGCCTCGGTGACCGCGATCCCGGAGGTAACCCCGAGGAACACGGCAAGGGCGTCGACCCCGGTATGCCAGAGGATTGCCAGGCCGAGCAGGAGCGGTCTCACCTGGGCAACAGAGAGGAGGACCAGCAGGGTGAAGGCGATCTGGAGGGGGAAGACCATCAGCCGCTCAATGAGGGAGACCAGGGGATCGAGCGGGGTGAGGCTCGCGAGCACCGGGGATGCGGAGAAGAGATATGCGACGAGTGTCAGGGCGAGGAGCCCTGCGATCATCATACTCTCGACTCCTCCCCAGCCGGCCCCGAACAGGAGGCCATGCTCCCGGGAGGTGGCGATGTTCCGGGACGGGAAGAACCGGGAGAAGACGAGGTAGCGGCCGATCTCTTCAAAGAGACCGGCGAGGAGACCGAGGATGACCGCAAATACCGCAAGAGCGAATGTCCGGTTGGGGATCGCTGCATTGAGCGCCTCAGAGAGCGGAGCCTGGGTGAAGAGGACGAGCGGGGTATGGATCACCTGGACCAGGATGAAGAAGAGTGCTCCATACAAAAAGAGGGTCCAGGAGAGGTGATACCGCCGGACGAGAAACCAGGCGACCAGGAGGGGGAATCCCACCTCAAGGAGGAGGGTGATAAAAAACGATACGCCCACAGCGGGATCCATGGGTGTTCATCGATGGATGGCGATTAAAATCTTTCCCCGGTGGGGCAGGATGAGTCGCTGGAATGGATTCCACAGAGTATTGACATTTTTTGGTCTGCACAGTGAAAAGGTAAAACCTGCTGAATCAGGCTGCCAGAAAAGGAAAAAGTCTCTTATTTATTCCGTTCTTTGTGATAATTCGGTCGTATATGCTGATCAATGAGTCAATGTTCCTCGGCAGATCAGACCCCCTTACCTTCATCGACCGGATTATACCTGGTAATTGTTCATATGACTTCATTGCTGTACACCCCCTTTCTTTTATTCTCTCCCCAGCACCATTCATCCTGCTCGGGACCAATTGACAGATAAGTTCCTGTTATAATATTTTTTTGCCATGCACATCTTATTCCAGAACATTATTGAGTCTCTTTTCGAAATCAGAGCGATTTCATCGCTTTGCCATGCAATGGGTGATGCAGAACAGACATGGGGAGGGTGATCATGATTCCCCACTCGAAACCATTGCCATGCAGATATGAAAAAACATAGGATCAGGTGGTGTACAGAATTTCCTTGCACATTCACCCTGATTGGTGACCCTATGTGATCTGATCTGGGAGGGTAAGTGAAGTCAGGACAAGAAGCGGGAACTCTTTCCAGAAGAAGGACCCCCGCTGTCGGCCATTGCAGGGGGAGCCGGTCTGGGAGATAGTGGGGAACGGGCAGCATCATCCCCAGAGCGGTTCTTGTTTCAGGAAACGGATTGGCAGGATACCGTTCCTCTGCTGGTATGAATCCGGTCCACACTCTAATGGTTTTCATGGAATGAAGCAGCGTCTCGCTGCCTGGGGGAGCGAATACTATTTAATGCGGGATAGTACTATCAGTCTTTCAGGGGAATCGATCATGGGCGAAGATACGATATTCTCAATCGGTGAATGGACGGTCACTCCCGGCAAGGAAGCATTGTTCCTCGAAAGATGGCGGGAGTTCTCCCGCTGGTCTCTGAATCATATCAACGGGGGACGGTGGGTGTACGTGGTCCAGGACCGGGAACAGAACAATAAATTCATGTCATTTGGTATCTGGGAATCCCCGGAGGATTATACTGAATGGCGGCATTCGACAAAATTCAAATCAGCGTTTGCTGAATTCAGTGCCATGTGTGATAAGGTCGCTTACAGTACCTCGACCGAGGTATTGCATCGCTACCGGTAAGATCGTCCTTCCTTTTTCACCATCTGCAGAGAAATGCACAATGTTTATCCATATAACCGGGAGATTCACACGTATGCCTCTCCCCCGCCGTCCACTCATCCTCTGCCTTCTCGCCCTGGTTATCGGAACACTACTCGTCTCCGGATGCCTGACTGAACCCCCAGCTGCAAAGCCACCCGTCACTATGAATATGAGCAGTCTTACTCTCTACACCGAGGATGTTCCGCCCTATAACTATGTGGATAATGGAACCCTGCAGGGGATCTCAGTCGATCTCCTTTCGTTGATCACTGCGGGGATGGGAGAGAACCTGTCATGGGAACAGGTGAAGGTAGTACCCTGGTCAGAGGGGTACACAGCAGCCCTTACCGGAAACAAGACGATGATCTTTGCCATTGCCCGGCTTCCCGAGCGGGAGACCTCGTTCAAATGGGCAGGACCTATCATTCCACTCACCCCTGTTCTCTTTGCCCTGCCGGAGCGCGGGATTGTCGTCACCAGCCCCGATGACCTCGAGGGATACCGGATCGGAGCCGTCGCTGAAAATGCCGAGGTCCAGCAACTGCTGGAGATCGGGGTGAACCAGAGCCGGATTGTGCTGGCGCCCAATGCATCAGTTATGGTGACGATGCTACAGGATGGCGAGATCGATCTCATGGCGTACTCGCAGGCTGCCGGCAGGTACTTCACCCGGCAGGTGACGGGAAGTTTTGACACCTTCCGGGTCGTGTATGTCTTCCCGGATATTCCTCTCTACTATGCGTTCAGCCGAGATGTCCCGGATGAGACGGTGCTGTCGTTCCAGAAGGTGCTTGACACACTCAAGACCGAGAAGGAAGCAGAGGGTTTCAGCGAATACGAGCGGATACTGTACCGGTACACAGGAGTAAGCTGTCAGCCACAGCCTTATCCCGTGGCAGAAGTGATGAATCTGGTCAATGTGACGGTGGCGGCGATCGAGAAGGACGCTCCTGGCACCATCCGGCGGGTCAATGCAGGGGAGGCCCCCTATCGGGATCCAGCGAATTCTGCTCTCTATGCATTTGTCTTTGACCGCAACGTGACCCTCGTTGCCCAGGCAGTCAACCCAGGACAGGTAGGGACCAATCTCTACGGAAAGACTGATGTGACCGGAACACCGTTCCGCGATAGGATCGTCACGGGAGCACTCCATAATGGGTCAGGGTGGGAGGAGTATATCTACATGAATCCCACCGATGCCGGCCTGTACTACAAGACGTCCTATTATCGGGTTACCGAGGGAAGTGACGGGATGACATACATAGTTGGGAGCGGGGCTCCTTCGGCCTGCGAGTGGTAGGAAGGGACAACCAAAAATGCTTCCCTGACTCTCCGGGGAGGATCTGCCTTACGATGAACCCAGAGACCGGTTTGGTTCGAGGGGGTAGTCTGGGTGAAATCGTTACTTCAGGATGCTTGCAGGACCCTGGCTATGATGAGTGACCCCGAATCACCTCATCACGGGCTCGATCTCCTTCTGGTATGATCATCACGATGGTAGGGGGGAAAGTGAGTGAAAGAAAAACGGGAGGTGATCGTTATAGGCCGTTTCTCGGCGGAAAAACAGGTGCGTCGGGCGGTGTCGGCTCGCCGGGAAATCCCGGGCTGTCTCCCACACCTTCGCCAGGGCTTTCGTCTGCTCCCGGTGACGGCTGTTCTCCGATCACTCCCCAGTGGTTATTGTCCCCTGATGCTGTCACCACTCCGGTGAACGCGGTCACTGCAAGCAGAGCGATGAACAGATACATAATTCCGGTTTTCACAGGTTTCCACTCCTTTTTGAATTCCTTGGTGCCGGGAAGTACTGATCCAAAGGTCCAGGCATTCCCAGCTCGCATCACCCGTCATCCCAAGGCCATTTATCTTTTTTGATGGGAGCAGCTACAGGTTCATGTCTTCTTCTCACACCCCCTCCTCGCAGGCGGAAGGGGTGTTCACTTGCCCCGGACGTTCCTGCCGGGTATCCGTCCCCATTTCACAACACTTAAGAGAATATCGACACGATCTGCTCCTATGCCACTGTCCGAATGCCAGATGCGAATCGTTTGGATCCTGGCCGTCCTCGGAGCATTGCTCCTCGCCACGGGATGTATAAGCGAACAATCGGACGGAGTCGCTGATTCGACTGACGACAGCATCAGCCGGCTCTCCTTTTATACCGAAGATCTGCCTCCCTTCAACTACCAGGAGAACGGGACCCTGAAGGGGATCTCCGTCGATCTCCTGGAGGTGGTCACGGAGAGGATGGGCTACCGGGTATCCCGGGACCAGGTGCAGCTGGTATCCTGGACCGATGCGTACCAGGAGGGTCTCGCAGGGCCTGATACGGTCATCTTCATGACCGGGAGGGTCCCGCAGCGGGAGGCACTCTTCCAGTGGGCCGGGCCGATCTACACCAACCACAATGTCCTCTTCGCACGACCGGATCAGCCGATCACCATAACAGGCCCAGAAGACCTGAAGGCATACCGTATCGGGTTGATAGCAGATGATATCACGGCGCAGCAGCTACTGGACCTTGGTGTCGGACCGGACCAGCTGGTGCAGGAGACCAGCCCCGCTGTGCTGATTGCGATGCTCGAGAGCGGTGCGATCGATCTCTTTGGGTACTCCGAGGCGACCGGCCGGTATGTGAGCGAGAAGGAGACCGGCGATTACTATGCCTTTTCCATCGTCTACACCCTCCCGTCTCTGGAGGGATACTACGCGTTCAGCACGGACGTTCCTGAGTCGACCGTCCGGTCTTTCCAGGAGGCTCTGGACGCCCTCAGGACCGAGCGTGACGCTGCAGGAATCACCCCGTATGACCAGATCGTTCGGCGATACATCCCACTGGCCGAGTCGGGAATGACCCCGCAGGACCTGGAGGCCTTTGTCCAGAGCGCCTCGGCATATGCAGCCGGGGTGGATCAAAACGCTGCACTGGCTCTGTTCCAGGATAAAGACGGGAATTTTTCCCGAGGAAACCTGTATGTCTACGCCTACGACTACAAGGGGACCCTCCTCGCACACCCGTATCAGTCGAACCTGGTCGGGACCGACCGCACGAACTGGACCGACGTCCGGGGACTGCCGTTCGTGCGGCTCTCTGAATACACTGCCCTGAACGGCGGGGGGTATATCGCCTACCTCTACCCGGCACCGCACGGTGGGGTGATCGATGAGAAGGCGCTGGACACCTACCAGCCGAAGATCGGGTATGTCGCCCCGGTGGATGAACACTGGTGGATCGGTTCGGGGATGTACTTCTCTGACATGGTGCAGGCAGGGGCAGGGAGACCGGAGGTCGTATCCCGGATGATCGCACTCGTCGAAGATGCTGCCCGTTATGGACAGGCCCAGGGGACAGCGGCCGCCCTCGCCGAAATCTCTGACAAAACGGGGCGGTTCGTGGATCCGGAAGGGCACTACGTCTATGCCTATGACTACGATGGTACGCTGCTTGCCCATCCCTGGCTGTCGGATCAGGTCGGCACGAGCCTCATCGACCGGACCGATCCCTTTGGCATGGAGCAGATCCGGCTGCTCTCAGAGACCGCAAGGAACGGGGGAGGGTACGTCGTGTTCATCTGGCCTAACCCGGAGCGGGAGAACAGGGATGAACTGAAGGTAGGGTATGTACTCCCGGTGGACGAGCACTGGTGGGTGGGATCAGGAGTCTACCTGAGGGAGATCACCGGGACGGACTCTCCCGCACTCTTCTCCGAGGATAACTGACTCTTCTCCCAGGGGAGCCGACCTTTCGGTTTCTCACAACGGATACAAATGGCAAAATTGAAAAAAAGGGCCTTCTTTTTCGAATATGGGATTAAGGGACGCCATACGGAACCCTTTTGATGCTCCCTATCGTTCCGTAATCCCCGTTCACCTTCACGCTCACCTTGTACCATTCACCCAGCCGGAGGAGAATGCCCTCCTGCTCCGTTTGTTCCTCCCGGGGCGGAAGCACCGCCGGGTCGTTTCGCAGGGCACCGATACGATAGTATCCCGCCTCGAGGAGGAACCCGGAGAGGACCAGAACAACCCACCACATCCACATCACCTCTCAGTCTCTCTCACGATTGACCAACTGACACATCAATTGCTTATATAATATTTTTTTGCCATGCACTTCCACTTCCAGAATAGTATCGAGTCTTTTTTTCCAATTAACGCGTTTTTAACGCTTTGCCATGCACTTCCCTTTCCAGAGCAGAGAGGGTATGGAGGGCTCTGAAGTGATTCCCCGGCAGCCTGAAGTGCGGTAGCAGTATCATTACAAAAAAGGAGGGGCTATCGCCCCGTTATGCCGGTTTCCCGACGCCGGACCCTTTCATCAGGCCGTACTCGATCTCGTAGAACCCGCCTCCGCGGTCCGGGAAGGTCAGGTAGTACCGGGGGAGCTGCTCTCCTTCAGCGGCGTCGATCTGCCGGAGGAGGTCCCCCTGGACTGCCGGGTCATGGCCGGCGATCACCCAGCGGCGGGTCTCGGCATTCATCTTCCAGGACCGGGACGGAACGGCTGCCGGCGGGGTGGTGACCGTATCATCCTTCGGGTCAAAGAAGGCGATCACCTCGCCGGTCCTGTTCTCTGCCTCGGTCTTTTGGCGGTGCTGCCAGTATGCGATGATGGCGGCTACGATGGCGGCCAGCAGCTCGAGTATCTGGACCAGGTCTTCTTCCATGATGTGGCGCTCCCGGGAGGATGTCAGAAGGAGGGGTGGGGGCTAGGGCCTCCACCGGTCCTGACCCTCGTGCAGCCGGATGATGATCCGGAGCATGACCACGAGCATGGCCAGGCTCCCCAGGGTTGCACCGAGGACGAACATGATCCCTTCATCCATGATCCTCCCTCACGGGCGGCCGGGTGGCGTTCAGGCCAGTTCCGGCTTCGTGTCGGCCCAGGTCTCGATGGTGGCGAGGATCGCATCATCGCTGTATGAGGTGACACGGACCTGTTCACGGCTGAAGGAGACGTAGTAGATCTCGCCGGTTGCCGAATGGCACTTGAGGGTGGCCGTAAAGCCGTCCTCCCCGGCAACGTGGATGGCGTCGCCTCCCATGGCGGTCGCAAGAGCGGTATCGGCCATGATCGCGGTCACGGCCGAGTTGAAGGCCGCGACAGTCGGGGCCCTTGTGGAGGTGTACCCGACTACCTTGGCCTCGTTGTTCTCGTACTCGATCCGGGCGGTGTAGCCCTGGCGGCTGATCGCGACCGGGTCCTGCGGGACCCCGCTGACATCGTAGGCGGTACATCCCCAGGGGTTCCCGGAGATGATCCCGGAAACCAGGGTGTTGAAGGTGGCAATGTCAGCGATCGGTGCCGAGAGCTCCCGCACTGCGGTCTTGGTGACGCTCTGTTGAATGAAATCTCCCATAGTGTGTTACTCCTGCCCTCAGTGATGAGGGCGAAGAACAGATACCATGTATCCTGTTATCTATTTTTACCCGGGGTGTCGATCGGGGCGTAAAATGGTCCGGAAAACGGAATCGGAGCGAATTGATGCGCACCATAATTTTCACGGCGGAAAAATGGGTGTTCTCCGTCGTCAAAATAACGTGATATTCTGGGTGGATGTATCGACGTGTTTCTCTGTGAGAATCCATTTTCGTGGAATACATAACAGTGTGTTTCTGATCCGGGAACAATGGACAGCGAGGCCGTATCCCTCGTCGGTGATTGAGGGACCTCTCTTTTCTATCGGGGTTATGCTTCTTCCCGGTTCTCCAGGAAGACTACCAATGATTCACTCAATCTTTGAAAAAATACGTTTTCTCATATAGATCTTTTGGAGTCACTATTCCCCCAATACCCCCCCTCTTTTCAGCGACCCATTATTTAAATAAGACCTGTGCTGATGTATCCCGCGAGGGATCCTGATGTACGGACCTGAAAGCCAGATCCTCCTCAACCCTGGAGAGGTGCCCTGGTGCACCTTTCCGTGCAATGAATGTGAACGAACCATGCATACGGGAAAACATTCCTGTTTCACCATTCTTGTCGCCTTGATTCTTCTGCTCTCCGTGGTTACCGTGCTGCCACAGAATGTGCAGGCGGTGACGTGGGATGCACCGATAACGGTTGATTCAGCAGGCGATGTTGGATTAGACAACACCCTGGTGCTCGATGCCGGCGGCAATCCCCATATTTGTTACTACAATTACACATACCCCTGGTCGCTCAAGTACGCCAGTCGGGTGGATGGCGTCTGGCAGAATGAAACAATCGGACCGTCGGGTGAGTGGTATTCATCCCTCGCCCTTGACACAAAAGGCAATCCTCACGTGACCTACCATGATGTAACCTCCTTCGACCTGATGCATGCTAACAAATCTTCCGGAACATGGCATTTCGAAACGGTCGATTCTGCTGAAAAAGTCGGTTATAACCCCTCGATAGCCATCGATCTACACGGCAACCCCCGCATCAGCTACTATGAACAGCAGGGAGTGTTGTATGGTTCGGGTAACCTGAAGTACGCAGCCTACAACACCTCCGGCTGGAACATCACGACAGTCGATATCATGGGCGACGTGGGCAAGGAGAGCTCACTGGTACTTGATGCCAATGGCACCCCCCACATCAGCTACCTCGATTATACCATCATGAACGACGGAAACCTCAAGTACGCGTTCTACAATGGGTCCGGCTGGAACATTACGACGGTCGATAGCGATGGCGACGTTGGCTGGGACCCTTCCCTTGCCCTCGACGCCAATGGCACCTCCCACATCAGCTACTATGAGTGGACGAACGCTGATAACCTCAAGTACGCGTTCTACAACGCTTCCGGATGGCACATCGAGACGGTCGACAGTGATGGCAAAATCGGCGCTGGAAACTCCCTTGCCCTTGATGCAAGCGGCAATCCCCATATCAGTTATTACGATTGGCCCAACCGTGCTCTCAAGTACGCATTCCACAACGCCACCGGGTGGCATATCGAAACGGTCGCCGCGGCAGGGATAGTAGGCGGGTATACCTCTCTTGTTCTTGATACGAATGGCAACCCCCGCATCAGCTATTACACGGGTGCTTCGGCGTACGATCTCAAGTATATCGAAGGTCATGCTGAGCCCGCAACGGCATCATCTATCACTGTGACGGTACCGAACGGTGGTGAAACATTCTACCCGGGTTTCCCTCTCCCCATGAACTGGACCTATACCGGCAATCCCGGAACAACAGTGAATATCGACGTTATCAAGGGCGGATCCACCCTGAAAACCCTCACGGGCATCCCCATCGGTTCAGGAGGATCAGGATCCTACAGCGTAACAATTCCGTCCGCAACACCGTATGGAGGTGATTATCAGATCAGGGTCATCAGTGCCAGCAATTCCTCGTGTAATGATATCAGTGATGGACCCTTCACGATCTCCAGCCCCACGATCAAAATCATTGAGCCGAATGGTGGTGAAACATTCTATCTGGGATCCCCCCTCCCCATGAGCTGGACCTATACCGGCAATCCCGGAACAACAGTGGATATCGATGTTCTCAAAGGAGGATCCACCCTGAAAAGGCTCACAGGCATCCCCATCGGTCCAGGAGGATCCGGATCCTATACTGTGACCATACCGTTCGGCACACCGCTGGGGAATGATTACCAGATCCGGGTTACCAGCACCAGTAATCCCACCTGCACCGATACGAGTGAAGGGCCCTTCACGATCGGGGTAGACAGCAGTTCCTCGATTACCGTCGTGGCACCAAATGGTACTGAGAACTGGGTGCAGGGATCAGCCTCCTCCTTCCAATGGGCCTATACCGGATCCCCCGGATCCACGGTGAATATTGAGGTGCTCAGGGGGCCATTTGTCATGGCAGTCATCCCCGGCATCTCAATCGGGTCAGGAGGTCTCGGGTCATGCAATGTGACCATCCCCTACTCTACCCCTGTCGGGACGGAGTACCGGATACGGGTCACCAGTACCAGTATCCCCGCATATACTGACACGAGCGATGGTCCATTCTCCATCAATCCGGCAATCACCGTCATGTCTCCTGATGGCGGCGAAAACTATCCCATCGGTACTCTCCTCCCGATGGGATGGACTTATAGCAATAATCCAGGGTCATCGGTCAAAATCGAGGTGCTAAAAGGGGAATCTGTCCTGAAAACGATCACCGCTATCCCCCTTGGGTCGGGAGGATCCGGGTGGTATAATGTGACGATTCCTGCCAGCACGCCGCTTGGATCTGATTATATGATTCGGGTCAGCAGCACGTCATATGCCGCCTGCACCGATACCAGCAACGGACCCTTCTCAATCAATGCTTGAGCGTGATGATAGAAAGAGAAGGATAAGGAGGGAGTGCCAGGAATGGCAATCCCCCCATTTAGAAGAGGTAACTGGAAGGTAAATATCGGGGGATTATTATAAGGATGGTGCCGAGCAGGTGCTTTTGTGAGGGGGGTATCCCGATACCTGGTACATCCTGAGACAACCTTTTTATTCCAGAACCAGTGATGTGGGGAATGAGATACAAAGTGGAGAGTGGGGTGGGGTTGGTGCTGAACGTTGCAACCAGGCGAATTACTATTCCGACCTTCTCCGGTTAATCCATTCCTGTCTTTTCGGATTGTATCCCTAAAACGAGGTGTGAAAGATGAAATGCATGAGGGTAGTCCTACTCGGGGTATTGATTGTAATGCTCATGGCAGTGCCAGTACTGGCAGAAAAGAAATCTGTCAATACTTATGAGGATATCCTTACCAGAGGAACGGATGCTACGACATTTATACCCTCAGAAGGTCTGCCGAATACTGTTGTTGTTGCATCAACTGAGTCAGGGAGGGAAGATAATGATTCGCAAAGCCCGGTGCTCGATGGCAGTGCGTATACCAATTATGACACTATCTTTGTCCATGGTACGAATGCAGAGGCAGAATTGCCTGATTCCGATGTGACAAATGTTCGATACAGATCGGACTATTTTGACATCCGACTGATTGGGAAGACTAGTGATCGCTATCCCAACGCTGAGGTGAGCTGCCCGGTACCGAGCTATCAGTTGAAGACCGGGGGGATTCAGCCAAGGGTCAGATATATTGCCGTAGAATATCTTTCAAGCACCTGGTCGTCAGCAACAGGTCATGCATGGCCTGAAGTGTATGAAATACGAGTGTATAATGGACACACAAGGCTCATAACTGTTAATACCACCTTCTCTTCCCCGAGTTGGTCAGTTCAGATCATTGACCTGGGTGGCTGGTATGCATTCGACCGTGGCATGAATATTGACCTTCTTGTCAGAAACGGTGAAATTCCTTTCTCCACCTCGGGGTTCTATCTATCTGGTTATGCTGCCCGGTTTGAATGGTAACTTCCAGATGATTTTTCCGATCCATGATGGTCACTTTTTTAGGACTTACGCAGTTGACCGAAAGATCCTTAGCCAATGAAAACCGATTATAGGTGAAGAATCTGTAATCGGGGTAAGAATTGGTGAATCCTGCACGATACACGGAACAAGACTACATCAAATTTCTCATAGCCTCATATCGGATGTGCACTTGCACCGAAGCAGCCCGATGTATCCCCGAGTCGCGGATTCAAGCAGCACACGATGCGATTAATCGTTTTCTCGAGAGGCAGTCTTCAGACACCGAAGCGCTCTGGCAGGAAGCATTACCATTCATTGAGAAGGACAGCGGTTTTCTCATTATCGATGACACGACGCTGGACAAGCCCTATTCACATCAAATTGAGTTAGTAACCTATCATTGGAGTGGAAAACATCAGGAAGTAGTGAAAGGAATCAATTTGGTTACACTCCTTTGGACCGATGGAACCTCAATCATTCCCTTGGACTTCAGGGTCTACGACCATGACCATGATGGGAAGACGAAGAATGATCACTTCCAAGACATGCTGAATAAGGCAAAAGAACGTGGATTCGAACCACATTGCGTTCTTTTCGACAGCTGGTATTCGAGTATGGGAAACCTCAAACTTGTCACGAGACTCCATTGGCACTTCCTTACACGGTTGAAGTCAAATCGTCTGGTGAAACAGGAAGTATCCGATTACATGGCTGTTTCGGATGTGGCTGTACCTGAAGAAGGATGTGAGGTTCATCTTCGTGGATATGGTCAGATAAAACTCTTTAAAGTCAAGCATCTTGCAAAGGAACCAGAATTCTGGGCCACTGATGTCCTTTCCATGAATCTTGAACAACGTGCCGAACTAAAAAGGATCTCGTGGAAGATTGAGGAGTTCCATCGTGGAGTCAAACAATTTTGCGGAATCGAGCGGTGTCAGGCCAGAAAATCTCAATCCCAATGCAGCCATATTCTCCTCTCAATCCGTTCATTCCTGGTGTTCGAGCGAGCTCGTCTAATGACAGGTGTGAGCTGGCATGAGTCAAAAATGAGAATCCATCGAAGTGCGGTGGCAGACTTTATCGAGAAGCCATCCTTGTTTTGATGCAGTGAAATTTCATTATGGGGGTGATCTCTCGATTATCCAACTGCGTAACTCGTATTTTTTAAAAAACGAATCTCCCGCCTTGTGAACAACGGTGCGGTCATTTCTCTTCCGCAAATCCAGACCCGCTGAGGGTATTCGCACATTCTAGTCCATCTGCGTCAACTGTATCAGGTTTCCGCAGGTATCATTGAAGATAACGATGGTCGAGCCGGGTGTTTTCATCGGCGCCATGGTGAATTTTACGCCAAGGTTCTGGAGTCTCCAGTACTCGTTCTGAAGGTCATCTACAAAGAACATCGCTGCAGGAATACCCTGGTTGAAGATCGATTCCTGGTAGGGTTTTGCTGCCGGGTTATTGTTGGGCTCCAGCAGCAACTGGGCACCATCCGGCTCTTCCGGCGAGACAACGGTCAGCCACCGGTAGTTCCCTGCTGAAATGTCCGTTTTCTTCACAAAGCCCAGGACCCCGGTATAAAACCTGAGAGCCTTCTCCTGGTTGTCGACATATACGCTTGCCAGTTTGATTTTCATAGCCTGATAACTGCATTCCCTACACTTATCTCTATCGTGGAATTCCAGCGAACGAAACAGTGATCTGTCCTGATAGGGAACTTCCGCCACTGTAACCGAACCCGGGGATAATATATCCAGGTGGCGTTTATCGATGATAAACTGGATGGGTTTCCAGAGGTTCTCTCCAAAATGTCGTTAATAGTGAACTAGTGATTCGATAATGTGCAAATTTGTTCTCTTTATCATCCATTGATTTTCAATCCCCTTCTCTGCCAGAACAGATGCACGGATAAAAAAAGATTGGACGAGCGAGATTCTTCAGCACCCGTTGATGTGCAACCCTTTCAAAATGGGGGATAGTACTCCCAGAACACCAGCGAGGTGGTAGCCCCCTCATCATACTGATCAAGCCATGGCACGCCACCAGCAGCATCGTAGAATATCGGCATCTCGCCCTTCACCACCCATGCGAGGATAGGGGTCTCACTGAGGTACCCTTTACCATGCACCGTCCCCCCGCCATTCAGCCTCACGTTGCCGAAGCAGAGTTGGTATGGGTCACCTGGTTCCGCAACACTTGAGTACACGACAAGGGTGATCGTTCTCCCTTCTGCAATTCCCTCATCCATCCGATCTTTCCAGCGGTCTTTCGTTTCACCAATCTTGCCGTAGTTCGCCGTGAACACCTAGTGGCCGGTCGTAGCATCGATTATCAGCGTTCCATAGGGTATCCCCTCATAGGCCCCATACTGTAACGCCGCGTCGTACCGATGAATGTCGGACTGCCCTGCCTTCATGGCTGAGACGGCACTTGTGGCTGCGAGAGTGCTCACTATGACTGCACAGAGGAGCAGCAGGAGAATTCTGTTCCGCACGGTTCTCGCCTCTTCGCTATGCGCATTTCGCCGGGTGGGAATAGGTCTCAATTACGGTGTAGCGGACGCCGTCGTCCAGGTAGGACCAGTTCCCATCGTATATCAGTGAGATGGAGGTGCTGCTGCCCAGCGTGGAGGCATATCGCGAGTAGTAGAAGTAATCCTGATCGTCGGTAGTCTCAACGGACCGTAATACATAACCGTCGCTGGTGAACTGGTAAATGAGCACCTTTTGGTCTCGCAGCGGCTCGCCGGTCTTCTCATTGGTGAGATACCCCTTGACATTCCAGTATGACCAGAACGACTTATATTCATAACAGGCCGTCAACTTTGACAAGATAAGATTATAATATCCCGCCGCAGGGGTCATGCTCAGGGAGAACTGCGGGGTATCTCCCAGTTCATCATTCCACAGGACACTCTCCCCCTTGATATGCATGTCTCCCTCGTCATTCGCAATTGCCGAACCAAGGGAGCGGGATCCAGGTCACACCAGGAAGTATTCTCTCCCCGGGGTGTGGCCCTTTCCATTAAAGACAAAGGTCTGTTGTCTGGTGTTGACGATGATTTTGCCAACGATGTTTGAGTATAAGGTCACGTCGAACTGGGCAGTGTTACCCGCATTGATGTTTTCCTTCTGGGGAGGAGCTGCCATGCCTGCTCCCGCTGTCACTATCAACAACAGGCAGAGCGTCACTGCGATAAGCATCATTCGATTCATGGTGTCTCACTTCTTGTTTTGTCGCGTGAAGACAAGTAAAAACATGACTTTGCATAACTAAAGGTACCGTTACGGTCTCCCTCTTGGATTCTCCCAAAAAACAGCGGACTTTTCGGTGCTTGGGAGAGCATGAGGGCACTTCCATACTAACAACGTTTTAGAAAAAAGGATCGATGAGTGGAGCTTTTCCATCTGCTCGCTGCAACCGGTATACATATGACCCGGAAGGTATGTTCAGCGACGTGGTCTTCCTATCTTCATGAAGTGATAAGGACGTGTTGCGATGGGAACGTGTCATCGAGGGGGGTTTAAGGAGTGCGGATGGATAACAGGTGTTTCTGGGAATGGGGGGGTGCTCCCCCACCATCCGTTACGTTGATCGTTTTAAGGTATCAATTGTTATTTTCGACGGATCGGCAGTATCCCTGAAGATCAGCTCAATCTCGTCTGCAGAGAGAATTATCCCATCACTGAATCCTGTCGGGGATTCAATCGTCTTGAAGCTCTTCCCGTCGAGACTCAGGACTCCGGCAACGTCCTTGGTCATCATCGTCCCGTTCGTCGGGTAATAGACATGCCCGGTAAAGAGGCGATCATTTTGTTATACGATGATCAGGGTCATCGAGTCCTGGAAGACCTGGTATCCTGCGGTTTCGATGTAGCCCACGCAGGTCCCTGACCAGTTGCCAACAAGATTGGGCATTCCGGAATCGACCAGGGTACCAGGGTTTGTGACTTCAGCACCGGGTGACGACGAGGTACACCCTGCGCATATCCTGACACCCGTAAGGAGAATACCAATAACAATCCATTTCATGGTAAAAACATCTTCTTATACCGTTCTAGTTAAAGATGCCAATGTTTTCCGATTAATTTTGAGGATAATGTGAATGTGATGTGAGAAAATCGATATCACAATCAACGGCGGTAAAAGGGGTCTCAGTCGCTGCAAGAAGAAATCAGATCGACCAAATCCGCCGTTCTCCCCCCTCACTCGCATTTGGACATCCTTTCAGGAAAAGGAATCCTCCTTTCACCTGATCTCTTACCGCGGTATCAGCTGACGACCCCTCATGTCTGCCATGGCTCGAATGCACCGGAAGGAGGTGCACCAGAAAAATGCCCCGAGTGCCATTTCTCCCTTGTCGCCCTTCTCACAACACTCTTTTGCATTGGCCTCCTCACCATATTGGACAGGTCGTTGCCTTCTCTAGGTTCATGTCCCACGTCCCTTGATATTCGACGGCCATGGAATAGCCGGCATGTCCCCCCACCAACACTTTACAAAACCTGCCATTGCTGCCGGTGGTATCACTTCCCGGCGGCCCAGTCCCGTTCTGTTGAAAAGATGCTTGCTGGAAGTGTACTGTTACTGGGGACCATCATATCATAAGGTTCTGACTCAAAAGATGTTCTACAACGCACCGCCGAATGGAAATTTCGGGATGCCCACCTTCCTGATCTTCACCTCAACAATCGTGGCAAATTCTCATGAAAAAGGGAGATCGGGTACTGGAAGTGAACTCTAATGCTGACCCGGTGTCAGGACATTGAAATGTTTCCTGCATTTTCCGCAGGTCCCATCCCTGCTCTCTTTGTAATACGACTTCGGCATGTTGATAATAATTGCATTCTCATGATGACACTCCGGGCAGGTAAAACGGATCACATATCCGGACCGCGTTCCTGTTACCGATGGTTTTATGGAATTTTTCATCATTGTCTTGTTCATTCCGGTGGTTTTTGGGACGCCACAAACCCATTTTTTCATATCCCCGCAAACGGAGATATATCGAAGCATATCCCGGGATTACTCGTTCCCGGATGTCAAAAAAAAGGCATTGAAGGTGCCCCGATTGTTTCCGACACTGGTATCATTGGTCCTGTGAGGGGATAAAAGTGAATGTCCCGATCGGCCTGGTGAGAAGGAGGGGGCCTGATTGGGTAAAGCAGTTCAATTCTGAGAGATGTCCGGGTATGGAAGTATCTTCCGTAATCCTGCTGGTTTTTCGATCTAAACCTGCTAGGATACCTTTCAGGGTTTTTAAGGAACAGCTGGGAAAAAGAAAAAAAGATTATGGATTGACCGGGCTGAATTTTGCACCATTCCAAACCCAGGTCAATCGGTCGGAAAAGACACTGCCGGCAATCTCATAGATGGAATAGACAAGGTTCAGTTCGCTTCCGAGCGTTGTCACTCCCGGTACCAGTCCGGTTATATTCGTGAAACAAGCCCACTCCCATGAAGACTGGTTGGTTGGGTGAGGAAGAGGGGATACCGGGTAAAACCCTGCGACTGCCAACAGGGGAGCTACGGGAATAAACTGGGTGGCAGCGAGTGGCACTGTTGTGCAGGACGTTGTGTCACATTTTATCACATCCCAATCGGCCGAGGGGATGGTGATCGGCGCTCCCTGTTTGAGTACCCGTGCAACGATCTGGTAGGGATCAAGCGTTCCACTGTGTCGGGCAAGTGCAATCGGGTCCATAGAAGGATCGAGAATACCGATATATGGAGCAATTTCGATCGTTCGCCCAAGATATGGAAGCACATCATCCGGGGGAGTTGCCCCTGTACCTGCGAGAGGCAGCTGGCGGACACCTGCAGTGAGTGGGAGGAAGCCTCCCTGGTCATGGATCTGTTTCTGCACCTTCCGAAGCGGATCTGCAAAATCACTGCGGATGCTGATCGTCAATGGTATAAGATTCTGATGTGCGCAATCAGGTCGATCGTTTTCGATGCTCACCATGGGCAACAATGGTTTTCGGGAGATCCATCCAAGTGGTGGATTGGGTCCGGCAACACCTAAAATTCCTGCCACCATTTGTGAACGCATCTCTGGTTGATTCATAAATGCATCTTTTGGTTGCCCGGTTCCCAGCAGGTTGAGATACCCCCCAATCTCGGTGATGTTCCGTGGGGCGGGAATTCGGGAATCGATCACGTCTCCCTGTAATGCAAGACGGCGTAACAAAATGGCCTGCGCCTCAACAATATCTGGGGAGGATACACTTCTGATAAGGGTATCCAATGCATCCAGCATTCGTTCTTCTGCGGTTGAGGATGCTGTTTGAGTATTGGCATCGTCTGTCATCACGCTCAACTCCCATCTCCCTTAGGGGTATCGGTCGGTGTTCCGGTGTCCTCTTTTTTGGCAGTATCTTCCTTTTTGGAGGTATCTTCCTTTTTGGAAGCATCCTCCTTTTTGGTAATCTCAGCCTTCTTGGTTGCAGCATCGTCTTTCTTGGCTCCCTCGCCCGAGCCTCCGCTCATGGCACTCAAAGCGCTCGAACCGGCGGTTGGATTTCCTCCATATATTCCTCCCACAATATTTCCGGCAATTGCCATCGCCAAGTTCTGATGATCCCTGACGGTTTTTAGGGCATCCGCCCGTGCCTTCTCGGCGGTCTCCTGCGATTTCTCCATAAGCGGGGCGAGGAGTGATGCACCGGTCAGTTCGGTGCTGAACCCTTTCTGTTGGGCAGCAGCCGAGACCATCGCCTGGAGGAGGCTGGTATCAGCCGCTGGTGTAGCCGTACCTGCATTGAAATTGTTGATCAATGGGGTCATCCCGGTGAGGGTGTTCGGGGCTGAAAGGCCTGCTGTAAGAGAGGGCTGGGTGGTAGGAAGGGTGACTGCGGCGATCTCCGGTGCGATATCTGCAGGTGCATCAGCCCAGTTCCAGAATCGTGTCAGGTCGATCTTTTCTGCAGACACACAGCTCCCCAGCACCGCTTCACCGAGCACTCCGCGGGTCGGGAGGGCGATCACGTGACGCGGCGGGGAGAAGGCCTTGCGGTGGAAATCGATCAGCACCTTCTGGATATCCCCGGTTGAGATGCCCATTGCAGTTACGAGGGAGGGTGGGATGCTGAAAGGCAACATCATGGAATTCCCATAAAATCCAAGAATCCGATTTTCGACGCAATTGAGGAGCGGCACCATCTGGCTTGCATCGGCAATCCCATCCGGGGTCACTGAAATGCCCTCCTCGGGGATTCCAATCGTGAATCCTTCCAGGAGGATTGCCCGTTCTTCAGGAGTGAGCGACTGCCATACCGCCTTGGAATAGGTCACCGTATTTCGTACCACGTGCTGGAGCATCTTCTCGATCTCAAGCACCTGCGAATAGTGCAGTACCGGGGCCATCTGCCGTGCCGGAAGAGACATCGAAGCAGGGAGTTTCATCTCCCCAAGCGAGACGTTTGAATAGCTCTCGCCATCGACCACGGCCATCTCTTTGAAGGTTGTGATCCCACTCTCTACCGGGATCAGTTTTGCAGAGAACGATGTCAGGACCGGTCCACCAATTTCTTTCTCAAGCTCGTTGGGATCCAGGGTAATGGTCGACTTATACACTTTGCTCCCTACCGGAACCTCCATTCCAAATATCACCATGGTCAGGACTTCTTCGTTCACCAGTTTGTAGGTATAAGGCTGGAATCTCCTGGTTATCTCAAATCCGACGATATCATTCCGCGCTAGAGACGGAGGCAGCGTCAGAAATGCCTGCCATGAATTCAGCGAAGGGGGGACATTAGTAAACAATATGTGAAGGCCATAGGGATTGTTTCTGATCACCCGCAGATAGTCGAGAAGCGCCTCTTTTGTAGAGAAGGCACTCTTCTTTATCTCCTCTTTTGCATTCAGATCTGGTATCACCGGGGCGGGTCCATTCATCCGGACCGGCCCGAGCCGCGTCCCCCTCCTGGTGACAGCAGAAACGTATATCTCTTCGAATGGCAGAAATGTTCCGTCGAGCTTGATATAGATGACATCTTCGGCCGCACTGTTCGGGTCCTGGAATTCAGCAGTCGGGTCACCTGCAAACTGGGTGAGCAGGGTCAATCCATACTGAAATTCCCGTGGCATCCTGCGAGCCAGGATATCCGCGTGCCGGAGGATGAGGTTGTAACGGTTGAGCACAGCTGCCCGGTCGCTCAGTTCCGTTTTTTGTGTGAGCAGGAGTGGTTGTCCCGAAGGAAGGAACCGGATCACTTCCAGGGGAACGAGGCAGACCAGGGTAACCCCATCGACTGCGGTTGACGTCTCAAACAATCGCTGGACTTCCCAGAACTGGAGTGTCAGAGCCCGTGTATGGTTGTGATTGGTGATCACCTTCGTGGTCACATTCTCCGATTCCTGAGCAACTGCCAGTCGCATGCTGGTACGCAGTGCACTCCTGCGGGCGGATGCCTGCCTGACCACTGCCGAATGGGTGTCTTCCGCGGCAGTCTGGGTCGAATTTCTCACTCCTTCGAGCCATGAGGAAGAATTTCCACTGGTTCCCGATGAACCACCGCCTCCGCTGAAGATGAGAAAATCAAAACCCCCAGACTCAGAGTAGGATCGGGTGTCGAAGTGACTGCCACCTCGAGCGGCTTCAGAGAATGCCGACCGGAAGGTTGCGTACGCTGATGTATCGTTCAGCTGCTGGAACCGTTGTTGTTCTTCCACATCGAGCAGTTCACTCTCTCTTGTTACCGCAATATCGGTCCTCTCGAATATGGCCACTTTCTGCTGCTCTCCGGGTGCGAGAGGTAGTGAATAGATGAGATTGCCAAGAGCATACCCTTTTGGCGTCCAGCTCTGGGCCATGTGGACGATGTATCCAAGCCCGAGTGTTCCTGCCATGGGGACTAGTTCCGATGGTCCAACAGTTGTGAGGCCGTCGACGCCGATGATCTGGTCACGGAATCCATCGACGCTTATCGGCTGTTCAATGGGAACACGGTCGAGGTAACTGACCCCTAGATCTGCAGAAGCACTACCAGCTTGAGGTGCAGAACCACCACCCCCTTGGGGTGTATAACTAATAGTACTCCAAAGTGGGAGAACATTGAAAGTTCCTTCTTTGTCCACTTTAACAAACTGCACAGCATTCAGGATGCTCGTGCGGGGCTCAACAAGCCGGAAAAACACGCCATAGGGAAAACGTTCAACAGTAAAGTCCGTTTTATAGGTCGTGAGACAATGATCGGTCTCTCCCAAGGATATTGTGGGTTCTGCTGCTGGTTTCTCGCGAGTCTCTTCCTTTGGCTCAATTCCAGGAGCGTCCAGCTGCATACTCTCAAGGCGCTGTATGATGCTTACATTCAGGGGATCAATCCTGGTATTAAGCATAATGTCATGGATCAACCCCGAAGGTGCAATATCAGATCCTTGGATTTCGGTCCGTGTTCCGGAATTTGAACCATATACCGCGATCGTGATCGTGTCAGTGTCTGATATCGTGATGCCCTTTGCAGGGTGGATTTCATATGATCCGTCATCTTTGGTAATGTCCGAATAGTAGGAATTGGCAAGATCGAATCTGACCTGGACCAGCGCAGCCGGTTCATTGTTGAATTGGAAGACCTTTCCCGACAATATCGAAGGAAGGACCCGGATCACTTTCAGGTCTTTGTAGAGTTTCGCAACATCTTTGATGGCAAAATGAAAATGTTGCGCTGATATCATCTGGTTTTTTTGAAAATTCTTTACCTGTGCAGTATTTTTTGTATCGGGGACTAATACATCGGCGGTTAATGGAATGCGCCGATAGGATTTTTTTGATACCCCCTCGGATTCACTGTATCCTACTTCGGCAACCACCGTTGATTGTTCATCGATCGATCCGACCTCTCCAAGATGGGGAGAAGTATCAGTGGGCGAAACTGTTTTTACCGCTCTTTTTTTCGCTGGCATCAAAACCCCCTTCTTTTTCTTCTGATTGCCGTCGAAGTTCCACTATCCATTGGGAAAAAAAGCCGGACCCCCCACGGCACCTTCATTTTTACTTCTCTAATAATATTTTTTGCGGTCTATAAGATTCATCGTATTATTTTGATGGTCAGTATTGCTGTGCATTCGATTATATAGGGGATTTTTTTTGATACGGTCGGGGTGAAGGTAAAAGGTGGAACACTGTTCACCCTCTTCATCAACTCCTTCCCGACAAACAATGGTACTTTTCGCTGTTTTCGGTAAGCATTCTTGGTATCGATTGCAACGGCGTCGATAGAATGGCTCGATAGCGAAGTTCATCGCCCTCCCCGAGGTAGTACTCCCAGGGATCTTGGGTTGGTAGCGTGGTGGCTGGTCCAGAGGGCTGGTTATGACCTGGCACATGGGGAGTCTTGTCGCCATGGGGAGAAGAAAGATCATCCAGTATGGGATTTTCCGTTGAATGGTGAACATTTAGAGGCTTGGGATACGCTCTGTTAGTTCATCCCATTCAGGACCGATTGATTTTTTGATGAGTTCCTTTATCCCGGCAAAAGCGGGGGGAGGCAACACGCTCTGCCAGATCCGGGTCATATTCTCACGATCAGTGATCCCGATCAGAGGATACAGCCACGTCATTACCTCAGAGAATCGTTGCTGGGGGACTTTGCCTGCCAGGACCGCCAGCGCCTGTCCTTGTTCGGCGACCGGGATTTTTTCCCTGAAGATTCGGTACAGGTGAGCATCCTCCTTGGCCAGATGGATGTCGAGATGGAAGTGGAACATAGCGGAAGCTCGGGCTGTTTTCAGGGGTTCATGTGCAGAATATGACTCGATCAGTTCATCAAACGCCGAGTCCAGTCATGGTGATCCCTCACGTAGGGTACCGGAACCAGAGGCGTAACTTTCTCGACAGCGGGAAAGGCAGCTGCCTCCTCCCTGTCGGCATGCCAGACCAGGATTTCATTGAAGAACCGGAACCGCTCAATGGTGGGTGCACACCCTTTCTCTCCTTTTGCTGGATCGAATGCGACGGTATCGATACGCCGGATATCGTTCCGAAAGGCATTGTGAAACGCCCGTATTGCATCAACAGGCTCTGTCATGTCAAGTGAGGGATTCGATACAAATGATAGAGTGGGGTGGAATTGATGCTGAATAGTGCCACCAGGCGAAGAAATGTTCTGATGGTCTCCGGTTATACGCCTCTGTCTCTTCAACCTTACCTTTCCAGTCTATCTGGGTTATCTGGATGAAGTTTCCGCAGGTATCATCGAAGATGACGATCGTCCAGCCAGGTGTTTTCATCGGCTCCAAGGTGAATTTCACGCCAAGGTTCTGGAGTCTCTGGTATTCGTTCTGAAGGTCGTCGACAAAGAACATCGCTGCGGGAATACCCTGCTTGAAGATCGCTTCCTGGTAGGATTGTGCTGCCGGATTTTCATTGGGTTCAAGCAGTAACTGGGGACCGTTCGGCTCTTCCGGCGATACAACGGTCAGCCACCGGTAGTTCCCTGCTGAAATATCCGTTTTCTTCACAAAGCCAAGGACTCCGGTATAAAATTTGAGACCCTTCTCCTGGTTGTCCACGAATACACTGGTCAGTTTGATTTTCATGGCCGAATACCTGCATCCAATACACTTATCCTTATCGTGGAATTCCAGCAAATGAAACAACGTCCGATCATGAGCAAACTGATCAAGGGAGATAAAAATAATCTAATCCATTTCTCTCTCTGTTCGTTGAGAATGAGAACATATTCCATCCCAAACCGGCTCACCTTCACCCTTTTCCTTTAAAGTTTATCCTTCCTGGTCCTGATAGATGCGAATAAAAGTACTCGCGAGTGAATCAGAATGCCGCTTGTAATCGGATTATGGGGGATATTCCTGTGGCCCTGCCACTCCAATCTGAAGAAGGATAAGGTATTTTAGGAAAGAAAAAAGGATTTTTTAACACCCTCAGTTCACGTGCGGGAGGACGTCTTCAAATACCCTGAGGCCTGCCTCACAATCACCACTGAAGTTCCCAAAGATGAGGTGATCGAATCCCAGCCGCTTCCACTCTTCGATTCGCCGGATGATGTCTTCGGCGCTGTGCCAGAGCTCCATCTGGGATCCCTCCCCGGCAACCTCGATCTTCGCTTCCGAGGCAGAGACCTTCATCACCTCAGGATCCACCAGATGGTCCGGATCGTAATAATACAGAACTGCGAGGGCACGTTCCATGGTCGCTGGGTCTTTTCCTGCCTGTCGTGCACCGGCTTCGAAGTTCGGGAATATCACGTCCCTGACGATAGAGGGATTCCTTGCAACGGTGATCAGGTGATCTCCCAGGAGCCCTGCCATCTTCGACGCCCGTGGTCCGATCGCGCTGAAATACACAGGGATATGCTGCTCTGGCCTGGTGAACAGGGTGGCATTGGCGAGGGTGTAATACGATCCGGTAAAACTGGTGGGGGCAGTGCTCGTCCAGAGCTTCTCCATGACGGAGAGCGCCTCTTCAAGCATGTCAAGCCGTTTTCCCGGAGAGGGCCAGTCCCCTCGCACCACTGCCATCTCGTTCAGCTCTTCCCCTGAACCGACCCCGATCCCGACCCGTCCGGGATACATCGCTCCCATGGTGGCAAAGGCATGCGCCACGACGGCAGGATTGTACCGCATGATAGGGGCGGTGACCGCAGTGGCAAAGAATACCCGGTCCGTGGCCTGGAGGGCAGAGCTCATCCAGGTCCAGGCAAACCCGCATTCGGTCATGTGGGGTACCGGAAGGAAGTGATCATCGACCCAGATCGAATCAAATCCCAACTGTTCAGCCAGTACTGCATGGTGTAACGCATCGGTCGGCCGGGACCGTTCGATACTGGGGCTGTATCCTATTTTACATTGCATGGAGATCCTCGTTCAATGATCTCCACAGGAAGCAAAAAGCTTCTCGTTTATTGGATGGACGAAATTCCCCTCCCGGCTGTTTCGAGGATCCCGGTTGATGACATCGGCACAATCGCCATCAGAAACAACCCATTCACTGCTGCCGAAGGCGTGCCTTGGGATCTGTGGAGCCGATTTTTCCCCTCCCTCCCTTGTGGCAATTGCTCAACTGCGAATGATAATGTGGAGAAAAAAAGAATCGCCCTACAACGCCGTGCGCTATCCCCCGGGAATCTGATCAGGACACCTTCAGGTCCTTCTCAGCCGAGAGCGTGCAGTTGAGGGCGTTATCCCAGGCAGCAATCTGATACCGCA
>Ga0302250_1000501_pt1 | contig 37533 bp, 41 predicted proteins | sample AAG_RA_Asp_MG_FD_193536 | JGI IMG/M metagenome (GOLD analysis project Ga0302250, IMG submission 193536) | Enriched activated sludge microbial communities from anaerobic digester in WTTP, New Holstein, Wisconsin, United States - AAG_RA_Asp | ecosystem: Engineered > Bioreactor > Anaerobic >...
TGAATTGAGAAAGAGCTGGTCAAAAACTACAAAATCACAACATCAGAAACGTAAAGCAGATGGATATTCCCACTGCTACTGTTACCCAACTCGCCAAAGCTGGGGTTTCCGGACGGAAACTATTTAAACAATTTAAACTGATAGGCTGATTTGTTACAAAAGTGTGGCTGTCGGTGGTAGCGAGATTGAGAGGAGAACCGTAAAAGTATGAAAGCCATTATTCTCAGCGCAGGTCAGGGCAAGAGGCTGCTTCCTTTGACTGCTGAACGTCCAAAGTGTGCCGTTACCATTCACGGTCAGTCGATGATCGAATGGCAGATTGATGAGTTACTCAAATGTGGTGTGAAAGATATTAGTGTAGTGCTTGGCTACCGGGCCGACACCGTTGAAGAATTGCTGAATGTGCGCTATGGCAAGCAAAGCGTGCGTACTCTTTACAACCCATTCTATTCTGTGGCTGACAACCTGGGCAGTTGTTGGATCGCCCGTGGTGAAATGACGGATGATTTCATTTTGCTTAATGGCGATACCCTGTTTCGGGCACCGGTGCTTCAGAAACTCCTCAACTCACAACCTCAGCCGATCACAGTAACTACCGACCGTAAGAGTAGCTACGATAGTGACGACATGAAGGTAATTCTTGATGGTGAACGGTTGGTACGTATCGGCAAGGATTTGCCCCTTGATCAAGTACATGCCGAGTCTATCGGTATGTTGCTGTTCCGCGGCACCGGTGCAGAAACTTTCAGGCAAACGGTAGAGAATCTGCTGCGTGATACGGCCTCCCTGAAGCGTTGGTATCTGTCGGTCATTGACGAGTTAGCGCAGCAGACTCCTATCAGTACCTGCTGTATCGAAGGGTTGGCCTGGGGTGAGGTTGATTGTCCCGAGGACTTGAGCCATGCCGAAATGGTGGTGCGCGGTATTGTAGCGTGATACGGTTATTAACATCGTATTGAACTTAACTCGTTGATACAAAGGAAGACTGACTGAATACAAGATGGCAATCAGACTTGAGGGAACGACAGCACCAAAGGTAGTTACAGCATCAGGCCGTACGCTTGAGATCGTGCCGGTGCGCAATGGCGATGAGTTAAACGTTTTTCTGAGGCTTCCTTGGTCGTTATATGCAGATGATGCGGCTTGGATTCCACCGTTGCTGCTGGAGCGCAAGCAGCAGCTGTCAAAACATAATCCTTATTTTCGGCATGCAATCTTTCAGGCATGGATTGCACGTCGGGGGAAACAGACGGTAGGTCGTATCTGTGCTCAGGTGGATCAGCTGCACCTGCAGCGATATAATGATCAGACCGGTTTTTTTGGCCTGCTTGAAGCGCAGGATGACCCTGAAATATTCCAGGCCTTGATGGAAACGGCACAAACATGGCTACGTGAGCGGGGCATCTGTCGAGTGCGTGGCCCATTTAACCTTTCCATTAACGAAGAGTGTGGCCTGTTGGTCGACGGTTTGGCAACACCACCGATGGTTATGATGGGGCATGCATTGCCATATTATCCCCAGCGCCTTGAACAACAAGGCTTCTCTGGTGTGCAGGATCTGCTGGCCTATCAGATAACTATTGATTTTACTGAGCCGTGTTATTTGGATCAACTTGTTGCGCGGATGGCCGGAAATGTCCGTTTGAGACCGCTGCGTCTGCAGGCATTTGAACAGGACCTGGCAATCATCAAGGATATCTTTGAAGACGCTTGGTCTGCTAACTGGGGCTTTCTGCCGTTTACCGATGAGGAGTTTGCAGAGTTGGGCAAACATCTCAAGTTGCTGGTGCCACCTGATTTTGTCAGTATCGCTGAAGTCGACGGTGAACCGGCTGCGATGATGGTGGTCTTTCCAAACTTGAACGAAGCGATTAGGGATCTGGACGGCAGGTTGTTTCCCACGGGCTGGTTGAAGCTGTTCTGGCGTCTTAAGGTGCGCGGCGTAGCGACCGCACGGGTGTCCTTAATGGGAGTCCGCCAGCGGTTTCAGAAGAGTCGACTCGGGGCTGTCTTGGCGCTGATGATGATCACCTCCCTGAGGATTTCTGCGCGTAGGCGGGGCATTGAGCAGATAGAGATGTCCTGGATTCTTGAGGATAACATGGGGATGCGCAAGATCATCGAGTCGCTCGGTGGGACGCCCTATAAGCGCTATCGCATCTACCAAAAAGAGATCGCTTAAGGGAAGCTGACCGGTTATGACGACGACTCTTGCTGAAACCTTTAACGCCATTATCCTGGCTGGTGACCGTGGGCCCAGAGATCCTCTCATTAAGGAGGCAGGCGTCAGCTGTAAGGCACTGGTGCCGGTATCCGGTCGTCCCATGGTGCTGCGGGTACTTGATGCCCTGGGCAGCGCCTCGTGCGTCGGCAAGCGTTTTGTATGTGGGGATTCGTCACGTCTGAGAGGGCAAAACCCAGAACTTGATGCCTTGATCGCCGGTGGTAACGTGCATTGGCTAGAAAATCAGGCGTCCCCCAGTCTCAGTGCTCAGGCTGCCTTGCAAGCACTCCCCAGTGATCAACCAGTGTTGTTGACTACGGCAGACCATGCCCTGCTTACACCGCAAATGGTTGATTTCTTTTGCACTCAGGCCGTTGAGACGGGCCGCGATGTCGTTGCCGGCGTAGCGCGAGCCGATGCTGTTGCAGCAGCCTTCCCGGAAGGCCGTCGGACCGTAACCCGTCTCCGTGATGTCGCGTACTGCGGATGCAACCTGTTTGCCTTTCTCACCCCCGATGCTAGTCACGCAGTTACCTTTTGGCGCCGGGTTGAGGAACAGCGCAAACACCCTTTGAAAATAGTCAAGTCACTCGGCTTTTTGGCTGTATTGCGCTATCTGCTGGGTCGTCTGACGCTTGAGGAAGGGTTGGAGAGGATGTCTGCCCTGATGCACGCTCATGCGGGGGTCGTCTGGATGCTCACCCCTGAAGCGGCTGTCGATGTTGACAAGTTGGATGACTGGACTCTTGCAGAAAGCATTCTTGTACGTCAGCGCGAAGCCAGAGCAGAAACAGCTTTTCATTAGATTAAAGATGTGACATATGAGTAAAAAATTTACCTTATAAGGTGAGTTGACCTTTTGCCAGACACCAGCATTGAGGTGTTTTTTTGTGGGCTGTTTGCAGAAGAGGCCGTTATGGTGAATGCTACCCTCTCTAAATTTGGTTACCCTGATTCAGTTGTTGAGGATGGCCCACGTTGGGCAGTGCTACTTCGCCCGGGTCAGATAACATTGGGTTCACTGGTGCTCGTTTGCAAGGAGCCTGTTCACTCTTTTTCAGCAATCAGCCCACTAGCCCTTGCTGACCTCGGCGAGTTGACTGGCCATATTGAGCGTTCGTTGCAACGAGCTTTTGCGAACGAAAAGATCAATTATCTCATGCTGATGATGGTCGATCCTGATGTCCATTTTCATGTTATTCCGCGCTATGCACAGGAGCGTTGTTTTAACGGCTTGGTTTTTAACGACCAGAATTGGCCAAACCCTCCTGATTTGAGCCGGATCAATGAGGTGGATGACGCAACGAGGGAAGCAATCCGGCAACACTTACTCTCACATTGGGAATGATGTACTTTCCCCCAAAGTTTTTACTATGACTACAGCACAGATAACGCCAACAGAAAACACCGTAGCCCTGCGACGAGGCGATTTTCAATCGCTTGCCGAAGCACTTGATTATGCCGCAACTGGTGTAACCGGCATGAATTTTTATTCTGGCAAAGGGGAGCTTGTTGCTTCGCTTCCCTATGCCGTATTGCGCGCTGCCGCACGCTCTTTGGCTCTCAAGCTCTTGGGGCTTGGTCTGCCTCGGGGTGCGCGCATGGCGCTGGTCGCCGATACCGATGCAGACTTCGTGCGTTTTTTCTTTGCCTGCCAGTATGCTGGTTTGGTTCCTGTGCCATTGCCGGCGGCGGTCCATCTGGGGGGGCGGCAGGCCATCATTGAAAACCTGCGTAAACTTGTTGCTTCCTGTGGGGCCCAGGCAGCCATGGGATCCCACTCATTTTTCCCGTTTTTGTCAGAGGCTGTTGCAGGCCAGAATGTGGTACATGTGGGAGAGCCAGCCTACTTTGATGCTCTTTCTGAATCAGCTATGGAGCTGCAGCCGTCAGATTCAGAAGATGTTGCCTATTTGCAATACACCTCTGGCAGTACCCGTTTCCCGCGTGGCGTTGTTATCCAGCAAAAGGCGATCATGGCCAATCTGGCTGGGATCATTGATCATGGCCTTTGCGTCCGCTCTGGAGACCGCTGCACCTCCTGGCTGCCCTTCTACCACGATATGGGGCTGGTTGGTTTTCTGCTTGCCCCGATGGCTTCCCAGCTTTCTATTGATTACTTGAGCACTCGTGATTTCGCCATGCGACCACGTCTTTGGCCAACGCTTATTTCAAGGAACAAGGCAACTATTTCCTACAGTCCCACCTTTGGGTACGCCCTGTGTGCACGGCGCCTCAGGCCAACTGAAATCGAGCAGTATGATCTGAGCTCCTGGCGCATAGCCGGTATAGGTGCTGAGCCGATCCGGGCTGACATCCTTGATGATTTTGCCTACCTGTTTGCGCCGGCTGGTTTCCGCTCCGAGGCCTTTGTCGCTTCCTACGGCATGGCTGAATGCTCTCTGGCCGTCAGTTTCGCCCCCCTTGGCAAGGGACTTGAAGTTGATCGGATATGCGCCGAATCTCTCACCAAGAGCAGAACGGCTGTTCCGGCGACAAATGGTGCCTGTCCTGGCGGGACTAAGGAACTTGTTCTGTGCGGTACGATCTTGCCAGGGCATGAGATAGAAATTCGTGACGAGCTTGGTCGGCAATTGTCTGAGCGGCAGTGCGGTGTTTTGTATGTGCGAGGACCCAGCGTGATGAGCGGCTATCTGGGGGATGCTGCAACCACCAGCGAGGTTCTCTCGCCTGACGGTTGGCTTAATACTGGTGATCTGGCTTATCTGGTGAAAAACCAGGTGGTTATCACTGGCCGCAAGAAAGATCTGATCATTATTAATGGTCGCAATATCTGGCCGCAGGATATTGAATATCTGGCCGAGCAGCTACCGGAAATCCGGTCCCGTGACGCGGCTGCATTTTCCGCTCCGGGAGTTGATGGCGAGGAAACCGTAGTCCTGGTTGTTCAGTGCCGTCATTTTGATGAGGCAGAGCGCCTGCGGCTTATTGACGTTCTACGGGGGCAGGTCAGAGAGGAATTTGGCGTTGACTGCATAGTAGAACTGGTCCCTCCACACACCCTGCCGCAGACGTCATCCGGCAAAATTTCACGTTCCAGGGCTCGAACTGAGTATTTGCAGCGCAAGCCGGAACCGTCCCCCGCTCTTGTGCAGGTTATCCCTCACAGCTGGAACAGTCTGCACGGTTAAACTCGTGCATAAGACGAGCCATGATACTGCGCTTCCGTACCTTACGGTTGCCGTGACCGGAGGAACGGGGTTCATTGGTCGAGCCATCATCCATAGGTTGCTGCAGGCAGGAGTACAGGTTAGGGCGTTGGTGCGACCAGCCTCTGTGCCCTCTTGCTACGAAGTATTCGGCTTATCCTGGGTTTGTGGCGAACTCGGTGATGAAACAAGTCTGCGCCAGCTGTTGGATGGGGTGTCGGCGGTGGTGCATTGTGCCGGGTCGGTACGTGGTGCATCTCTTGAAGACTTCGTGCCAGCCAATATTGCCAGCGTAGCCAAGATCGTGCAGGTGGCGAGTAGTCAAGTAGTCATACCGCGTTTACTCTTGATCTCTTCACTGGCAGCCAGATCGCCGGACCTTTCCGACTATGCCGAAAGCAAACGGCAAGGGGAAGAGGTGCTACGCAGCACGGCAGGTGCTATCAACTGGACCATCCTACGTCCGCCAGTTGTTTATGGCCCTGGTGATCGTGAACTGTTGCCCTTGTTGCAATGGATACGCCGTGGCTTGGCTTTTGTCCCCAGAGGGGGCGTCGGGCGCTTCTCAATGATCTATATCAGCGATCTGGTTGAGGCGGTTTTGTCGTGGCTGCATCATGGGGGCGGGGCGACCGGATGTTATGAGATAGATGACGGAAAAGTAGGAGGCTATAGTTGGGACGATGTCTGTAGTATAGCTGTTGAACTGTATCAGCGACCTGTCCGTCGCATCAATATCGCTCGTGGTCTCCTTTCATCGGCTGCAGCACTGAACCTGGCCTTGGCTAGATTGGTTGGATACCGGCCGATGCTTACGCCGGGCAAGGTCAGAGAGCTTTGTCACGATAACTGGGTTTGTGATGACCGTGCTTTCGGTTGTGTCACCGGCTGGCATCCCCAGATCGGGCTGCGTGAAGGACTGTTGCGCACACTAAGTTGAATGTACACAAAACATCAGTAAGGGGACAAAGCCATGTCCACGGCAGAGTATGCGGAGATATTTGCAGAGGTCAAGGTTATCCTTGGGCGGTTTGTTGATGCTTCGAAAAAGATCGACGAAGAAACTGAGCTTATCAACGATCTTGACCTTGACTCTCTGCGGGTAATGGAGATCGTTCAAGAGGTTGAGGATACCTTTGATATCTCGTTTCCGCTCAATGAACTTTCCTCTATCCGGACCGTTAAGGATTTCGTTTTGCAGGTTCAACAGGAGATAAAGGCTTAAGTTATGGGATTTTTTAAAAAACTTACCGCTATTGCCCATGCTCGCAAGGAACTGGCTAAACTGGGAATTGACCCTTTTAATGTGGAGATAGAGGAAATACTCTCTCCTACCACAGCCCGTATCGCCGGCCGTGAGGTGCTTTTGGCGGGTACCAACAACTACCTTGGGCTCACCTTTGATCCCCGCTGCATTGAGGCCGCTTGCAACGCAACCCGTACTGAAGGCACCGGAACGACCGGTTCACGTATGGCCAATGGCACCTTTGCCGGGCACCGTGCCCTTGAACAGGAACTGGCAGCTTTTTACGGCTGTTCCTGTGCCATTGTTTTTTCTACAGGTTTCGTTGCGAACCAAGGAATTATCTCCACACTGACCGGACCTGGAGACACCATCCTGATTGATGGCGATAGCCATGCCAGCATCTATGATGGTTGTCGGCTGAGTGGTGCCAACATCATCCGCTTTCGTCACAACAATGCCGCTGATCTTGACAAGCGATTGCGTCGTCTTGGCGATCAGTCGAAAAAGACCCTCGTTATTATTGAGGGGATTTACAGTATGCTTGGCGACCGGGCGCCACTGGCTGATATTGTAACATTAAAGAAAAAGTACGGTTTCTGGTTGATGGTGGATGAGGCTCATTCGCTGGGGGTGCTCGGGCAGCAGGGCAGGGGGCTTGTTGAAGAGGCAAATTGCCAACAGGATGTTGATTTTATTGTCGGCACCTTCAGCAAAAGTCTGGGAACGATTGGTGGTTTCTGTGTCAGCAACCATCCCGAGCTCGACCTCGTGCGGTATGCAAGCCGTTCCTACGTCTTTACGGCATCCCCCTCTCCAGCCACTATCGCCTCGGTACGTCAAGCGCTTCAATTGCTCGCCTCAGGCGTTGAACTGCGTGAGCGGTTGTGGCGTAACACCCGCCAGCTTTATGATGGGCTTGCACAGCTCGGTTTCAGGCTTGGGCCCGATCCGACGCCGGTAGTTGCTGTATATATGGGGGCAAAGGAGGAAACGCTCCTCTGCTGGAAACAGCTGCTGGAACAAGGCGTCTATGTCAATCTGGTGCTGCCGCCAGCTGCACCAGACGGCACAAGTCTGCTGCGCTGCAGTGTAAGCGCAGCCCATACGGCTGAACAGATTGATACAATCCTTTCAAAATTTTCCTCTTTGAAGAAACCCTGATTGTATACGCCGTTTCTCGATTATCACCAGCATGTTCTTCTGAAACAGATGTCGTGGCGAGAACCCTGTCAGGGGTTATATCAAGCGTCCTTTAGGGCCTGAAGAGAGGGGCCACGTCGTCGCCTGCGCTAGAAAAGGTATTGCTATGCGTCTCATGCTGCACTTTGCCCGTAGGTATCCCCGGCACACCCTAACCATGCTTTTTGCTCTGCTTTTAGCAGGAGTTGTGGAGGGAATCAGTCTGACCGCACTGTTGCCGATGCTCAACCTCGCTGTCAGCGGTGGTAAAGGTGGGGTGCCCGACTCTGGTATTGGGAAAATTGCTACATCAGCACTGCAGTTTTTCGGTATCACACCTACGGTAACTTCACTGCTGACGGTGGTGTTGGTTGGCGTGCTCCTGAAAAGCATCCTCGTGTTATTGGCGGACAGCAAAGTGGGCTACACGGTTGCCCATGTTGCGACCGACCTGCGGCTTTCGTTGCTGCGTGCCTTGCTTGGCACCCGCTGGGAGTATTACTTAAGCCAGCCGATGGGGAGTCTGGCAAATTCGGCGGCCAGTGAGGTCATGCGGGCCTCGCAGGCCTATTTGCACGGCTCGTTGACCATTACCTATTTGATCCAATCTCTGGTCTATGCAGCCGTTGCGTTATTCGTGTCCTGGAAGGCAAGCATTGTCGCTTTTTCTGCGGGCTGTCTGCTACTGATTCTACTCAATCAACTGGTAAAAAAGACCAAAAAGGCAGGCAGGCAAGAAACCAGTCTGTTGCAATCCTTGCTGGGACGACTGACTGATAGTTTACAATCGGTTAAGCCGCTTAAGGCCATGGGGCGTGAGCAGTTGGCTGAAAAGCTGCTCGAAGCCGATGCCGTTGGTCTCAACTACGCACTCCGTAAGCAGGTCTACAGCAAGGCCGTGTTGAAGAGTCTGCAGGAACCGATCTTGATACTCCTGATCGTAACGGGACTCTATGCCGCCTTGGTTTTATGGAATTACGAGTTGCCGACCGTGATGGTGCTGGTTTTCCTACTGGCCCGTCTACTTGGTGAGCAGGGCAAGATGCAGCGCAAACATCAGGAAATGGTTGCCTGCGAAAGTGCATTTTGGTCTCTCCAAAAGAAGATTGAGGAGGCACTGCAGCAGAAAGAGATGGATTTTGGGCACCTGCAGGTTGCCTTGCAAAGGAGCCTGCGTTTTGATCAGGTTAATTTCAGCTATGCCGGTATCCCGGTTTTACAACAGGTGTCGCTGGAGATTCCGGTCGGCTCTTTTGCCGCTGTGATCGGTTCCTCTGGAGCTGGCAAGACCACCTTGGTTGACCTGGTGAGTGGTCTGTTGCGACCGCAACAGGGAGAAATTCTGATTGATGATGTGCCAATGGCACAAATTGATGTAAAACATTGGCGCAAGCAGATCGGGTATGTACCACAGGATACGGTGCTGATGCATGATACTATTCTTGCCAATGTTACCCTGGGGGCTACCGACTTGAACGATGCTGACGTCGAACAGGCATTGCGCGCAGCGGGGGCTTGGGATTTTATTGCCGCCATGCCCGAGGGGATGCACACCATCGTGGGAGAGCGGGGCTCTAAGTTGTCCGGGGGGCAGCGCCAGCGGATTGCCATCGCCAGGGCCCTTGCCCATCGACCTGCCTTGTTAATTCTCGACGAGGCTACCAGCGCCCTTGACCCCGAGAACGAAAAGGAAATTTGCACTACACTGGCAGGTTTACGTGGTAAAATAACGATACTCGCGATCTCCCATCAGCCTGCCTTGGTTGAGGTAGCGGATCAGGTGTATACCATTAAAGACAAGGCCGTGTTCGCTGAACAACGCCAAGCGGATCAAGCAGAAAGGTAATCAGTGAAAAACAGGTTGGTAATATGGCAGCTGTCAGTTATGGTGTGCCTGATCTGTGGGGCTGAGTCCGGTTTTGCTGCGCTTCAGCCGCCTCCCTTGCGAAGCAAATCGGAGTCTGGTGTGCTGCAGTCGACCCACGAGAAGGGCTCAGCCATCATTCAGAAGGCAGCTGTTCAGTATGAACTGGGCCGCACAAACAGCAATGCGAGGGAGCGAGCTGACTATTTCCGACGGGCTGAAGACTTTGCTCAGCAGGCTATTAAAGCGGAACCACAGCATGATGAAGGATATAAGTGGCTGGCGATCGCCTTGGGAGCGCAGGCAGAAGATGTGAATGTGAGAACGCAGATTCTGCTTTCCCGCCGGGTTAAAGAGGCTATTGAAAAGGCGCTCAGTCTGGACCCCAACGACGACATATCTCTGTTGGTCCTCAGTCGCTGGCATTACAAGGTCGCTTCACTGCAGCCCTGGACCAGGGCCTTTGTGAAACTGGTCTATGGCGGCCTGCCGCAGGCATCGCTGGAGCAGGCGGCTGAGCTTCAACTGCGGGCGATTGCCAAGAAAGATCGTATCGCGCACCGTTACAGCCTAGCCAAGATTTACTACCAGATGGGGCGTCACGACGCAGCTCTTGAGCAGTTGCGTCGGGCCATTGCGCTGCCGGTCACCTTTCCCGAAGAAGCCGATGATCTCGAAAAGGCACGCAGGAAACTGGTCAGGTGGAAGTAAGTGGTAGTTGCCGAGCGAGATGTGATGATTTCTTGTCGTTCGTCTGTACTTGTCTGAGATAAGCATTTTGAAACTGCAGTAGCAATAATCATTGCGCCGCGCTCTGCTGCACCGCTGATTTCACCGAAGGCATCACTCACAGCGGTTCGTTGTTCACCAATTTTTGACGGGTGTCGCGCAATCGCACGGTCAATCGTCGTTACCACATCACTAATTTTTTCTGCAACCTCCCCCAATCCCCAACCGGCAAAGCGTTTGTTGTTCTGCCAGGCAACGTGGTGTGCATTGATGAAGGCCACAGGCCGCGGTCTGATGAGAAACTCATACAACTGACTGGAAACGTCGCCAAGATACACATCTGCGGTCAGTGTATAGGTCATATCAACGAGGCGGGGTGAGTCAAGGTCAATTATCATTCTGCCTGGGACGCTCAGTTGTTGCCAACGAGTCAATTGTGATGGGGATAGGTATTCTGTTGCCCGAATATGGGGGGCAACTATCAGGTTGTATGATGATCGTTCCATAATCTGCTGAATGACTTGCTCAGCAACCGGTAGTGACGAGTTTTGGATGTCAAAGTGGGGATTATACAATATTGTTGGGCTGCCGTTGTCAAAGTATTGTGGCAGGTTGCGAGTCACGTTGTCGCAAAAGTCGAGTTTCACATAGCCGCAGACCCTCAACGTTTCAGCAGGAACCCCCTTTTCAATGGCACGACGAAAATCCTTCTCTCCTGGCACTACTATAAGGTCGAATGCGGCAAGACGATTTTCTGATTTTGGAGCTCGATCTCCAGCGCCGTGACGGAAATGAATCATCAAACTGTTGTGTAACCCCATTTTTCGCAGCACGGCAGAGGTGCGTTCCGGTGTGACAATTGCAGCAGCTTGGCGTAGTCGCTGACGCAGCGCGAGCAGCAATGGACGCTTCAGGGAACTTTTTCGACCAGTAAGCCGGGAGAGCAGGCGCCCCCAAACGGGCATACATACGGATTCTATGCGCAGGTTGGGGGGGGTCAGGGCATCGTGAACCTGCTGCAGTGCTGCCGTAGTTGCCGGGTCAGCGGTCAGGCAGGTGATCGGTTGGTGCGGCAACAGGCGGCTGAGCTCCGCCGCTACGGGTGCCAGATGAAAGACCTGGTGTGCACCACCGATAAAGAGAAAAACGATCTCATCGGCAGTTATCGTTTTTGGAGGTGCGCTGTCAAGAGTTTCGCACGGAGCGTCAGGTAAACCACCGGTCAGGTCGTTATGCTTTCTATGAGCGTCTTTCATGGCTAGCGAAAGCCACCCTTCAGGAACAATCTCCAGAACGTGAAACAGACCGCCAGCAGCGGAAATTTTTGCAGGCTGGGGCTAACCTCGATGCGGACGCCGGAATGACGTTCGATCTTCCATTGGATGTACTGCAATCCATTTTCAAAGGTCAGCAACGCCTTTAATAATCGTAACGCTGAAAGTGTTTTTCCCTGTATGCGGCGCAGGAACCAGGCAAGACCGTTGATCTGTCGCTTCCCTGTGGAAAAGTGAGAGCGATAGCGGGGGGGCTGGTTTTTATCATTCTCGAGTGGCTCGATGGCAAGGCGTGGGTCTTGCAGTAGTTCGCGCGTCACCGCTTCATAATAGTCTGGGGCAGCGTCGTAGAGGCGGACCACGCTGGTTGGCTTCTCAGAACGCAGCTCACAGCGGTAACTCAAACTGAGCCCGGTGCTCCATAACTCGCGAATGGTAAAAATTTCTGATGCTTGCGGTAGGGCTCGTTGTACAAAGGTACGTAGGGCCTGCAGGAGGGCTTCAGAGATCTGGTTGGCATCTTCTTCGTTGCGGACGTAGACCAGTCCCGAAGGCTGGGCGAAGCGTCCCCAGATATAGGAATGGAACCAGTTGCGGGCCCCCTGCTGGAAGTCATCCATGCTGAGCACAGCGTACTTGGCACGTAGCGTTAAGGCGCCATAGGGGAGTTCAAGATAAAAGACATTTGGCGGTAGCAGTTGATTCAGGAACGCCTGGAATCGAGAACCAAAGGCGAGCTGATAGTTGTCGACCAGCAAATAGAGATCGGCGATCCCTTCATCAACTCGGCCGCTGCGCAGCCATGAACCATAAAACAGCACGGCGGCAACCCCGTCATGGCGTTTTATGGCCGCCTCGGACAAAGCAATGATCTCTGGCGGAAGCGTGCGGCGGTTCCATTCCTGCTGCAGTTTTTTTATCTGTTCGTCGTTAGACATAGGAATCGATGGTGCTTCCGATCATAGTTTTAGAAAACGGGCTGGTCCTGCCGCTTCAATGGTCACCGGTGATTTTGCTTCAAACAGTTCCCCATCGAGCGTGAATCTGCCGTTGAAGTCGAAGGTGATCTGTTTGGCGTTGCGGCTGAAATAGCCGTTCTCCTGGGTAGCGGTTCCCGTGCGTCGACCGCGTAGCAAAAATGGGAGATTACGCAGCAGATAGGGCGGATTTGCCTTTAAGGCAGTAAAATGCAGCGGGGCTGTTTCTGTTCCCCAGAAGGGATGCAGGCCAAGAAAAAGACGTTCAAGAGAGCTGACCATGGCCACCAGGTAGCGATTGTTTTGGGTTGGGGTATCGTCAAGACGCACCCCCATATCGGTTATGGACAGCAGAGCGTTGTTCCCGGCCAAGGCCGCCAGCAGGAAACGTGCAATGATCAGGCCTGGTACCAGTTCACCGCGCATGCCGTTCGGGTTAATACTGCCGTGACAGAAATCGATCCCTTGCGGGATGACGCCAGCACCAAAAAACATGCCGCATACCGGAGCGGTATCGTCACGTTGCGTGATTTTCAACACCGGCCGCTCAACAATCCGGTGGCGCGGTTGAGTTGTAGCTGTGCTCCAGTTATGAATTTTTGCTAAAGCGGTGAGTTGTGTGCCGCGTACGCCGACATCACCGGCAAGCATGCTGGTGGTTCCTGCCTCTAGTAACGCAAGCAGGGGAGGGGCGGTAAACGGCGTATTTCGCCCGTACAGGGTGGTCAGTACCGATTGAACGGTGCCGTCACCGCCATTGACGACGATCAGATTGACGCCTCGTGCAGCAAACTCAACAAGTGCTGACCGCACGTCTGGTGGGGTGACTGCTTCAGCGTGGTCTATGCCAGGAGTTTGGGAGATAAACCGCCTGACCGCGTTTATTCCTTTTTTGTTTCCCCCGCTGTGCGGATTGCTGAGCAGGCCGATGACGGTTGGCACACAGATGCCAGCAGGGAGGGCGTTCATTGACGGTGAGGAGCTGCCCAGATGCAGCACACCGTTGCTCATGAACGGTTGTTTGAAAAACAGCGTTGCGCCAGGGACGGGTTCTGGGTAGTGGGATCAATATCAAGGAACCATGAACGTAACGGACCGCTGGTCACGCGTACAGCAATACCGGCCAATAAGCGAAACAGCAGAAAGATGCTTGAAGCAACCGTCCACAGGGTGACGGCCAGTAGACCCAGGTCTGGTCGCCCGATCAACAGGCTGAGGGTGAGCAGGATCAGGTTGGGGTTGCGTCTGCCGGTGATCAAACGGAAATAGGAGTCCACCGGACGCCAGCAAAAGATGCCCGATGATTCAAGCAACTGTTTAAAGACACCTTCCACCAGTCGCCCGGCGATATAGCCTATAAAAATCAACCAGAAGGCGGTGTGCAGTGAAAGCGGCATCCCCGGCTGCCAACTCTTGAGCCCCAATCCCCAGGCGAGATACCACAGGGGGGGGGAAATCAGGTCAATCGCATGATCAAAGATATTGCCGAAGGTACTGGAGGTGACCGTAACCCGTGCCAGCTTGCCATCGACGGTGTCCAGAAAGGTCATGATCCAGGCTGCCAGCAGGCCCAGGGCAAACGAACCGTTGTTAAATAGAAAGCCGGCAATGATGACCAGCACCAGGCTCAAGGAGGTGACCTGGTTGGGGCTGATGCCGTTGAGGGCGCAGAAACGGGTAACCACTTGTGCTGGTCGTGGCCAGAGCCATTTTGTGACCAGATCGGTGACCCCTTTGTAGGAACCTGCGAACAGGCGACGCTCCAGACTCAGCTTGTTCTCCCGGGTGATCGGTAGCAGGTAGGGAGGGTCTATTTTGCGGAGTTCCTTAAGGTACGTTGAGCCAAGGGTTTGCGGGGTTTCAAATGTCAGGCCGGCTGGAATCGCCCCGTCGTTGGTGGTGCCCTCCAAAAGGTCAATGACCCTCTTTGCATCGGCGGCGGCAACATGGGCCGCAACGGACTGATTGCTACCATTTGTGGCCAGTTGCAAAATGGTTCCAGGTTTTTTGATCAGGTTTTGGATCAAGCGCTCATCATAGAGGTAGTCACCCCGTAACAACAGGATGGTATCACCGCTTGCAGCGGCCTCTGGAGTGTCGATCCAGCTATCAATGTTCAGTTTTTTGAGAATGCGCTCGAGGCGTTGGCGACTTGAAAGTCCCCACAGTTGCACAGGGGATTCGGCGAAAAGAAGGGCATGTACGGTCATGGGATTGCTCTCGGAGTCTGATTGGAGTATACGGCACTACTGATAAAAGCCGATGGGAAAACGTAAATAAATAATTTATTATACTCGCATGATATTTGTAAAGACGAATCCTGCAGAGGATCAGCAAAGGCATGGCGTGCGCTCCGCACAAGGAGGAAACACTACCTTTGTCCTTGCCCACCTTTCTGATCCCCACCTTTCTTCGCTGAACACTGTACGCCTGTGTCACCTGCTTAATAAGCGTCTGTTTGGGTATCTATCATGGCAGCACCGTCGTCATCATATCCATCAACCGCATATTCTTCAAGCACTGGTTCGCGACATGCTGGCAATGGCGCCGGATCATATAACGGTTACCGGTGACCTGACCCAGGTCGGGCTGCCTGATGAATTCAGACAGGCAGCCGATTGGCTTGGACAACTGGGAACGCCGGAGCGGGTGACCGTTATTCCTGGAAACCACGATACCTATTGTGCTGCGCCCTGGCAGGATACCTTTCGAGCCTGGGCTCCCTACATGGCTGGGGACGAGGGGCCTGGCAATAATGATCTCTATCCAAGCCTGCGGGTGCGCGGCCCGCTGGCACTGATCGGTCTCACCAGTGGCAGGCCCAGTGCCCCGCTGTTAGCGGTAGGCAGCCTTGGAAAGCGGCAGTTGGCAAGGTTTGAAGAGCTGTTGCAGCAGACCAGGCGACGTGGACTTTTGAGGGTCGTGCTGATACATCATCCTCCGGTGTCTGGCAGCATTGCGTGGCGCAAGAGGTTGACCGATGCCCGGCAGTTCGCCGAGGTGATTGCCCGTCAGGGAGCCGCGTTGATTCTGCACGGACATGCGCACTATTCCATGCTGCGCGAACTGGCTGTCGGAGTGCAAAGGGTACCTGTCATCGGCGTCCCGTCCGCCTCAGCGGCCGACTTAACACCACAACGTGCGGCCCGCTACCATCTCTATCGTTTTGAATACGCTGGAGACGGGTGGAGGGTGCAACTGATTGCCCGTGCCTACTCTGTTGATGAGCAGCGGTTTGTGGCGGTGCACCAGCAGGAGTTTCACTTGCCTGATAGTAACAGCTGAAAGCTGTTTTGGTCCGTGTAGGTCTCAGATTAGTTTACGCGTTAGAAATATGCCGGCCATCAGTAGCACGAGGGCTGGGAAGAGGGTGGTCCAAAACGGCGAGAGCTGCAGGATCAGGCCGCTATAGCCCAGAATCTGATTAAGGAAAAAAAACACCACACCGATGATGGCGCCCACCATGATATTCCAGCCAATGCTAGCGCTACGAGCCGGACCACAGACAAAGGGGATTGAGATCATGATCATTGCTGCCGCCATCAAAGGCAGACACAGTTTTTGCCAAAGCGCCAGCCGGTAACGGCCGGCATTTTGCTCCCTTTTTTCAAGGTTTGTAATGATGGAGTATAACTCCGTAAGGGAAAGTGTCTGTGCGGGTAAGGCAAAAACAGCGGCCTGTTTCTTGGTTAGCAGGTTGGGGAGGACTAGGCGAGCTTGTTTTTCGGTCTGGCCACCTTGGCCTGTAAACTCCTTAAGTTGCACGTCACGTAGGTTCCAGCTTCCATCCGTGCCAATCTGAGTTTCACGGGCGTGTATGAAGCGAGTCAGTTGATGGCTCTCATCAAATTCATAGATGTCTGCGTCCTGCAGCTGATTATTCTGGGTGGTGTTTAGGTGTATGAATCGTTTTCCTTCCCTTGTCCAAAGACCACCCCGCGGCAGGATTGAAACGGATTCAGTGAGTGCTGTCTCTCGACGTATCCAGGCAGTTTGCTCTAGGTACGGTATGATGAATTGGGCTACCAGCAGGAGTGCAAACAGGGTAAACATGGCAGGACGGACAAAGGCCCAGCCGATTCGTTGAATAGAGATACCGCTCGCCCGTAGTGCTGTTAATTCCGCATTTTTTGTCAGCAGCCCCAAGGCCATGATACTGCCAAGCAGAGCGCTGGGGGGGGCCATTTCGAGCATACGTCCCGGTAGGGTCAACAGTACATAGAGCAGGGCATCAATCAAGCGGTAACGGCCGACGCCTATGTCGTCAAGCTGCTTGGCCAGCTCAAAAAAACTGAGTAGTCCGACCAGGATCAGATTGACGCTGAGCCAGCTGTGCAAAAAAATACGTGCCAGGTAGCTATCAATAATCTTCACTGCCCCGTGCCTCCAGAGGTTAGTGCCCGTCGTTTTGACATGATACGACGCAGGGGGGGCTGGAGGGGGAGCAGGTAGAGTACCAGTGCTGCATGCAGGGAGGTGACCCACCAGATGCCGGGTGTGGGGGCAACCATGCGCTTTTCAACCCAGGTTTTGGCGATCAGACTGAGGTTGTAGAAGACAAAGAACAACACAATAGCCGCCGTCACCTTACCATACTTGCTGCGTCGTGGTGTCGCCCGGCTTAAGGGAATTGCCAGTAGGGCCATCAGGATAGTGGAAATACCGGTTGAACGTCGCCATTGAAGCTCAGCAATGTCGGCTGGCAGTTTCGATTGTGATAAATGTTCGGTTGAGGCTGCCTTGCGTCGGTATTTGGCAGGCGGAACCCGTGTAGAGGCTAGCTGCAGGGTGTTTTCCTGGAACTGTATGAGATTGTCTGAGCCGGTTTTCAGGTTCAAGGTATAGTGATGGCCATCCTGAAAGATGATCGCCTTTTGTCCTTCTGCAGGACCAGCTATCTGATAGGCGTTTTTGGCGGTGGTCACCTTCCGTTTATCATGCTCGGTTTGCCAAACCCATACATTGCTAGCCTTGCTTTTTGCCAGGTCGAGCTCTTCGGCGAAAAAGACCAAATCGTCACCCATCTCATAGAACCGGCCTGCTTCGACTTTGGTGATGTCAAACTCATTTTCGCCTCTGTTCTCCAGTTCATAGATCTTTTCATAGGCCCAAGGGCGCCCGTACAGTGAAAGCTGATTCACCACCAGGCCGAGCATCAGGGCTAGGGAAAATACCGAAATAACGATCCTCCACTGGCCGATACCGCTTGCTTGCAAGGCTGTGATCTCATAGTCAGTATACATTCGGCTTAAGGAGAGAACGACTGCCAGGTAGAGCGTCACGGGAAGCAGAACTTCGAGCGCAATTAGCACCTTGAGCGCAACCAGCGTGATAACCATTTCGCCGGAAAGCAGTCCGTTGATGGCATCATTAAGAAACCGAACAGCACTGTAACCGGCGAAAATTATGATCAACACCGAGCAGATGGCCACCAGGGGCGCAAAAATTTCGCGTACTATGTAGCGCTCAAGGATTAACAGGGCGTTATGCTTTCATGTGTGATACCGCCAGGGGGCAATTTTGCCTAGTGTAGCACATCTTAATGTACTGCTTTTACCATCAGTTCGCTGACCAGCCTGGTAAACTTGAGTGGATCCTTGATCGGGGTGCCTTCGGTCAGCAGGGCCTGATCGTAGAGCAGGTCAGCGTAATCCAGCAACCGGATATCGTCCGCGCTCTGCTTGTGCATATCGCCCATCACCTTAACGATCGGGTGATCGGGGTTCAGTTCCAGCACCCGCTTTGATTCGGGCACGGTCTGGTTCATGGCCTTCATGATCCGCTCCATGTTGGCGTTCATGCCGTAGTCGTCGGCCACCAGGCAGCAGGCGCTGTCGGTCAGGCGGTTACTGAAGCGCACCTCTTTTACCTTGCTCTCCAGGCGGTTCTTGATGAACTCCAGCAGGCTGCCGAACTCCTGCTTGGCCTCTTCTTGCTTCTTCTCTTTTTCTTTCTTTTCCTCTTCGCTGTCCAGGTCCACATCGCCCCGGTCAACGGCTTTCAGGCTCTTTTCCTGGTAGCTGTGCAGCGACTGCACCACCCATTCGTCCACCGGATCGGTCAGGAACAGCACCTCAAAGCCTTTGGCGTTGAAGGCCTCCAACAGCGGCGATTGTTCCAGCGCCTCGCGGTCTTCGCCGGTGATGTAGTAGATCTCCTTTTGGGCTTCCGGCATCCGTTCTACATAGTCCTTCAGAGAGACATAGGCGCCGGCTTCAGTTTTGCTGCTCTGGAACAGAAGCAGCTCCTGCAGCTTTTCCTTGTTGGCAAAGTCGAAGTGCAGCCCTTCTTTCAGCACCGGGCCGAATTCCTTCCAGAAGGTCAGGTACTGGTCGGCTTCCTTCTCCTTCAGTTCGGACAGGGTGGAGAGGATTTTGTTGACCAGGCTCTTCTGGATCCGCTTGATCTGGACATCTTCCTGCAGGATCTCACGGGAGACGTTCAAGGGCAGGTCGGATGAATCCACCACGCCGCGCACGAAGCGCAGGTAGTCCGGCAGCAGGGCGTCGCACTTTTCGGTGATGAAGACCCGCTTGACATACAGTTGGATGCCTCGCTTGCGCTCGGCCATAAACAGATCGAACGGCTTTTTGGCCGGCAGGTAGAGTAACGCCTTGAACTCGCTGGTACCCTCGGCGGCAAAGTGGATCGTCTTGAAAGGGTCTTCGAAGTCATGGGAAACATGCTTGTAGAACTCGTTGTATTCCTCTTCGCTGACCTCGCTCTTGGCACGAGCCCAGATCGCCTTCATGGAGTTTAAGGTCTGCTCTTCGGTCTTCTCGATGGTGCCGGCTCCTTCGATCTCTTTGCCGTCCGGGTCGCGGGGCACTTCGCTGCGGGTGATATCCATGCAGACCGGGTACTGGATGAAGTCGGAGTATTTCTTGACGATCGAGCGGATCTTCCATTCGTCCAGGTACTCCTTGAACTCTTCTTTCAGGTGCAGCACGATCTCGGTGCCGCGGGCTTCTTTGGTGCAGTCCTCAATGGTGTAGGAGCCGTCGCCGGTGGACTCCCAGCAGGTGCCGTGGCTCGCATCGCCGGCCCGACGGGTGGTGAGGGTGACTTTATCAGCCACCATGAAAGAGGCGTAGAAACCAACCCCAAACTGGCCGATCAGCTCCGGCTGCTGGGTGGCAGCGGCGTCCTTCATGGCCTGCACGAACGATTTGGTGCCGGACTTGGCGATGGTGCCGATGTTCTCCTCCACCTCGGCCATGGACATGCCGATGCCGTTATCGCGGATGGTGAGGGTGCCGTTTTCCTTGTTGGGGATCAGTTTGATCTTCCAATCGCTGTTGCCTTCCAGGATCGACTCGTTGGACTGGGCCTCGAAACGGGCCTTGTCGATGGCGTCTGAGCTGTTTGAGATCAGCTCCCGCAGGAAGATATCGCGGTTGGAGTAGAGCGAGTGAATCACGAGGTCCAGCAACTGCTTTACTTCGGTCTGGAACTGTTTGGTGGCCTTGGACATGGTACGAAGATTCCTCCTGAACAAAGATATGTTTTTATTGATAAGCATCCCTGACTGCAATTTCAAGGGGCGGGCAACTATAGGGTGGAATCGGTTGAAATGCAAGGTCTGTTGGGAGTTAGCAATTGACGAACCTGACCAAAAACGGGTATATAAAACGTTTCAATGTCGACCAAAAAACTGTACATAGCCACCTTCGGCTGCCAGATGAACGTGAACGATTCAGAGCGGATCGTGTCCATGTTGGCCGAGCTGGGGTATGCCCCCACCGACCATCTGCGTGAGGGTGATCTGATCCTGTTCAACACCTGCACCATACGGAGCGGGGCTTCCGATAAAGTGCACCAACATCTGGCCAACCTGCGTAACCTGAAGAAGAAACGGCCCGGCGTATTGATCGGCATTGCCGGTTGTGTGGCCCAGGAAGAGGGTGGCCGGCTGCTTACCGACTATCCCTGGCTGGATATCGTGGTCGGCACCCACAACCTGCACCTGCTGCAGGCTATGGTGCGGGATGCCGAGGCAGGCTTTCGGCGCAGCGAGACCGACTTCCTGGATAACAGCCAGCGGCTGGACCTGTTTCCGCCGATAGCAGGAGTCAACCGTGCATCGGCCTTTGTAACGGTGATGCAGGGCTGCGACAACTATTGCGCCTACTGCATCGTGCCCTATGTGCGGGGCCGGGAGATCAGCCGCCGTTTCGACGACATCCTGCAGGAGGTGCGCGAGCTGGCCGGCCAAGGGGTGCAGGAGATTGTCTTGTTGGGGCAGAACGTCAACTCCTATGGCCTGAAAGGGGAGGGGCAGCCCCCCTTTCATGAGCTGATCAGGGCCGTGGCCGAGGTGGCGGGGATCAACCGGATCCGCTTCATGACCTCGCACCCCAAGGATATGTCCGACGATCTGATCGCCTGTTACGCCGATCTGCCCACGCTGTGCGGTGCCCTGCATCTGCCGGCCCAGTCGGGCAACAACCGCATCCTTAACGCCATGAACCGGGGTTATAGTCGGGAACGTTACCTGGAAACAGTTGACAAGTTGAAGGCCGCCCGGCCGGGCATCAAACTGACCGGCGACATGATCGTCGGCTTTCCGGGCGAGAGCGAGGCCGAATTCGAGGAGACTCTCTCTCTGATGGAGGCGGTCAATTACTTCGATCTGTTCTCTTTTGTCTATTCACCCCGGCCCGGCACCAGGGCGGCCGAACTGGCCGATGACCTGCCCAAGCAGGTCAAGTTGGAGCGGCTTGATCGTCTGCAGAAGCTGCAGTTGCAGCACAGTCGTTCCCACAACGAGGCTTATGTCGGCACTGTCCAGCAGGTGCTGGTGGAGGGGCTGGCCAAGCGGGAAGGGCAGGTGACCGGCCGGATTGAGTCGGGCCGCATCGTCAACCTTGCCGGTGGTTTTGATCTGATCGGCAAACTGGTTGAAGTAAAGATTATTGAAGGCTACGCCAATTCCCTGCTGGGGGAGTTGGCGTAACGATTTGTCGGCTGACATCTTCTGATGTATACTGCTACCAAAGATACCAAGCAGGAGGTTTGCTATGGGAGGCAGACAACTGGGGCTCAGGCTTGACGAAGCCGACAGTCTGAATTTAAAGCGCGTTGCTCAACGTGAAGGACGCAATGAGCAGGATGTGCTTCGGGATTCGTTGCGGATGTATGTGCTTAGTACTGATGAACAAAAAGAGTTTTTCGACTCGGTAGAGCGCGGATGGTATGAGCTTCACTCCGGTCTGGGAACGGCTGTTGCGGAAGATGACACCTTTTTCGATGCCTTAAGAAAAGAGCTGCGGGATGTCAAGACGCCCGCTTAAGCGTTCGCTGGAATATCAATCCCGAATCAGGCTGTATGCGCGGAGTTTGTCTGAGCGTTATCGGGCTGAAGTTGCGGATGCGTTCCTGGCATGTATTGAAGCCGCTGAAACATTTCTCTACAACAACAATTTTGCAGGCACTGACGCCCCCTATCTGTTCGCCGGTCAGCAGGTGGTGTTGAAAGAGTTGTACATCGATTCCGGGCCGGTTAAATACTGCATTATTTATGAAATTACTGATGAGTATATCGGACTTATCTCTCTGTGGCATGGAGTCGGCTCACGGAAGTCTGAGGCGCTGGTACGACTGTGGGGAATGAATCGATAACAGATTTCTACAGCACGGGCAGGATCAGACAGCTTGATGACCGTGTAGCCGTATAGCATGGTGCAATCCGTTTTAATCTTGCTTTTAAGGGAGCATAGAGAACCCTTTGCCAATTTTTCAAAGGAATACTGGGCTCTACATGCAAGTAGAGGCTTAGGTGACAATCGTCTAGCTGCAATGTCAAAACTACTTGATGAAATCCAAACAATTTTTGAAAAAGAACTGACACAACACCGCTAGTAATGGTGATTAAGGTAACCAAAGGGTGGTGGTAAATGAACAAGATTGTTATAATTATATGTGTTTTGTTCGCTTTTGTATTAACATGTCCAGTAACTGCAATTTCTCAGACAGATTCTGAAAAGTGTAGACAATTTGTTAATAAAGAAGATTACGTATCTGCTTTTAAGCTGTGTTCAAAAGCTGCAGCATTAGGTGATCACAGAGCCCAGGGCGTATTGGGACTGCTCTATTTTGATGGAACTGGAGTACAGCAAAATATTGAAGAAGGAGTTAGATGGTGGTTGAAATCTGCTAAACAAGGTAACACTCAATCAATGAATATGCTTGGAGATGCTTATTTAAACGGAGTTGGAATAAAAAAAGATGAAGAGGGGGCCGTAAAATGGTTCCAAAAAGCAGCTAAAAAAGGGAATGCTGATGCTCAATTTAAATTAAGCAAAATGTATGCTGAGGGTAAAATTTTAAAGCGAGACAACAAGCTGGCAGTCTACTGGGAAGAAAAGGCTGCAGACAATGGGAGTCTTGAAGCTCAAGGTTATCTTTGTTTCAAGTTTTTGTACGAAAAAAACTACGTAAAAGCAGTAAAGTGGTGTCAAGCTGCCGCTGACAAAGATGATATGTCGTCAATGGAAAATATTGGTTATATCTATCGTATTGGGGGCCACGGAATCACTCAAAATTACGAGCTTTCAGAAAAATGGCTGCGTAACGCTGTCAGCTTGGGCAACAATGGCGCTAAGGCTCAGTTGGGTTATTTATATTATGGCAAAAAACAGTATATTGCATCTGCTCGCTGGTTGCTTGAAGCCGCAGAAGCAGGTGATGATGGAGCAGCAAACCAGCTTGGGTTACTATATAGCGACGGATTGGGTGTTACCAGAGACTATACCGAAGCTGCAAAGTGGTTTCATCGTTCTGCTTTGCTCGGTTATAGCGCAGCTCAAGTAAATTTAGGCTTGGCGTATAGTGATGGTAAAGGTGTCGCGAAAGACAATGTTTTGGCGTATGTTTGGCTGAACATTGCGGCTGCTGATAAACCCGAAGTGATAGATTTTAAAAATTCCATCGAGAAACAAATTAGCGATGAAGAACTGTTGAAGGCGCAACAGTTATCAACAAAATTGAAAAACGATATAGAACAAAATAAACTTGCAAGAATATTAGGTAAAAACTCAATAAAGCCTAAAACAGAAGATGTGGTTCAAACTAAAGAAAAAGGTTTCCCCTCAATTGGCCATTTGACGGTAGTAAAGCCTTCTTTTTCTGCAAACGATTTTGCTCTCATCATCGGCATAGAAAAATATCGTTCTGCTCCTCCTACACAATTTGCAGTTAGCGATGCAAAACTGGTTAGAGAATATTTTAGGGCTATGGGGATGCCTGAACGTAACATTGAGTTTCTTACTGACGAGCGGGCAACCTATTCTGACATCCGCAAGGTGTTGGAGACAAAGTTACCTAACACAGTTAAGCCTGATAGTCGTGTAATGGTTTACTATGCAGGTCATGGAGCACCTAATCCCACTGATGGTACAGCCCATATTATACCGTACGATGGCGACCCATCCTATTTGAGAGACACAGCGTATCCACTTGAACGAATGTATGAAAAGCTTTCGGAGCTGCCAGCTAAAGAGGTGCTAGTAGTAATGGATGCCTGTTTCTCCGGAGCTGGCGGTCGTTCTGTGTTGCCACCAGGCACACGAAGCCTTGTTGCCCGTCCTAAAATCCAACCCCAAAACAGGATTATTGTCCTCGCGTCAACCCAAGACAATCAAATCACAACAACATTACCCGAGCAGCGACATGGGCTGTTTACTTATTTTTTTCTGCGCGCTTTACAGGAAAAGAAAAAGGATATTGTAGACATCTATCACTACCTTAAGCCACAGGTTGAGGATGAAGCCAAACGGCAAAATGTGGATCAAAGTCCGACCATTACACCGTCAGCAGATAAGCTGAAAGGGCGATTCGTATTTTTTAACTGAATCTTGTGCCTTTTTATCTAAGCATGCTTGATAAAACAATAATGACCCAGCCAAAGGGAAAATTAAAAATGAGCACCGAACCAACCACCCCCCCCACCAACTTCCTGCGCACCATCGTCAGCGACGATCTTGCCAGCGGCAAATACCAGACGGTGGTGACCCGTTTTCCGCCGGAACCTAACGGCTATCTGCATATCGGCCATGCCAAGTCGATCTGCCTCAACTTTGGCCTGGCCCGCGATTTCGGCGGGGTCTGCCATCTGCGCTTCGACGATACCAACCCGGTCAAGGAAGAGGCTGAGTTTATCGAGTCAATCAAGCAGAGTGTGCGTTGGCTGGGTTTTGATTGGGGCGAGCACCTCTACCATGCCTCGGAATATTTCGAGCAACTCTATCAGTGGGCCGAATACCTGATAGAACAAGGCAAGGCCTATGTGGATGACCTGACCCCGGAGCAGATGAAAGAGTACCGTGGCACCCTGACCGAGCCGGGTCAGGAGTCCCCCAGCCGCAGCCGCAGTGCTGAGGAGAACCTTGACCTGTTCCGCCGGATGCGGGCCGGGGAGTTTGCTGACGGCGCCAAGGTGCTGCGGGCCAAGATCGATATGGCCTCGCCCAACATGAACCTGCGTGATCCGGTGCTGTACCGGATTCTGCATGCCGGCCACCCCCATGTGGGGGACGCCTGGTGCATCTACCCGATGTACGATTTTACCCATGGCCAGTCCGATGCGATTGAAGGTATTACGCATTCCATCTGTACCCTGGAGTTCGAGTCACATCGTCCGCTGTACGAGTGGTTCCTGGAAAACCTGCCGGTGCCCTCCAAACCGCGTCAGTACGAATTTGCCCGCCTGAATCTCTCCTACACCGTGATGAGCAAGCGCAAGCTGCAGGAGCTGGTGCAGTCCGGCCTGGTCAACGGCTGGGACGACCCGCGCATGCCGACCATCATGGGGCTGAAACGGCGCGGCTTTACCCCGGCTGCCATTCGGACCTTCTGCGATCGGATCGGGGTGGGGCGCAGCGATGCCTGGATCGGCTACGAACTGCTGGAAGAATGTGTGCGTAACGACCTGAATGAACACGCTCAGCGGGCCATGGCGGTGATGCATCCGATCAGGCTGGTTATCGACAACTACCCGGAAGGCCAGTGCGAGGAGTTTGAGGTGCCGAATCATCCCTCACGCCCCGAGCTGGGCTGCCGCAAACTGCCCTTTTCCCGTGAGATACTGATTGAAGCCGACGACTTTATGGAGGAACCGCCCAAGGGCTTCCACCGTCTGACTATCGGCAGTGAGGTCAAGCTGCGCTACGCCTATGTGGTCAAGTGTACCGGCGTGGTTAAAGATGAGCAGGGCAGGGTGCTTGAGCTGCATGGCGAGTATGACCCCGGCTCCACCAACGGCCCCTTTACCTCTGACGGCCGCAAGATCAAGGGGGTGATTCACTGGCTTTCGGCCCCCCATGCAGGTAAGGTGGAGACCCGCCTGTTCGACCGTCTGTTCAGCGACGCCAACCCGGATCGAGGCGGCGCCGACTACAAGCAATTCCTCAACCCTGAATCCCTCTCAATCCTGCCGCATAGTCGGGTTGAACCGTCGCTGCTGCAGGCCAAACCGGGCCAGAGCTTCCAGTTCGAGCGGCTGGGCTATTTCTGTGCTGATGAACAGGATTCACGGGCGGGACAGCCGGTCTTTAACCGGGTGGTGACACTCAAGGACACCTGGGGAGCGAAAAACTGATGGCAGATCAAGTATATAAATCCGGTTTTGTGTCGATCATCGGTCGTCCCAATGTGGGCAAATCCACGCTGCTGAACCGCATCCTGGGTGAGAAGATCGTGGCGGTCTCAGACAAACCCCAGACCACCCGCAACGTGATCCGCGGCATTCTGTCCGACGAGGGCAGTCAGATCGTGTTTGTGGACACCCCCGGCATTCACAGCGCCCGTAACCGGATCAATAAGGCCATGGTGGATGCGGCCATGACCGCCGTGACCGGTATCGATCTGCTGCTGTTGGTGGTGGATGCCACCCAACGGATTGATGAGCCGTTTGTAAAGGATATCTGCTCCAAGGCCGGTGCGCCGGTCTGGCTGGTGCTGAACAAGATCGATCAGGTGGAGCCCAAGGAAAAGCTATTCAGCGTGATTGATGGCTACACCAGGCTGCATGCCTTTCCCGAGATCATCCCGATATCGGCCCAGAGCGGCAGCAACGTGGAGCGGCTGGTGGGGCTGGTGCGGGAACGTCTGCCGGAAGGAGAGGCGCTCTTTCCTGACGACATCCTGACCGATCTACCGGAGAAGTTCATCTGCGCCGAGCTGATCCGTGAGAAGGTCTTCCGCCTGACCACCAAAGAGATTCCTTACGGCACTGCCGTGGTGGTGGAGGCCTTTCAGGAACGGGAGAACGGCGTGGTGGCCATCACCGCCACCATCATGGTGGAGCGTGATACCCATAAGGGGATTATCATTGGCAAGCGGGGCAGCATGCTCAAAAAGATTGGCGAACAGGCCCGCCGCGATATTGAGCGACTGTTGGGTACCCGGGTTTTTCTGGAGCTGTTCGTGCAGGTTCAGGAACGCTGGACCGAGCGCACCGCAATGCTTAAGGAGTTAGGGTACGAGTAATCACCCCGGCTTCTGCTTGGCAGCGGCCTGATCACTATGCTATATAACGAACATTCGTAGGTCGGCCGCAGTGCTCTCCGCACTGTGGCTTTTCTTGTGCATATCTTACCGAGTTGGGAGTTTTGCCGTGTCGCATCACCGCATCAAATGGTCGCACCTGTCGCTGAAGCAGTGTGCGTTACTACTGCTCGTTGTAGTGCTTATCTCTGTGTTGTTCGTCGCAGGCTGTCAGGATCGCAAGCCACCATCGTTACCATTGTCAAATGTTGCGCAGCAGGTTATGTCGTCAACCGGCTTCCCGTTGTTTTCATCATCAAGAATAGAGCCCTTTGAGCACCACAGTACGGTCCTGGGCACTGAGTTGGCGCCACTACAGATGTACAGCAGTGCTAAGGGCAGGGTGAAGATCAAGTACAATTCAGGTGAAGACCCGGAGTTTGCCGCTCGCAAAGGGTGGCCAAAAAAATATCCGGCGCCGTTACCGGGCTCAATCCTGCCCCAGAAGCGTATCGTGGCCTACTACGGCAACCCGCTTTCCAAGCGGATGGGGGCCTTGGGCGAGTTTCCCAAGGACGAGATGCTGCGGCGGTTGAAGGCTGAGGTTGCCCGTTGGGAAAAGGCTGATCCTGCAACACCGGTACAGCCGGCCCTGCATTTGATCGCGGTGGTGGCCCAGGGCGAACCAGGCAAATCAGGCAAATATCGGATGGTCATGCCGGATGAGGTCGTTAATCAGGTCTATGGCTGGGCCAAGGAGATCGGGGCGATCCTGTTTATCGACATCCAGACCGGCCATGACGATATCAGGGCCGTGTTGCCTCGTTTTGAGCAGTTCCTTAAAAATCCGGATGTGCATCTCGGCATCGACCCCGAGTTTAATCTGATCAGCAGTCTGGCAAAACCGGGCAAGGAGATCGGAACCTATGACGCGGCGGATATCAATTATGCCAGCGGCTATCTGAAGGAGCTGGTGAATAAGCATCAACTGCCACCCAAAGTGTTTGTTGTACACCGTTTTACCCGTGGTGGTGTGACCAATGCCGACAAGATTGTGTTGCGGCCCGAGGTGCAGGTGGTAATGCATATGGACGGTTGGGGGGCACCGTGGCTGAAACGTGATTCGTACAAGGATTACATCGTTAGCGAACCAGTCCAGTTTACGGGCTTCAAGCTGTTCTATCACAACGACACCAAGAAGGGTGATCCGCTGATGATGCCCCAGGACATCCTCAAGCTTAATCCCAAACCGCTGTATATCCAATATCAGTAGAGCAATGATGGCACAAGAACAACCAATTCAAAGATCCGCACCGTACTTTACATAATATATCTTATGGGCGATGTTATATGAAGCCATCTCAACGGAGGTGGCTTTTTTATGACTCGTTCAGTCCGTCAAGTCCCCTTGGTACAAAGAAACCGCTGTCCCGATTGTGGTGCTTTTATCTCCCACGCCTCTTCTTTTTTGATTATCCATTGCACTGCCTGTGGTTTTGCGTTAGCGACCGGCCCCCGTAGGGCCGAGACTCGTCCTTTTGAGGCTCGGTGCGTAGCAGGCCAGAGCGGCCCGCAGGGCAACGCCCATATAACTTCAACCCGCCTGTTTTCAAACGGAAAAACACTTAAAACCAGCAAAAAAACTAATGATAATAAGCAGATGGAACTATTCACGGGCGTTTTCTCGGTCGATGGTTCCGGCTGGCTTCAGCAGGAGGCGTCTTAATGGGCCTCGCTACTGGACATTGCGTTGTTTGTGGTTCGGTGACGTTTAACGTAGTCGATGGTGAGCACCTTTGTGCGTGGTGTGTTAGCTGGTCGGCAGGTGTCGGCCATGAGTAAGCCCCCGTGTAATAACATGGGGGCACAAATTACAACCCCTGTCCAAATCCCGAGTAAGAACAGTGTCTTGTTTGATTGGGTGTCCTTCACTCTGAAAAACCCCTGCCCTCAACACGCAGCCCACTTGATGCATCTCGATTTTGATCTGTTCACGCCGCTGGATTACGGCGGCATGGGTTACAAAAAGTCTTACCGGTACGGGAATATAACCATCCTGACTGATGGTTCAGAGGGCATGGGTTGCCACGTCTCAATGAGTGGTCAGGGTTGTCGACAGTATGAGGCACTAGGTCACAAGCACTGGAAAGCTCTCTTCGCCTGCGTGAACATCACAGGCGGTAAATTCACCCGCCTCGACATAGCATTTGACACCGTTGACGGAACACTGCCGCTCAACAAAATTTGGAGGGCCACGAAACATGGTCACATTCGATCAACGTTCGGCCGAGCAAGAAAAACTGAATCGCTTAATCTACGTGGAGCCGAGAAAAACGCCGGAAGCACTGTCTATTTTGGTTCAGCTACTTCCCGAGTTCAAATCCGCATATACGATAAAGCTCGCGAACAGGGCATCGACGGGTCTTGGATTCGTCTTGAGCTTCAACTGCGCAAGGAACGCGCTGACGTAACGGCTCAAAAGTTCATTTCCTGCGACGATGCCGGAATCATCGGCACTGGCATACTCAATAACCTCCTCTCTTTCGTCAACCTCGACGACTCCAATAAAAGCCGCTGCTCGGTCAAGTCTTGGTGGTCCGCTTGGCTGCAACACACGGAAAAGCTGAAACTCACGGTTGCCGCAGCCAAAAAACTGGTTGGCGACCTCATGAACCATATAAAGAAACAATACAGTGCAACTTTAGCAACTATCGCCGAATACCTTGATTACACTGGATTTCAGAATTTTGTCGCAACGACTGTACAGCACGGCATCCAGCGCATGTCGAAACGCCACCAAGCGATTCTACAGGCATCTTACGGTCCTGACGTTTGCGCTGATCTGCCCTTTTAGGTGTCGCCATGATTACGTTCGAAATATACGGAAAAACAGCATCAGGCGTTGACGTTACTCTCCATCTTCCTTCCGAACGTCTGCCCAACCTGTTGATGATGCTTGAGCGAGTTGATCGAACAGCGTCAGACAATGAATCGCATCAAGCACGGGTCAAGCTACTCATAGAAGAGGGTCGTCGTAGGTCGGCGCTTATCGTCCGTGAGATTGTTAAACAGTATGTCCAGTTTATCGACGAGGGTCGTTGTCCAGTCGAGTCTTTGAGCCTGACCCTGAAAGTTCTCAAAACACGCTACCCGAATCTGTATTACGACGGAGTTAAACAGTCGCTTAGTTCTGCCGGTGTCCTTCGTAACGTCGGCTATTATGACGCTCTCAAGGAGCGCAAAAACAAGGAGGCATAATCTATGTCAGCTTCAATTTCAATCCCTCGGGCCGTTGTTTCCTCAGTCCAAAGCCTTACTAGCAAATCTGGGAAGCCTTACAAACTGGCCCTGATTTTCTGTGACGGCGCAATGGGTTTGCTCCGGGTGTTTGTCTCTGACGATGCAACACCACCCCCGGTTGGTCAGCCGATCAGCATCCTGTTCGACGCCAGCGTCGGCTTTAGCGGTGATCTGCGTTACGTCTGGAACAAAGATACTAAATTCAAGGCTTTGTAATGCCTATTTACCAACTTGACCCAGCACAACTGCAACAGATAATAGACGCCGTTCACCTGTGGGGTTCGATGGTGACGGGTGTTTTGCTTTCACTGATTTTCGCAGTCACGTGGAAGGGGTGAAAAAATGATCTCGTTCACTGATTTTGCTGAACCTTTTTCGTTGGGCCTCGTTGTGTGGCTGCTTTCGTGGGGTCTCAACCGTGTCTATCTCACGTTCAAGATGTTTGTTTCGTAATAGGGGCCAACTGTATCAGTCGTCACATGGTGACGAATTACTACACGCAAAGGAGCGTAAACTATGTTCAAAAAAATCAAGTCTGTGTATCAATCCGCAAAGCAACAAATCGTCACTCTGGCAGTCGCCGGCATGGCCGTTGTCGGTTCCGTAACCTCCGCTCTGGCAGAGTCCACTTTGGACTTCACCGCTGTTGGTACTGCCATTACTGCCGAGCTGTCTCCGGCAATCGCCGCCGCCATGCCTATCGCCGGTGTGATCCTGGCCGCTGGTATCGGCTGGAAGCTCTACAAGCGTTTCACCAAGTAACATAGTTTCCTGATCGGATTCAGCAGGGTTGTTAGCCCCTCCCCTGCTGTGTCCCTTTGAGTAAACTACACTAGGCGGTCATTATGAAAAAACTACTAGCCTCAATACTTATTTGTTGCATGGTTCTCGGTTCCTATCGGCAAGCGCAGGCCGTTCTTCCTGCAATTCCTGTTGCTGCTACAGCTGCCGCAACAGCTCTCGGTTTGGCTGGCGGCATTTACTATTACATGCAGTCGGGTGGTATTACATCAGTAAACACTTCTAATATCCTACGTAATGCCGCTGCTGCGTACTTTGTTTTAGATACTGCAAACCGTATTTCAAAAATGATGATAAAAGATTTGACAGCAAGCAAGTCAACACAGGCTGTTATTAACACTGCTTTAGCAAATCCAAATTCATTGCCGATATTAAATGCTGCTGCTAGCAAATTAAATTACAATGTAGGTTCAGTACTATCTAGCCCTGAAGGTAATAGACGTATTACGTCTGTTAATGGTCCATTACTTGGCTTTCTACAGCAGGGTACTGATTTTTATTCAAATGGTTCTTTTTATGTAATTCTTTCAGTTCTTCAAACTGATCCAGTTAAAGGATTTTATTGCAGGTATATGCGGTATTATACTGTTGCCGATTCCGATCATCCTGTTACGCCTCCTGTCCCCGTGACTCCAGAAGAGTTTGTACCCAAAATTGCTAATTCTGACGGCTCTCCTAAATCACAAGCTATTCAGGACGAACTAGACAAAGCTATGCAACTACCCGGCTATGTGCCAACATTTACTGACGCGACAACTGGTCTTCCGTGGGCCCCTCCCGCTGATGTTGTTTCTCCTGCCGAAGCTGCGGAATACGAAAAACGTCAAGCCGCCGCCGCTGCTGCTGCCGCTGCCACTGCTGCCGCTAATCAAGCTGTAGATGCTGCTCAAGCCGCCCATGATGCTGCCGTCGCTGACGCTGCTGCAAATCCTAGTGATTTAGATTTACAAGAAAAGGTCCGAAGCACTTTTGTACAACTGACAAATGCACAAGCTGTCGCCGCCGCTGCCGCTGCAAATGAGGCTGCTCTTGGAATCGAGAATGCTGCAAGTGAAACTCAGGCTGAGGATTTTCCGGCTTCTGTTCCACCACCACCGGAATTGCTTCGTTTCAATTGGGGTGCTGCTACAAAACTGATTGGTCAGCTTGAAACTACTTGGCCTTTTAACCTTATCATGTCGTTGCGTGGTTTGCTTGCCCCCCTTGAAGCTCCTCCCACGGCTCCCTCGTTCGATTTGCACATTTACGGTGATCAGAAATTGACTCTTGATCTTTCTTTGTTCGATTCAATTGCAGCAATCAGTCGTTGGGCCATTTCAATTCTTTTGACATCATTGGGCATTATGGCAATAGTTCGTTGGTATCGGGGGTAACATATGGTTAACGCGATCACAACTTTTATATCTAATTTTTTTCTTGGTCTTATTATAAGGCTTCATAACTTGCTAGTTGAGTTATTGCAAAACGGCTATGATGGCATGATCGACTTTATGATCTCCATTATCGGACTTTTCCCGGACGGCCCCCCGTTGCCTGCAATAGTTTCAACACCTGTTGGTGAAACGTTTACAGTGTTTCTGTCTGCTCTAAATTGGTTCTTCCCTATTTCGTTTATGCTTGACATGGTTCAATGGTTGGCGACTGGTTACGTGTTATTTCTGTTCGTCGCTCCTATTGCCCGTTTTTTCAAGTTGGTTACGTAATGATTGAGATACAACAAGGCACTCCTGGTAGTGGTAAATCTGCCGTTGCCGTTGCCCGTGCTATTATGCATCTGCACAAGGGTGGCGTCGTTGCAGCTAATTTTAGCCTCGTTGATGGCTGGGCGATGCAGTTTGCTAAGCGTCTCGCTTTGTCGTACCTTCCGTTTGGGTGGGGCGATGAATATGCTTATAAACGAGCCAGTGAGTTGCATAACCGCTTTTTTCGTGTTGACTCGCTTGATGCTATCCGCGCAATCAATCCTCGTCAGTTGGCTACTGGCATCTATAAAGACAACGGCGGATATTCAGAAGGTAATGGTCTTTTGATTCTTGATGAAGCGCAGTTGATTTTCAACTCTCGCAAATGGGAAAAAAATCTCCCTTGGATTGAGTTTTTCACGCAACATAGAAAGTTGGGCTGGAATATAATTCTGATTGCTCATCATCAAGACATGATAGACAGCCAGATCAGGCCGCTGTGTGAGTATGAAAGTCGCTTTCGTAATCTTCAAAAGGTTCATTGGCCTGTCATTGGCCTGCCTCTGGTGCCATTCCCTTTGTTCTTGGTTATAAAGCGTTATTCCGGTCTGGGTGCTGGTGCGTCAGCAGTTGCTAGCCGCGACCTGTTTCCGTTACCTCTTTGGGCTGCTCGCCTCTATGACTCTCTTGAAGTATTTGCATTTCGTGACGATCTCAATGCCGAGTTGTCAAAATTACCTCGGCTTTGTGGTCCCCCCCCTGCCCCGCCATGCGGGGTAGGGGGGGGCGATATTTATCAATTTAGGTCTGCTGCATCATTGGATTGCTTATGGTCTCGTTGGGATGCTTTGGCAGTAACAGCCGAACAACGGGACGCTATCGGAGGCGGTCGGCCCGCCTCGTTTCAATAACGACAACCGACAACCGCCCTTTATTCCCAAGCAAGCTTTTACCAGATAGATACAGTTTGCTGCCGATAGGCGTTTAGGTGTCTGTTGGATTGGACCAGTCCACTTTCCTGCAATCCGGCCATCTGCTGCATACCATAACGAACTTCCCTTGATGTGGTCCGTTCAACGATCTGCGTTTTACCATCTTCGCTCCGCATACGCCGCATATGTCTTTGGGCCTTGACTTTATTCCGTCTATCCTGCTATTTTCTAGGAACCTTCTGACGTTTTTTCTTGGGCTTTGCACATACCACCCCACAACAGTCAGTATGATACCTATACCTGCCGGAATTATTATGTTTTTCAAGATTTTGCCTCCCCTGTTTGACATAATATCTCCCTGATTACCCTGCTTCGTTGTTTATTTCAATTTTTTTCGGCCTCTTTTCATAATTTACTTGTTATATCTTATGGGCGATTTTTGCAGCGGTTATCGATAAAACTTGCAAAACGTGCTGAATGTCGGTACTGTTGCACGTTGTCGAATTTGTTGAAAAAGGAGCTTGCTGCTGCATGAGCAAAGAAGAAGCGATTGAAGTTGAAGGTACGGTGATTGAGCCGCTACCCAATGCGATGTTCCGGGTGAAGCTGGAGAATGATCATATTGTTCTGGCACATATCTCCGGCAAGATGCGTAAGTACTTCATCAAGATCCTGCCTGGCGACAAGGTCACGGTGGAGCTTTCCCCCTACGACTTGAGTCGTGGCCGGATCACCTATCGCGCCAAGTAGCACGTACAGTTTGACATACTTTTAAACTCATGCCCGACAGTTACTGTAGTGCATGAGTTTTTTGTTCTTAATTATTCGAATTTTAAGGAGATTGTATGCTGTCTGTTGCTGATTTGAAAAAAGGCACCAAGCTGATTATCGACGGTGATCCCTACCTGGTAACCGCCTTTGATTTTGTCAAGCCAGGTAAGGGTCAGGCCCTGTACAAGTGTAAGATGAAAAACATGATTAACGGTACGAGCCTTGATCGCACCTATCGCTCCGGTGAAAATTTTGAACCGGCCAGCATGGATGAGCGGGACATGGAGTATCTCTACAAGGAAGGCACCCACTACACCTTTATGGATCAGCAGTCCTATGAGCAGGTGGTGATGGAAGAAGAAGCCGTGGGCGATGCCAAGAACTTCCTGCTGGAAAACACCAAGGTGTCGGTGTTGCTGTTCGGCGAAAAGCCGATCGGCGTTTCTCTACCCAACTTCGTTAACCTGCGAGTTGTTCAGACCGACCCCTGGTTGAAGGGTGACACCTCGGGCAGCGATTCCAAGCCGGCCACCCTGGAGACCGGCTATGTGCTGCGGGTACCTCCGTTTATTGAGGAGAACGAGCTGATTGTGATCGATACCCGTACCGGTGAGTATTCAACCCGTGTGAAAGGCTAGCATGCCCCACTCGGCCCTGATACTCCGGGCGCAGGTGGTGCAGGCCATACGGCAGTTTTTTGTGGAGCGGGGGTTTCTCGAAGTGGAGACCCCTCTTCTTATTCCTGCCAATGCTCCGGAAGACTATATCGATCCGATACCTGCCCTGCCCTCCTGGCAGCTACAGACCTCACCCGAGATCTGTATGAAACGCCTGCTTTGTCGAGGGCATCAGCGGATTTTTCAGATCAGTCATTGCTGGCGAGCCGACGAACGTGGCAGCCGACACCTGACAGAGTTCACCATGCTGGAGTGGTATCGTGCCGACGCCGACTATCGTGATCTGATGGATGATTGCGTTGGCCTGCTGCAACAGGTCGCTCAGCAATGTACTGCTGACGCAAAATTTACCCGTTTTGGCAAAAAAATTGACCCAACGGCAAACTGGGAGCATATCAGTGTCCAGGAGGCGTTTTTGCGTTTTGCGCAGGCCGACGCCCTGGCTAGCCACGAAAGCGGGCTCTTTGACGAATTACTGGTGTCGCGAATTGAGCCAGCCCTGGAACATTTTGGTGTACCGGTCATTCTGGCCGACTATCCAGCTCAACTGGCCGCCTTGTCACGGATCAAGACTGAAGATCCCCGCTATGCAGAACGCTTTGAGTTGTATCTGGCTGGTATGGAACTGGCCAACGGCTTCAGTGAGCTGAACGACCCCCAGGAACAGCGAACACGCTTTATCGAGACCAATCAGCGACGTTCTGCTGCTGGTCGCTCAATGCTGCCGTTGCCGGTACGTTTTCTGGATGAGTTGTCGTCTATGCCTCCCTCGGCCGGTATTGCCCTGGGGGTTGACCGGCTGGTGATGCTGGTGGCCGGAGCTGATACGATCAACGATGTCGTGGCCTTCAGGCCTGAGGAGTTGTAAACCATGTTGCAATTTAGTTTACTGCATATAGACCGTTCGTCTTCTGCCCGCCTAGGGGTGCTCACCACTAGCCGTGGCGAGATTCCGACACCGATCTTCATGCCGGTGGCTACCCACGGTGCCATGAAACCGCTCACCCCGGTGCAGATTGAAGAGACCGGGGCCAAGATCATCCTTTCCAACACTTATCACCTGCACCTGCAGCCGGGCGAGGGGCTGATAAAGAAGGCAGGCGGTCTGCATCGTTTTATGGCCTGGGATAAGCCGATACTAACTGATTCCGGTGGTTTTCAGGTCTTTTCACTGCCCAAGAAGCGGATCACCGAAGACGGCGTTTTTTTTAAGCATGAACTGAACGGCGAAGAGATCTATCTTGACCCTGCCGCCGCGATCCGTATCCAGCAGGACCTGGGGTCGGATATCATGATGTCCTTTGACGAGTGCATCCCCTACCCGTGTGATAAACAGTACGCTGAGCAGTCCACCAAAAAGACCATCCGCTGGCTGAAGGAATGTCAGAAGGCCTGGACAAATCCTGATCAGGCCCTGTTTGGCATCGTGCAGGGCAGCGTCTATGAAGATTTGCGCATGATGTGCGCCCGTGAGATGGGTAAACTGGACCTGCCGGGTTATGCGGTTGGCGGCGTTTCGGTGGGTGAGGGGCTGGAGCTGTTAAAAAAGGTGGTGGGCTGGACCGCGCCGCACCTGCCGGAACACAAGCCGCGCTACCTGATGGGGGTTGGTCTTCCGGAGGATATCCTGGAGAGCGTGGAGCGCGGCATGGATATGTTCGACTGTGTGATTCCAACCCGTTATGCCCGCAGTGCGACCCTGTTTACCCGGCGGGGCAAGATCCGCCTGACCAACAAGAACTACAAACGTGATTTTTATCCGATTGACCCGACCTGCACCTGTTACACCTGCCGCACCTTCAGCCGGGCCTATCTGCATCACCTGTTTGTGGCCAACGAGGTGCTTTCGGCGGTTCTGGCAGCTATTCACAACATCAGCTTCTATCTGACCATGATGGCCGAGATACGCCAAGCGATTGCCGAAAACCGCTTCATGGCCTACAAAGGGACTTTTTTGGAGGACTATCTTGGCAATGACAAACAGGGGCACAACCGAAAAGGTTGAGCAAGGATTTAACGTTTCCGTTTTTCCTCAAGTTCCAGGTCAAGGTTCTTCAGGCGTTCCATTTTTTGGCGCAGTTCACGGTTTTCCTTAAGTAGTTTCCGTCCGGAAACCCCAGCTTTGGCGAGTTGGGTAACAGTAGCAGTGGGAATATCCATCTGCTTTACGTTTCTGATGTTGTGATTTTGTAGTTTTTGACCAGCTCTTTCTCAATTCAGGGC